>Ga0172379_10000042_pt1 | contig 307251 bp, 303 predicted proteins | sample GrowelOW334metaG_FD_119756 | JGI IMG/M metagenome (GOLD analysis project Ga0172379, IMG submission 119756) | Groundwater microbial communities from an aquifer near a municipal landfill in Southern Ontario, Canada - Groundwater well OW334 metaG | ecosystem: Environmental > Aquatic > Deep... | reverse complement strand
CTTAGGCCCGACTAACCCTTGGCTGATTGACATTACCAAGGAAACCTTGATCTTTCGACGTGATGCGTTCTCAGCATCATTGCGGTTACTTGTGCCAACATTCTTACTTCCACACGCTCCAGAAGCTCTTACGAGTCTTCCTTCACAGCAGAGTGGAACACTCTCCTACCACTTTAGGTGTCCTAAGACAATTAAAATCCTCAAATTCGGTAATATACTTAGCCCCAATTATTTTCGACGCAGAATCTCTAGATGAGTGAGCTGTTACGCTATCTTTAAAGGGTGGCTGCTTCTAAGCCAACCTCCTCATTGTTTAAGAAACTCCACCTTCTTGTTTTACACTTAGTATATATTTAGGGACCTTATTTCGAGATCCGGGCTGTTTCCCTTTTGGCCGATGGAGCTTCGCCCCCATGGCCTAACTGCCGCATTATGGCTTCTGGTATTCGGAGTTTGATAGGTTTCGCGAGATTGCTCCCTGTCGAAACCTTCCAGTGCTCTACCCCCAGAAGAAACACGCGACGCTAGCCCTAAAGCTATTTCGGAGAGAACCAGCTATTACCAGGTTCGATTAGCTTTTCACTCCTTACCACAAGTCATCCGAAGACGTTGTACGATCTACCGGTTCGGGCCTCCATAGATCTTTCGACCTACTTCACCCTGCTCATGGCAAGCTCACCTGGCTTCGGGTCTTATGCATACTACCAATTACGCGCTATTAACACTCGGTTTCCCTAAGGCTTCGTCGTTTTAGCCGACTTTGCCGAGCAGCATGCATAAACTCGTTGGCTCATTCTTCAATAGGCACGCCGTTCCGGAGATAAATCCCCGGTTCGACTCCTTGTAGACATACGGTTTCAGGTCTATTTCACCGCCCTAATCGGGCTGCTTTTCACCTTTCCCTCACGGTACTAGTTCACTATCGATCTAAAAGTGTATTTAGCCTTGCCAGTTAGTTCTGGCGGATTCCCCCCGGCCATTCATGTCCTGGGGTACTCAAGAGTAACAACAAAAGAGACAAATTATTTTCGCTCACGGGACTATCACCCTCTATGGCGCTCTTTTCCAAAAGCTTAAACTAATAATTTATTTTTTGACTCCTCTAGTAATCTACGTTGTTATCTTACAACCCCCAGCAACACTTCCACCGGACAATAAATTATCCTGTGAAAGTGGTGCTAGGTTTGGGCTTCTTCCTTTTCGCTCGCCGCTACTTAGGAAATACATATTTGCTTCTTTTCCACCTGGTACTGAGATGTTTCACTTCCCAGGGTGCGCTTCCCGACGTTACGTCGGGATTATCAAGGTTTACTTGATAGGGTTTCCCCATTCGGAGATCTTCGGATTAACAGTTGCTACACACTTACCCGAAGCTTATCGCAGCTACGCCACGTCCTTCATCGCCACTTTTAGTCAAGGCATCCACCGTACGCCCTTAAATTTCCTGTTAAGAAATTTAGAAATCACATTTTCAATTTATAGCCTGCGGTTCCCGACCGCTCGGTATGTACAGGCTCTCTGTCTAGGACTCGAAAAGACCTCTATCTTGCAGGTCCTGACAGATTTCTGTTTTCAAAGATACGCGATATGGATTTCCAATCCCGACGCCTTCAGTAAACTTCAGGGTCGGGATGCCGACTTTGCGTCGGCATAAAAAAACCGCCTTTCGGCGGCACAATTAAAACCGGATGGTCTTAAGGCCGCCTTGTTTTGCTGTTTTTAATGGTAATCATACCGATTAGGAGAGTATAATCTAAACCAAAAAAGATGTCAACCAGACCCGTAACGGGATAACCTGGGGACATCTTTTTTACTAAAAACTTCAGTATAAGCCAATTATTCTTTAAGGAAAATTAACGTTTTGGTATACCAATAAACATTAACTCTCCAAGCATATATGTGTTAATTTTGACCACGGTTGGTGAAATCATATCGAAATCAAGTTGACTAGACGACCAAATTGGTCCAAATGTGTCAGTAGCACCTTCGGTATAAGCATATAAAGTAATGCGGTCAAAAGAACCCCCCGCTGGAAGAATTTTTGTGTTTATATTAAACGAAATTGCATCACTTTCTGTGCTTTCAAGGGGTGTGGTTCTAAAAAAGTCAGTGAGCCGTAGTATGTGTGACGGAACTGGTGGCGCTTGAGTTATATCAACTGATGAAATTTTTACATCCTTTGGTACGATTGGCGTTCTTACTATTGTTAGACCACCGGAAGATGTAACCATTTTACTCGGAAGATTTATTGTAAGACCGTTTAGACTACCAGGTTCAGTAATAGTAATCTTGGAGCCATTGATGGTTGTCATTATGGGTTTACTAGTAGCTATAGGAAGTTTAAAAGTAATATCTCCAAAAGCTTCTCCGTCTGTCGCTGAAATATGTACGTTGGGAGATGTCCCCTCGGCAGACTTAGGAGGTATCCACGTAAGTCCGCCAGTCGTGAAATCAATAGTCATACCTGAAGGTCCTTCGAGTAGCGCAAAACGCACAGCAAGAGTGCCTGTATATGTCCATTGTGGATTAATTGTATGTGATATTTGAGAAGTTAGTGGTGCCGTTAAAGTTGGGGCTGAAATAGTAATTTTAGCTGTGCTGTTGGGAGTACGTTCACCTGTATATATTGATACTGCGTGGGTATTAAAAAATACTCTGGATTTCGGTCCCACAATTCCATCTCCCGTTAGTTTGTTTGAAATTTGAAATTGAATAACAGCTGCCTTAGTTTTTGGACCAAACTTCCCGTCGGCAGACAACCCAAGTTGTTTTTGAACGCAAGCAACTTCATCCCCTTTTGAACCTAGTCGCAGAGTATTATTAATTGTGCAATTTGGTGTAGGGGTTGTAGCTGCGTTTGCGTAATTTAAGTTAAGTAAAGAAAAAATGAAAATAAAGCTAAACAAAACTAATTTATATTTTTTCATAATATAATCATTATACTATATAAAATTACAAACCAAAAAAGATGTCAACCGGGGCCCTATCGGGATAACTCGGGGACATCTTTTAGGCGAAAAAGAACGTTATAATTAACAATCTAAGGATACCATCCCTTGCCCTCAACGTAAGGACACGTAGCTCCTGTTACGTCTGTACAAGGGGTCACCCAGCCTACAAATTTAAATGTTTTAAGCATATTTTTAAACTGTTCAAATTCTACAGGGGCTTCACCAAATGCATGAAATTCATACCCTACATTCCCCTGCTTAAACCAATAAAACGCTGACTCACCATACCCATACACTTTAAAAGTAGTTTCGCCAATTTTCTCATCATAAAAATATTTATAGTCAGGAAGAACATGTTTTTCCCACCAGGAAGCATCTGTAACATAAGAGAGTCCCCACACAGGCAAAGAAATACTAATAGATGGACCTGCCTCTGATTCATTTTCGGTCGGCACAAAACCTTTCGGAAGCTCAATAGTAAATCCGTGGTTTTTGTAAGTGTAAGTAGAACTAATTTTTGATTGACCTATAACAACGGGAATATAAATAAATTTATCTAACTCGCGCATATCGGAGGGATTATCTTTGGCGATTTCTATGAAGCCCGAACCGGACGGAAGACCAGTGAGATCAATGCTACCGGAAAAAGAAACTGCCTCGGTCGTCATCCAATCTGTTGTAGACATTGCATAGCCCTGCTTCAAGACTTTTTTGTTTGCGTCGAGAATGTTGATACCGATGTTGCCTTCAAAAAAGTACGCGCCTTTTACAACACCCTCGAAATTAAAGACCCCGGAAACAATATCCCCCGGCTTCACCGAAAAAGAGACCAAATCCTGCGCATTGCCTTCAATCTTTGTGTCGCTGGTTATTCCTAATTCGGTATTTTTATTCTGCATCCCGAGATTGTATGCTCCACCTACGAGTACTAGTAATATCAAAATCAAAATTATCTTTTTCATATTTTATATTATACAACAAAAAATGCCCATCAGGGCATTTTTTGAAAGCTCTTTTTAGGGCTTAAGTTAGTCGTTGTGAACTTCTTCACCGAGCTTAGAAAGCAATCGGGAAGCATGCTCTTTGCCACCTAGGCCGAAGGCCAAAGCACCAGCTAGAGCAATCATGTACACCAAGCCCTGGAACAAAACACCCATAAAGTCAGCAAGGCCCAATTTGCCAAGTGCGATTATGAAAGCGAAAACCCAAACCGCATATTTAGCAATACTTGCCAGCATATGTGCTGCCTTCAAGTTTACCGATTTAGACGCTGCGAGCACCGCGCCACTTAAAGCCTCAGACACAACTGCCGCGATGATAAGTACAAATGCCGCGATAATAACTTGTGGCAAGTATCCGAGGACGTCCTGCTGCAAGAAAGCGGCAACATCATCTAGCCCTACCAAACTAAGCGACGGCAGAAGGAAAATGATTATAACGAACCATCTTACAACTTCCCCCACGAAGTGTCCGCTGTTTAGGTTCAAGCCAGCTCGTCTTAGGAAAGAGTCTGCGCCAATTGAGGCAAACAAACTATCAATCTTTAAGCTATGGAAAACCTGCTCGATAGCCTTAGATATAAGGGCTCCTAAAAACCAACCAACAATGAAGAACACAATAGCCAACACTAGATTTGGGGCAAATTGCACAAAGCTTCCAAAAAGACTCTGGAAGGACTCTCTAAATACAACGCTCCAGGCAGTCAAAATATTTTGTTGCATAATTTATAATTAATAATAATTAATACTTTTGATTAAGTCCCGATGTTATATCGGGATCCCGACTTCAGTCAGGATTTCGACCTTATAAAAGTTATAACCTTAATTATACCAACTTTTAGACTTTTTTGAGGAGCTGTGTGGATAACTCTTTTGCCTGCAAAATGACTTCGTGTGGAAAATCAAGGATATCACGCACTAGTTTATCGTACATATCGAGACGATACAGAAATTCTTTTGTGTCGAATACCACATATAAAAGCTCGCCCCCTAGCTCAGCTTCTATCTTTCGGATAGCCTCTTCTATTTTGCCCCGCTTTAATCTGTCGCCAACGATAAGCAAGTCTGCGCGACTATCGCGATTTTTGATAAAAACTCCAGAAAGTATGAACAATTTAATCCTTCCCACTTTCTTAAAATTTTCCAAAATAGCCTCGTGGCTCATAGTATCTGACCCGAGTAAAAGGTCTTCGAATTCGGCACCGTACTTAAAGAAAGGATTGAAGGACAACACCTGTCCCCTCTTTTTAATAAACCCAACACTAGCTAAGAGGTTAAGCTCTCTGCGGCCTACATCTTGAGTTATCCGGCAACGCTTCAAAACCTCTTTATTTTCAAAGCTTTTACCGCGATTAAAAAGAAAGAGTCGCATCACCTTCACCCGCGCCGAACTTCCAAAAATTTTTCCGAGAATTTCCATTTACCTATTGTAACGCTTTCCCCTACAAAAACAAGGCTCTTGTAGCTACAATGCCATTATTTCTCAAGTTTTAGGTCCTGCTACTCCATACCGTCAAAACTACCTGAAATCAAGACGAAAAGGAGCGTATATGTATAACTTTACCGTGGGCTTTGCATACTCTAGTAGACCAATGCCTGGATTTTTTCTTTAGTTTTCGGACCCACAATTCCATCTGAAACTAAACCATTTCCTATTTGCCATTTTTCTACTTCTGCTTCAGTTTTAGGGCCAAATTTACCATCAACTGACAAAGTCGCATGGACAGTATCGTTTAGATAATTTTGCAAATCTTCAACTGCCGGACCTAGGCTACCTCGCCTTAAGGTTCTCGATCCTAAATTATAAGTTTTCTGGTTTTGGGATACTATTGTGTCAGCTGTCACGCTGGCGTTGTCGGCGGCAGCTTTCGCGACGTCAGGTTGGTCGGAATTATCAAACCCACCTGCTGGTTTAGCCCCGACTGTCACAGTAGCTTGTGCCGAGCAAGCCTCTACTCCCCCAATCTTACCATAGACTCGGCAAGTGGTTGTCTTGGTCAAATTAGGAATTGTGTAAGGCGTTGTAGGTTCAGCTGAAATTTGAGTTTCTCCCGCACCACAATCGCCGTAAGTTTGCCCTAGGTCTGCGCCGACTACTTTCCAGGTTTCAGTGACTGAGCCACCATAAGGAATGGCCGTGGTGTTGAAAGTGAGGAAAGCGCTACAACTACCGGGCGGTGGCGTAGGAGTGTAGTTGAACAAAGGATTAGTGTTTGCTCCACCCGCTAAGCTTAAGTCTAGTTTGTATACTAGGAATCTTTGTTCCCGCTGCATGCCCAATATCAAGTAGCCCCCTTGGGTTACCGTAATACTATTAAGTGAATCATTGGTCGAATATGGTAAAGCAAGCTCATCTATTTTCTGCCCATCTTTCCATAATATTATACTGGAACTATATGTCGTAATAATTGCTCCTCCGGAACTCTTATAAGAGCCATTCGGTACTTGGCCTACAAATAAGACATAGTCCCCCCAGACCGCAAAATACCTGGCTTGTTTACGAAATGTCGGTCCAGCAACTTCTTTCTTTGTTCCCTCAGGTATATTAATAGTTTTATCCAGAACAATATCGTTTGTTGTCGCTCGAAATATATTCACCTTAGCTGGACCCTTGCCACCAAATGAATCTGTCGTAAATTCCCAGGAAGCCAAACGCGGTGGCCAAACAGAATTATCAAATGTATATACTGCGCTACCTTTTACTGGTAAATTTTTTAGAAGAGTCCTAGAACCACCTGCAGAAACCTTGTATGCGCTCCAAGTTTCTCCTTTGGCACTAATCCAGAAATCGCCGAAACCAAAATTGTTTAAATTCTCTCCATTTACATTTCCTTCAACCTTGTCCCAGCCACCTACGGTTCCAAGCTTGTTCCAGTCAGGCAAGCCTAATAACCTCCCTTCTCGAGTTATCAGTCGATCTTTAAGTACCACATTTGTAAAGTCAGAGCCGTTTCCGAGTGTGGATATTGAAGATACGCTCAATTCACCAGCATCGTCTATATCGTAATATACCGAGTAGTTGATACCTCCAGGATAATATTCTGCGCAATCTCCCGGTTCTCCACTGGGGCCAGGATTTGAGCACGCCATACCAGCAGCTTCATCTACTGATCTTATGGGATGAACAAAAGATCCCAAATCACTAGCCCAATTAATCAAAATCTCCGATGCAATTAATCCCCCCATGTGACCCATGCTCCATGCTCCACTACTAGAATCATCACAACCATCTCTTGAAGAAAGAATAGCTGAACCATCTTCTTTCATTACCCACAGATTGGGCGAGAGAATACAATTACCACCTATCACCATCTTGTCTTTCATACCTGCAACACTGGTAATATAAAAAGAGGAGTGATCTTTTGGATTTGCCTTTAGTCCTTCTTTGATAAATTTAATTTTTCCGTTAGTGGAAGAAGGAGTTGCGGAAGTTATTGGCGGAGGAACATAAGCAGCGGGCTTTGTTTTAACTTTAAAATTAACGTAGCCATCTTCGGTGCAAGCTGTGCCTTTATATGTGTAGTTGGCCTTTATTCTGACTTTCGTTTCGCCCACAGAGCTCGGTGTTCCTGCTGCATATACACGCAACCATGGTCCTTTTGAAGAAACTCCTGGCGCAGCATAGCTAGTAATTTCTCTACCGTAAGTCAATTCTTTAGTCTTAAATGCGCTTATGCCGGCGGGAAGCGGATCAACTGCGGAAACCGTAATGGTTCCAAAAACTGAAACTGGCAAAAGTCCGCCCGGATCCGTAAGGTTAGAATCCGAATCCCAGCTACTGCCATAACTTTGGCCAGCGTATAGAGAAAGGCTATGGGTATTGGTATAAGCCAATGTGCCTGGTGCTTCGTCCGAAAAATAGCCCAGCACGCTAGAACAATCCGAAGAACCAATGTCGCGAACTGCTCTGCCTTTAGCTGAGACATTACTAAAACTAGCCGACAAGAGGAGCAGTGCTAAGAGGCTCCATCCTGCGACCTTAAAGAATATTTTTTTCATAGGTAAATTATACTACCTCTCCGGTATTTCGCAATCCGTAAGTATTAATATTTACCTTCACTAAATATGCTTATTTTACTTATTATTTAGCAAAGCCCGAACTTCTACCCCCACTACTCCATCAGCTTTGAGGTTATTTGCTTTTTGGTAGTTTATCAGAGATTTATATGTATTTAGTCCAAACTTGCCATCAGCTACTCCGTTGTAATATCCGAGCTCGGTTAAGAATTTCTGTAATTCTACTACCTCATTGCCAGTTGAACCAAGTTCGAGTTTTTGAGTGAACACAAAGGATTGCGCGCCCTGAACAACAGGCCCGGGATCTTCCGTGGGCATCACAAGTACGACATTAAGTTGGTTTCCACTCACTGGCAAGCCGCTCAAGGACATGATGGTTTGTCCATTGGATAGATCCATCGCTTGAATTCCAATGAGGTTAATGTACATCCAGGATGAAATGGCCTCAGACGAACCGCTAACATCGCCCTTTAGGCTTATTTCTACAGTATCATCCTTTTCAATATCTATATCTGTACCAACACCGGCGCGATAAAACCAAGAAGATGTGTTGGTGAGCCCAGCTAAATCTCCTATAAATTCGCCATCCATATAAGCTTTTATGTTTTTTGCGTACGGTACAGCGGTGCCCACTAATTCAAAATTCAAGTTGTTGATCTTGGCATCGTTGCCTTTGGCAGTGACATTAAACCGTAGGAGTTCTGTATTAGTTCGTCCGAGATAGATATTCCCTGCTGGGCTATTAGAGTTTCTTTCGGCGGTAATGGTAGCGTTTGCTCCGGCAACAATACTAAACGCATCACTATAATCAATACCGTTTGAACAAAGATTTGAGTCACCCATTAATTGAGCACACACAAAAATTTCAAACCGGCCTCCTGTCGTAAATAACGGGGAGCGAGAGCTAAACTTGGCTGGATCATCAATAACATAATTATAAGAGCCTGTATTGGAAATTCCTGAAACAAGAAGATAATTCTTGGATAAATCTCCAGCTGGAACTATATAAATCGATATTTTATCATTAGGGCTAGATATATTCTTAGTCTGCCAAGAAATTTGGCGGGTTTCTCCGATTTTCCACACATCTTGACCATTTGGCGAAAGAACAGTAATGGAAGGGGTTGAAACTGCGGAGGAAATAATTTTAAATGGCCTGTCGCTGAAATCATAAGCAGTGCCGGTACCATCCTCGTTGGTCCAAATATTGAGCATATAGTAAGTGCCGACATCGAAGCTGCTATTTAATTGAATTGAGCCACTAGTTATTTTATCTTTTCCTTCAGTTGCAGCATATCCGTATCCGCAACCCACATAGTAATATCTGCTTCTGGTCCAATCCTGAAAATTATTGCTTGTGGCAATGTACTTACATATTGAACCTTTCTTGGGAGACGAGTAAGAGGTTTCGAATTTCAAAAAATCTCCCGTATTTCCTGAAGAGCCCTTGGTAAATGTTTCTCCCCCGTTTGGTGAAAGAACAGTAATAGAGGGGGTTGAAACTGTAGAGGAAGTAATTTTGAAGTAACTATCACTGGTATCACAATATGAACCATCAGAACGACATACTCTTATTTTGCCTACTCCTGCGGGTATGCCACTAATATTCCATCTATAAGAAAATCCTTTGACGTCGTTGGCAACTTCATAAGCAACAGAATTAGAATCGAAGGAGACGTCGTAAACAAAAGGATCAACACAAGGTAAACCTTCTAGACAAGGCGGTATCGGGGAATTATCTTCCCATTTTATGGTCTGGGTCGTCCCAGTTTTCCAAGTCTCTCCCCCGTTTGGAGAAAGGATGGTAAGGCTAGATGCGAGAGAATTGGTAACAATTTGGAAAGAGTTGTCGCTACCATCAACATACAAGCCTCCGTTTGGCTTTGTAGCATTAATATATAATTTATATTTGCCTGTAGGAATATTATTTGGAACCAGCCAGGCATATACGCCATCATTTAATGTGGAATTGGTAATGACAAAGTTAACCCTTGGCACATCCCCAGCCTCACCACCAGCCCAGTATGTTTCTTCAGAATTAATTATGAGTCTAACATCCTTTGCATCGGCGGGTGCAATCCAGGTTATATTATATTTTTGACCGTGGTTCCAAGTTTCTCCCCCATTTGGCGAAAGAACTGTAATTTTAGATACCGGCGTTTCTATTGGGTCGCCTACTTTCACACTTAAACTTGTCTTTGCACTTCCTCCATTACCCGGACACGGGGCTTGGATACATTGAATTGTGCTTGGGCTTGTGACTGTGAAAGTTGGTGTATAAGTTCCGGTTTGGGAATACTTATGAGTAAACGTGGCTGTTTGCGAAGGTCGAAGAATTTGAGCACTTGCGGCCGAGACATGAAATCCGACTTCTTCATCGCCCCAAGTTACATAATAGTTAAGATTGTTATTATTTTTGGAATAAGCGGATACTTTCCAAGTACCTGTTTCATTTACCTTGAGACTCTGAGGACCGCTTACGCCAGAGATAACTACTGAAGAAGATGTAGTGGGGCAAGGAAAGAAACTGCGGTAGTTAGATACAGCTGCCGAAGTTTTAGGGCCATATTTGCCGTCAATTTTTCCAGCATAATAACCCTTCTCTTGAAGTGTCTGCTGAAGTTGCACTACTGCGGTTCCTTGTGTGCCTACAGGCAAAACCTGAATACATATTGGCGGCTCAGGTACAGGAGTCGGCACCGGCTCTTCAATAACCCTAGAAGGGCAGAGCTTGCCGGTTATAGGGTTAAAGTTATACCCCGCCTGACAAGCACTGGCATCCTCAACAACCGGACACTTATTGCCTGTGGTCGGACTAAAAATAAAACCCGGCTGGCAGTCGGCTGTGCCTTCCGTGTCCCACGCCTGAACATTATTAACATTAGTTATAAAAAGCCCAAAAACAAAGATAAACGCGACCAAAAACAAGCTGATTTTTTTCATACTGCAATTATACCCCCATAGCGCAAGCCTGTTAACTTAAGTTATGCACACTCCTTCGCTAAGGCTTCGGCGGTACAGGCAGCAGAGCTTAGTGCTGGTAGAAGCCTCGGGCCTCGGTGTCTGGTAGGAGGATTAAATTAACGCCGCGAGATTTGCAAAGCTCAATAACTTTTTCGTCGTTGACGGAGCCACTCGTCGAGAAAATTGTTTTAATTCCGCGATTTATGAGTACCTCTGGCGCATCCGGGAATGGGAAGAAGCTATCACTATAAGCTACGGCATTTTCTAAATCTGCCGGAAATTCGGACGTTGGACGTCCGAATTCTTGACGTCCAACGTCCGAATTCTGGGAAAATCTCGCCGCATCATCGGCGCGAAGCAAGGCAAGCTTAGCTGCACCTACCCTGTCTTGCTGGCCAACGCCATTGCCATACAGTCGGCCATCTTTCACTATAGTTATAGTATTACTATTAGAAGTACTACCAACAGCCCAGGCTAAAATAACATCCTTTTCTTTTACCTCAGGCACAAATGTATAGTTGGGTTGAACCATAAATCCTCCACGCACATATCGGAATCGCTTCGCTCCGTCGAGTGCCGACATCCCCGCTTTAGCTATCGCCCTGTTTTGTAAGAGTCTGCATTTACCTTTTTTGCGGGAAAGAATTTCTATTGCCTCAGGGGAGAATTCTGGTGCAGCAACGATGTCGAGCAAACGTCGCACACCTTCAGGCGAAAATTTATGAATTAGTTCGTCGGCAATTTTTTCATCCACAGGAAAATTAAGCATCACTGACCCGCCAAAAATTGCGCGCAGGTCCCCCTGAAGCATTCCATCGATAGCTTCTATATCGCTTGACCCCGTAGCCACACCGCAGGCGTTCCCGTGCTTGGCGCCGATGGCAACGAACGGAACTTCTCCCAGATTTTTCTCGAACCCCGCGCCGATGTGTGTCATTGTCTGCATCATTCTATCTACGTCACAAATGTTGTTGTAGCTCATCGGGCTTCCAGCCACGAGTTGCCAGTTCGCAATTGCAAGTTCGTCCACATTTTTAGTATCTAAATTTTTATACAAACTCGCTGGCTTCTGGTAGGCGTTCTCTCCGTACGCGCATTCGATATTCTTCTGCCCGAAAATTCCCTTGTACCCTTCCGCACTATGATACTCGCCGGAAATCGCGCCGTATCGCGCAATTATCATTTCCGCTTTTGCTGCTAAATTATTTAGAAATTCTTCACGATTTTCTTCACCGTCCTTGAGCCACTTTACCACCAGCGCCCGGTCCGAAACATCGCACACAGTTATGCGCCTGCCCTTGGCGCTGGCTCGGAGCATTGTGGGTCCGCCGATGTCGGTTTTCTCAATAACAGACTCGCGCGTAGCGTTCGGGTTTTTCGTTTCTTCCTCAAGCGGATACAAATCCACGCACACAAGGTCAATCCAAGGAATTCCATATTTCTCAAGTTCGACGCGGTGCTCGGGAGTATCGAGTGCGAGCAATCCGCCGTGAATTTTCGGATTAAGAGTGAGGACTCGGTGCGAGAGAATCGGCGGCATTCCGGTAATTTCTGCGACGTCTGTCACCGGCAGGCCCGCCTCTGACAAGTGCTTCGCAGTGCCTCCGGAGGAAATTATTTTCCACCCCAGGCCCACCAACTCTTTGGCGAAATCGGCAATACCGTCTTTGTTATATACAGAAATTAATGCAGTTTTTTGGTTCATAATTAAAAATTAAAACACCTCTTAAGAGGTGTTTTAATTTTATGCTTTTTAGCTTACAAAAGCAATTTGTTATTTTAGCTCTATCTTACCACCAGCATCTTCGATTTTCTTTTTCATCTCTTCAGCTTCTGCCTTCTTCATTCCCTCTTTTAGGGTGCTAGGAGCGGCGTCAACTAAATCTTTAGCTTCTTTCAAGCCCAAACCGAGAGCTTCCTTCACAACTTTCATCACCGCGATTTTCTGTTCGCCGGCTGAAGCGAGGACAACGGTGAACGCATCCTTCTCTTCTGCTGCTTCGGCACCTGCTGCGCCACCTGCTGGAGCGGCAGCTACGGCTGCTGCAGAAACTCCGAACTTTTCTTCAATAGCCTTCACAACTTCATTCAATTCAAGAGTTGTAGCTTTGTCTAACCATTCCAATAATGTATCTTTGTTCATAATTTTATCTTTTAATAATTAATAAATTTACCTGAAGCGAGCCTGTCGAACTATTTCTTCTTCGACACTTCGCTCAAAGCCAAAGCAAAACGTTGCATTGGGCTCTTCATCAAGAACGCCAACTTCGAAAGCAATACTTCCTTCGAAGGGATGGTTGCAATCTCAGTCATATACACTGCATCCACAAATTTTCCATTGAAAATTCCTCCAAGGATATTGAGCAATCCTTTGTTGGTTTTCTGAAAATTGTAAACTTCTCGTGGAGATGATGTAGCGTCCTTAGAATACGCGATAGCTACCTCGCCACCAAGTTCTGGCAGTTCTCCTTCCGCCTTGCCTTCAAGGGCACGCTTCAAGAGAGTCTTTCGAGAAACTCGGTAGTTCACTCCTTTTTCTCGGAGCGCTGTTCGAAGTTTCGTTTCGTCGGCTACTTTAAGACCATGGAAATTAACAAAGACCAAAGATTCGGAGTTTTTAATTGCTCCTTCCAAGTCCTTTATCATTTCCGCTTTTCGTGATTTTTGTAACATGTTTTGCGTCGAGTACTTTTCAAATAACTTTTCGCAGGGGTTTCGAGACTGTCGAGTCGAGAATTTCAGGATTTTTTAAGCTTCAAAAAATCCGTACCGAAGAAAAGTTTATGTTGGAAAGTAACCTAATAATAAAAAAACGGCTTTAGCCGTCAGAAAATCGACCCACTAAATAGGATTTACAAGCCTTTTCTCTGGCCTACCTATCTTCTCTGCGGTTTACCCGAACACTTATATTTAAGTGTGGGAGTGTCTTCAATATATCACTTATTTAGATTTTTGCAACCCTACTCCCCGACCTCAACAGTCGCTTCTGCGGTCGGAGTTTCTGTCCCTGCCCGGGTACCTTCATCCTTGCCATACATATTAACCAAATATATGCCCACCATCCCGAGCGCAATCATCGCGGTGAACGTCGCTAAAATTTTTACGAAATGTTTCATAATTGTGCCTTTAGTATAGCAAATTTATCCTAAATCCTAACAGTTGACTGTTCCCTGAAATAGTTGTACCTTAAGGTCGGAGGTACCGCATAATGCGGACAAAAAGCAAAGTAGTCCCGAGTTCGAGCTCTCACGAGAAAAGAGTTCTCCTTCGCAAGGGGGAGAAAACCGATGCGCGCCACGAGCGGCGTGCAGGGGCGATCGAGAACCGCGACGCCGCCGAGTGGGAAAACCACCTCGAGCGCGAACGGCGAAAGCTCTACGCGAGCTGACGCCAAGCTGGGCGGGACGCAAGTCCCGCCTGGCCACAACTTAACATCCACGAATCTCCACTTAGCGAGGTTCGTCACGCCTCGCATAGAAAACGCGAGGCGTTTTCTTTTTCTCTTCTCCTCTTTTCTTCCGCTTATTCTCAAATTCCTTAACCTATCATATATAATATATTAAGAAAAAACTCAGTGCTAAACTTATGAATTAAATGTTTACTTGTGACTTTTTCGGCTCTTGAAAAATTGAACAGAAAAGAAGATGATAGAAAATATTGACGACAGTATCAGGGCAGACTGTCCACTACTTAGACACATTACCAAGGAGCATTCTGAACTAATACCTAAAGAAACTAAAAATATCACTATCGAAGCAATAGAAAGCGAAGTCAGGTAAAATTTAAAATAAACGTTTTTTAAAAACAGAAAAAATAAGGATAAAACAGTAATAGGAATTAGTAAGCCAATCGCTGGATTCGTAAATCTAGTAGATAGCTGGAAAATACAATTATCGTCTAGTTGGCTACATAAAAAATTGGGTAGAAAATTTAGAAAGACAACACAGATAAGTAGTGCTATAAATAAAATGGTTTTTTCTTTCATCTTAATTCAAATTATCTAATAATTTATTAAACATATCAAGCAAGAGCTGGGCGTCGGTTTTAGAAATTTGTTTAGGTCTAGGTTTTTTGGAATCTGGTTTTGAAATTATCTTCTCCATCTTTACCCTGAATTTTTCTGCCTTAAGTTTAGCTTTGTCGATTTTCCCTTGCGCTATCTTTTTGAGAATACTATCAATTTTGTTGTTGAATGCTTTGATTTTAGCGGGTGGTAGTTCTAAAGAATTGATAGTCGCCTTTACAATCTGCAGGTATAAAACAGGGTCGAACTGTTGTTTTGGTAAAATAGTAAAATCAGTTACGCCGTCACCGGTAACGTCAAGCTTTAGTTCAGGTACTTTCGTAGTATTATTTAGAGTAATTTCGGCCTGAGTTTGAGTTGTAACTGGTATGTCTAGAAAATAAGAAGTTGTACTAGTCTCGTTCGGCATAACTTGTTCTGATTCATAAGTGAAAGTTCCTACTCCTGTCCCCAAGAGTTTTACTTTATTAAATTCTTCTTCCGGCAAACTTATATATTTACCTTCGCCGAATTCCATATACGAACTGTTAACTATGTTTTCCTCGACATAACAAAAGTCGCTGTCTGCGGAACACACTTTACCAGTATGGTTACCCTCTGCATCATAAGCATCTAAGGTTATGGGGGAATGTATCGATAAACGAATTAAGTTAGAGGTATCAACTGGTTTTGAGTCTTTCAATATATCATCTGTAACTATGCCCTCATTTTTTATTACAGATTTAAGCAGATTATTTAATTTATCAATTTCCAATATATTCTTATGTTCGTTTCTTGTATCGAAATCCTTGTTTAGCTTTAAAAGATTCACCCAATATTTCTCCGCATTTTCATCAGTACTCATATAAAGCGCGCTGGGTTCAACTACTGTGCCATCGCCATCTTTGGTAAATCTTGGCCTTTGGTCCATAGTAAATGCGCAAACAAGCCCAGCACACGAAGATTGAGGATAATATTCAAAGCTCGCAATAGTATCGAGCCCCCAGCCCGCGACTTCGATGATGCGCAATGTTTCCGGTGGAACCCAAGCATCTATATCATTATGCAAATTCTCGGACTGAGCAAACAAATTTTCCGATAAAACTATTGGTAGGTTAATTTGGTTAGCTGCCGGGTTTACTCTCCCCTCTTTGCCGAAAAGAAAATCTTTATACTCTTCGTAGGAGCTAATGGCGCTACCAAATTTTTGAACCATCTTCGTGGTAACGTTTGATGGGATAGCGGTGTCGACAAAGGTGGCTGGTGAAGCGTTGAGCCTGTTTATATATTCTCGACTCGGCAGAAGGCTGAAGGCACTTCTCATATTTCGCCCGAGCTCTCGGGCATGCATTTCGTTCATCGACAATCCACCCAGTATGCGCTGATCGTAGCCGTGAAGCACAGCGGGCACGGCGCTCGCCGTACCTATCTGCGGAGACGCAACCAAGATTAACACATCGACACTGTCAATGAGGTTGTTTAGGCCCGCTTCTTTGTCCGCCTGTAATTTTTTTAGAAGTGCCTTGGCTAAAAGTCCGCCGTTGCTATGCGCGACGATTGTCACCTTTCCACTCCTAGAAGACTCAGCCAGTGATTGCAGAGTGTCCACAAGAGACTTATTTCCGTCTTCATATTGAGTCCCCTCATTTACGATTTCATCCACAGGTTGCCGCCAATCATATGCAAACAACAAATATTTTGTAATTGTAATATCATCTACCAGGTTTCTCAGCATATCTACAAAACTTTTATAAATATTTTGTACCCCCAGACCTTTTTGTATTACATCACGGGTATAAACACCTGAATTTTTACTACTTCCATCGGAGTTTAGATATAATTTTTCTACATCTAAATTACGATTTGGTTCCCAAAGCTGATTTTCATTACCCCCGTCTGACAGGTACAATCGACTCGCCTCAATCCCCGGTAAAAACAACACACTGGAACAACAAGAAACTGGTGGATAACTCTCAAGCCACGGCGTAAAAGAAACATTTCCGTAAATCGCTTCTCCTGCGCCCTCGGGGTTAAGCTCTTCGTGGTACGGCCCAGAGGCATCGCCCCACCAGTTCCCCCGAGCATCTACTTGGCTCGAGGGATAATTTTCAACCGCAAAGACTAAAATTTCTGTAAAACTGCTTTCGGAAACAGCAACCTCTCCACCATAAACACTGACCCCGTAATTCGTATTTTCTATCTCCACCTGCTTCAGATTCGCGCTCCCGCCATAAGCAGCAAAATCGCCCGAAGGGAATCCGGACAGAAGTGAATTCTCCAAACTAAGCGTCCCGCCATAAACTTCCACACCAGCATCAGAACCATTTTCAAACACCGCATCTGTGATAATGGCATCCCCGTCATAAATTCCTAGCGCTGAGCCGAAGCCAATATTGCCGACATCAATGCCTGTAGCCTGAAGCAACCCGCCATACAGACCCAGGGCATCGCGAGAAATATTGCTCAAGATTACATTCTCCAGAACCAACTCCCCAAAGTATGCGGAGGCGCCTTCTTCCAAATTTTCAAAAGTCCCGCCAGTAATTTTGATATAGCTGTCACTATAGGCAGCTACCCCGTAGCCACCATCACTGATATTCAAATTTAGAAAACTGATGCTACTCTCTCCTGACGCTTGGATAGAACCGTTCGCATATTTTATAAAAATATTTTCTAGAGAGGATTCTGATCCTTCAAAATAAATCCCATCCCAATCCCCCACAAGCGGATCGCCCCAGTCAAAACTTTCGCATGTTTCCGGCAAGTCATTGCCCTCGTCATCAAAATCGCAAAAAGTTTCATTGTCCGTATCCATCACTTCGTCGTCATAAAAAGAAGTGAAATAAATAGGCTCGCTCTCGCTACCTTCGGCTTCAATCCTCCCCTCTGTAAAGATTTTTGCTCCCAAGTCAAACTTTACGACAACCCCAGGCTCAATGGTTAGAGTCACCTCTGGTGGAATATAAATGGCTGACCTAACTACATACGGACTTTCGGCTTTAGTCCAAATAGTGTTCTCTGAAATGTTTTCGGTAATTTCCGTAAATGGCTCCGCCGCCTGAGCAGACAAAACAATAAAGCCGCTTCCGAAAATTGCGACAAAAATTATTGCTATGCATCTAAGCCACCCTGGCCAACGCATAATTAATTATTGCATCCAGGCGCTAGTAAATAAAGTCTTGTATCCTCGAACCTGTGGAAAACTCATCATTCGGACGTTGGACGTCCGAATGTGGGCGATGGGTCATCCTCGATATTTTCAAGGCCCCTCTCTGCGCGAACAAACGAAACAACGTTTAAACATTCTTTTTTATAATTTTCATTGCCTCCATAAAACTCGAGGACCTCTCCTGCTTCTTTCTCGCTAACTAGTATGAAATTTTTAGTATCGTATTCTTTTTCGCTAGACAAGACCAGGTGCATTCTTTCCTTTGGTATATTGTGAACCATATAATTAACATGCACGTAAGGACGAATTTTTAAAAAATAGGGCTCGTCGTCTATTAACTGTGATTTAAATCGCCCCTGGAACAAAGCACCGGTCCTGCTGTGTACCAGATTGAAGTATTTTGTATAACCTCCGAGCAAACGTTTGAAAAACTCGGAGATTCCGCCATCCACCTCCTGCTTTAAAATAAAATGAAAGTGGTTGGGGTTAAAGCAGTATGCAACAATAGACACCAGCGGATTCGGACGTCCAACGTCCGAATCCGCTGGTTTTTTGTGTTTTTTATCTTTAATGCTCCCTATCGGCACAACTGAGTTGAACTCTTTTGCGCTTAGGGCAAAACGGTCTAAGTCTTTCTTGCTGGAAAAAATATCCCGCTTATCCACACCCCTGTTGTAGATATGATAATACTCCCTGGTTACGAGAGGGTCTTTCCTCATATCTATATTATAAAGCAATTCGGACGTCCAACGTCCGAATTAAGCAACTTGGGTGTGGAAAACTCCCCATTCGGACGTTGGACGTCCGAATGTTAGCGGGAGCGACGAGAGTCGCGGCTGCGATGAGAACTTCGGGGTTGATAATCGTAATAGTTATAACTATCGTAACGGAAGTATTCGAAGCTACTGTCTTCCCAGACGTAAGGATTGTAGCCAGTGACGCGAGCTACAGGATAACGGTCGTAATTGTTACGACCATAATAGTCATAAGAATACCCAGTAACGTAAGCGTCGTTCCTGTAATAATTATTTCTACTATAAGTATAGTAACTGTCCTCATAGTATGCCACGGCAGAGCTCGCCCCAGTTGCCACAAGCAATAACATAATAAGCACTAGTGTAAAAATTTTCCTCATAGTATATCTGCCTTGCAAGTCTAGAAAAAATTACAAAGTCGGTTTAGAAAATGCTCATTCGGACGTCCAACGTCCGAATGGGAACTACGGGCGGTAGCCGTTTAGGAGGAGGATGACGAGGAGAATAACGAGAAAAAGGAGGGTCATATCGAACCAGTCGATCATAATCCCGTGCTTGGCCAGATGCTTCTTGAGCAACTTGTAGCCTTCGTTTATGACGAGGCCGGGAAAAATTATGATGGCAAACCATATTTTCATTACTATCTCCCACATATCCACATTGTAGGGCTAAAGAGTTAAAAAAGCAAAACACAATCACCCAAACTCCCCTTCCATAAATAGCAACCTGGGCCCCATTCGGACGTCCAACGTCCGAATGGGGGTGATTTTTTGAGTTGAGGTAAAACAAAAAAACCACCCGTGAGGGGTGGTTTTTTGAAGCTAGGCCATTAGAGGAGTACTGGAACTTATATTTATAGGAATCCCGTTTTTCAAATTTTCCTGAAGAGCGAGACCTTGCTTAGAAGAAGCATCTAAGAGCTCCATACCCACGACGTCTCCAGCAGAAGAAAGATCTACGACCAATCTGTCGTCTACCTTTACTGATTTGGCAATTTTTTCACCATTTTTAATAGTGAAATAAATTGCATCTGCTACTGTATCATAATCTATTTTCATAATTTTTATTCTAAATAATAAGCGGTTATAATTAAATATTCATCTCCTTTGTCTTTAAACGCTTCTTTATAGTATATAACTTCTATCGTCTTCTCACCAACATTTTTCGAAACCTTGACTCTTTCTGCGAAAGTCTCTTCTTGCGTATCAGGATTTCGGAGAGTCTGCTTAATATGATCCAAGTTTATTCCTCGGCAAGAAATCATATCCTGCACATGTCGGGTGAGCTTAAGCTTCATTTAAGTAATTATACTACCTTTAGCTCCTAATCAATAGACGCTGTGCATACATATTCCTTACAGCTGATATCTGCTCATAATACTGATTTTGGATCTATTGTCAACCAGGGAAGAGAGCGCCCCCGGGCGGGTGAAGATGGAAAAAAAGGGGGTCAAAAACCCCATTCGGACGTCCAACGTCCGAATGGGGTGGTTTTGAGGGCTGGGGGGAGAAAACAAAAAGCCACCCGGTGAGGGGTGGCTTTTTTTACCTCGCCCACAAGTCCGACTTGTGGGAATGAGGAGTTAGCTGATTTACTGCATCGCAGCTTTCGAACGAGACATTGGACCTAGGAACCCGTCGGCTACAAGACCCATAGAGCCCTGCCATTTCTTGGCAGCAGCAATAGTGAGCTTGCCACACCAACCGTCAGTAACTAGTCCAGCGTTTGACTTAGCATTCAAGAACATCTGCCAAGCTCGGCAAGCTTCGCCTTTCGTTCCCATTTTTACTGTCAGGGTTCCGAAGGCATAGCCTTGTGCGTTTGGAGATGCTGGAGTTCCCGGTGCAACTGTCGGCACTGCAGGAGTAGCTGGAGTTGCTTTCTTAGTCCTGCTTCCGCCACCGCCACCGCCACCGCCAGAAACAGTTGTGATTTGGTAATTACTTGAGTCTGTGGTTCCCACTGGGGCGTTTGGTGAAATTGCCCCATCAGTCCAGCCAGTCCCCACAGTAATTACATTCACTAAATCAGTTACATCCGCAGTGGGAGTAAAGGTAGCTGTTTGAGCTGTTGGAGTTGAAGCATCTATTGTCCCTAGTGTTCCATTTGGAACTGTCACATCGGCTGAAGTAAAGCCAGTTGGCGCTTCAGAGAAAGTAAACGTAATAAGAGCTGTTTCTCCTATGTCAATAGCATAATCTGAAAGCGTTACAGCTACAGTAGGTGCAACTGCGTCTGCAGCATCCACCGTAGAAGCATTGGCAAGCTCTCTACTTGCTATGTCCATGGTGGTACCTGTGGCAGAAGCATAAGTGACAGCGGGAGTAGAAGAATATGAAGTTAATCCTGTTGTGGTAAGGGTCATCGTCGTTCCCGTATCTGCGGGATCTGTGTTTGCTGTGACTGTGGCACCAGCAACTGTCCAGCCCTCTCCTGCTGTTGTAGTCGTATCCATAGGCTCACTGAAGGTAAGCACGATGGTGTTCAATGCTGTTCGAGAAGCGCTTAACAATATTGGATTGATCCCGTCGGTCCAAATAAGTTGGTCCTGGTCTGCATTACCATCTTGATCTTGGCTATTATTGCCGCTTGCGTCCAACAACGAAAAATCATTCTGGGCAGTTATGTCAAGCGTTCCTAGAGTGTCGTAAGTAGCCACAACAGAAGCTTCCGTACCTAGCGGAACCCAGGTAGCAGAAACGGTCCCTCCGATAAGGTCACTGGCATCTGCCCCAATTACCGCTCCTGTAAAACTACCAACAACATTTAAGAGCAAGTCATTTGCCGACAAAAAAGAACCCACGGTAACTTGCTCAGTATAAATAACATCGAGTCTGTCCATCTTGCCATCATCATCTGCATCCTGATAGGTAATGCTTCTGATTTGAGGCTTGGCAAGGTCTGTAGGAGAACCAGATTTATCGGTCATATTTCCGCTAGTAAGAGTGACACTGTTGGCTGTCCCTGCAGCCTGAGTATAAGTAATCGTAGGAGCTACCGTACCTCCGGTAATTCCTGCACTTGCTGTGACAGTGATTGCGATTTCATTCAAAGTAGCACAGGTGACACCCGTTATGGCGGTGATGCCTATGTCGCCTGCTACTGTCACTGCCCAGTCCCCTGCTTCGTAAGGACAAAGAAGAGGGTCTTCATCCATAACCCACACAACTGTATCTACGGTACCGTCCAAGTTCACATCTCTATATGTAGAGCTAGAAAGGGTGTTCGCAGCATCCACGTTTGCAGGTAGTAGAAAAACTACACCCGCAAGCACAAAAAGGAATCCTAATATTCTATTTAGTTTCTTCATAATAAAACAATAATAATTATTTATAATGTGATTATAATTTTTAATTACCTAATGATGCATCTATAGATAATCAAAAAATACAGAGAGCGCTCGACACGCAGGGTGTATTGCTATTATTATACTCCTTTAAAATAATTAAATAACAGTAAGTGTGCATAACCCCCACACCTTTCTTGGTATCGCTTTTTGTTCTGCTAAAGTAATTATTTACCGAAAAGTAGTTTTTAGATAGGTTGTAGTGATTGTGTAGATTGTATTAAAAAACAGAACAATACAAAGAAAGGTGTGGGGGATAACTCAACATTAGAACATAGATAAAAAACAAAAAACCCCGGACTCTCGTAAGAGTCGGGGGTTGTTTTGTAATACCTTTTAAGGCGTATTAACCAAGAGTTATGAATTCAAGAAGAATTCGCTAATCACTAGATCTAAATTATATTAGTCAGCGATTGTAGCGTAAGGAGTCTTGAAGTCGTCTTGCAGGTTAGATGTGTAGACAAGAGTACCAGCTGTCGTAATAACGTTGGTACCACTACTGAAGGTTACTCCAGTCAAGATTGCACGAACTTGTGCTCCATCTAGATCACCGGCAGTAGCGATAGAGTTATCAACATTTACTTTAGCAGTAAAGGTTTCTGAACTTCCATCGTTAACTTTGAACAAGCTTGTGTAAGCATCGTCTGTAGCATCAGTACCTGTAGGTGTATAAGCTTCTTCATCAGCTGATGAAGTTAAGATAGCTATACCTTTGCCTACTGCTAACTGTGCATCAGAGCTTTGCAAGTGTAATCCAACTCCTTCTGCGGCAGTTGGGGCTGTACCTGCTGATCCAGTGCCAGCACTCTTAACTGTAATCACGCTAGGAATATAAGCATCCCCTCCGAAAGCTGTAACTTTGAAATTCATTACCAATTCGACACGGTCGTTATTGGTACCATCAACTGTAAATGGATCTGCATCTACAGAGACGAAGTCAACAGCGATTCCAGTAGAGTAGAATGTCTGAGCTTCGCCAGTCACTGAACCTGTTCGGTTTCCAGCAACTACAACGTCGCCATTTTCATCTTCTACGTCCGTTTGATCAGTGCCAGTCACATCATCAAGATATGATGATGGGAAGGAAACAGCAAAGCTGTCGCCGTTGTCAAACACAGTTGCTCCCGTAGTAGCAGCAGTATCTCTAATTTTTGCTACGACTGTGAAAGTTACTGTATCTCCTTCTCCGATAGTCAAATCAAGATCATTGAAGAACAAGTCTCCAGCATCATCATCTGTACCATCGTAGTAGGCAGAGACTGAATCAAGTTCGTCTCCATCCATTTCCAACGAAACATCAGAAACCATATCAGCCCATGTATCATCTACGCCTGTTGCTGTTGCAGACAAGAGCAAAGAATCGATAAGCATTTCTGAACCTTCTGCCTTCAGCTTGAATTCAAGCATAGTAACATCGGTGTCAGTGGTATCATCAACTTCTACGACTTGTGCGTCAGGATTTTCTGAACCTTCTGTAAGTTTAAGTTCGAGGTCTCCTGAAGTCGAAAGATCGTCAAAGTCAAATGTCCTGTCAAGGGTGTCGCCGTCTGTGTCTTCAGTAGTTACGACGCCGTCTGCATCTTCAAAGCGAACGTTTAGAACGTCAACTCCGAAAGCATCGTCATCGATATCTCCTGAATCAAGATTACTTGCAGCTGTAATAGCTACAGAAAATACTTCTGTCTCTCCAGCGCGAACGATCGCGTTGTCAACAGAAATAGTCTTTGTGTAGATATCGTTATTCTCTGTGAAGTCTTCAGCATCAGCTTCTCCAATCTTGTCAGAGCCCATGAAGATGGATACTGAATCCATGTAATCTTCAACTCTGTCAGAATTGCCAGCAGCAGTTTGAGCAAGCTCAACTTTTACTGAAGTAACCTCTACGTCTGAATCATCATCAGCTTCAACTTCAAATGCTAACACTTTAGCATCTTCGTCTCCAGCGACAACATCTTCATTGGTATAAGTTGATTTAGCGGAAACTGTGATTGAACCAGCTCCACCTTCGAGTGCTCCGTTAGATGGTGCGTCAGGTGTTCCTGCAACACAAGATGCGCCAGTAGCTGGGTTAAACATCCAACCTACTTGACATCCTGCTGGCAATTGGCCAACCGGTGCGGAACCCATCAAAGCTGCTCGTGTCATAGCACCTACAACTCCGTCAGCTGCCAAACCTTTTGAAGTTTGGAAAGCCTTAACAGCAGCTGCAGTCATAGGACCGAATTTACCGTCAGCAGAAGCACCTACTAGGGACTGCAAGCACATAACTTCTGCGCCTGTAGAACCGACCCTTAGAGTCATTGTGATTGAGCAAGCTGCTGCGGATGCGGAAGAAGGAGCTACTGCTACCCCTACTGCAAAGAGAGCTGCGACAATCATAACTCCCATAAGGAATTTTGATTTTAATAAATTACTCATAATTTTTTTCTAATTTGCTACGCCATTAATTAGTTTCGACAAAACTAAAAGCGTATATTTCACTATCATCATTTCCTCTTCCGCTAATAACTTATAATTGTTAATAATGAAGCGGATTAAAAAATAATGAACAGAGATAAACTAACATTGAGAACAAAACACTTTACTATTCTGTTTTCAATGGGCTTTATTTTCTAACAAGATTTTTTCGACGAAATCCGGAAAGAAAATAAATAACTTGCGCATACAGGACACACAATAAAGCGCGGCCTGTAAACACAACAACATTATAATATACCGCTTCAAAACTAAGCAATATACTATGTGGATAACTTGCTCTTTTAGCAGTCTCCTGAAAGTTAAGACGTAACTACGCCCGAAAAATTTCAGTGTCGAGCCATCTAGCAGAGCATATCCGACTCATATATATTCGCATATTTAGGGTTAAAATGCAACCCACCCGGACAGTGGATAGGGTGGATATGCTGTCGGGTTAGGCGAGGAAATAGCGACTCCCCGCCTACGCCAAGGCTTCGGACGGGCAGGCACCGTTTCTAGGGACTTATTTTTATAGAATACTTACTCCAGCGTTTTTCGCCTATCTTATTAAGGACACCGTCGTGCACCATAGCAATGAGCTCACGCTGGAGGGTCTTCTCGCCTAGGGTACTGAGTGTATTATTTTTGTCCGTGAGATGAGAAGCTCTGTCCTTTATGTCCTTTATGGTAGCGCTACCGCCTGAGCTTTTAATTATATTCAGGATGTCTGCTCGTCGCTGTCCTTTTGAAACTTCAAAAGCGGCTCCGTGCATATGGGACACGAGGGTGTGAGCCCCTGCTCCTCGAGCTCTCGGAATTTTGTCCGATATCTGGTGGATGGACTTCAGGAGAGTGCTCGCCTTCTGGACACCGAGACTCGTGGACCGACGGTCAACCTCGTAACCGCCGCGAGGCGAAGGAAGTTCGTTGCGGAAAAATTCGGACAAGTCTATTTGTTTATTTAAAATTTGGGGTTCGTTCAGAGACTCACGTATCGCTTGATCAAGCTCGTAAAATTCTTTCCTGAGGATATTGCAATTCATCGCGGACACGATATTCACGGCGGAAGCTATGTCTAAAAAGGACATTATTTCGGCAATCTTCCGGCAGGCCTTGGCTGGCTCTAAATTGATGTCCGATACAACTCCAGCGCCCAGTGTCCTTAATTTATTGCGTAGCGGTTCGTCACGGTCAATGATGTCCGTGACCATATACAAAGCAGTAATGAGCTTATTGGTCTTCTGGTATGAGATAGGAAAAGGGCTGTCCTTAAGGGCTATGTCCGTATTGGATAGAGGGTCCTTTTGAGAGTCCGTGAGATTTTTTCCATCTCTTAACATTTGTCCATTATATATAGGACGTGGAAAAAGGCAAGCCCCCACACCAAACATTTTGGTGTGGGGGCAAGGTCCTTTATGGTTAATAAGTGTGGGGGTATAGGACAGCGAAATTTAATGTCAGTGTGGCTATACTTAAATACGGACTACGGAGCGCGACTGGCGCGAGTCTTGAGAAATTTCTTAGCAAAGAAATATTCGTGCCGTATTTAAGTATGGGCTCGCTGTAAAACAATAAAAAAATATTATCCGTGGATTTAATAGCAACTCATGTTTGTGGTAGAATATGTAAATGGCAAAAAACGGAAAGGCAAAGAGAGATGATAAGTATGAAAGGAAAAATTCGCGAGGTCTCCAAACTCACACCAAGCACGGCATCATCGCGGTAATTCTTTTCGTGGTGGCATTATTCTTCCTGATGTCCGCGTTTGACGCGGCGGGAGTGGCGGGGGCATTCGTTTACGAGAAACTTTATTATTTACTCGGCGTGGGCTACGTGCTCCTGCCTCTCCTCCTCGTACTCTTGGGCACCTCATTTCTGAAATCCGAAACGCCGGAGTTTGGAGTGGCTCGCTTCTTGAGCGGACTTATGTTCCTCTTCTCCGGTCTCGGCATCATAGACGTCATCTCTCCCGAGCACTCGGGCGGGTTCTTCGGAGAGCTCCTAGCGGCGCCCTTCGTTAAACTCTTCGATGTGTACGCCACCGTAGCTTTCCTCTTCGCGATTTTAATAATTTCACTTTTGATAATGTTTGATGCGCGGCTCGCCTTCCCTGATTTCCTGAAAAGAGTCTGGGCATTTTTCTCCACTAAGAAAGAGACCTCCGAAGCAGGAGACCTGAGCGAGGATGAGATAGATGAAATAGAAAAATCTATGCCTGAAGAAGAGGAAGAAACCGCGGGGGAAAAAGTCCGCTCGGCACTCCGAATGAAAAAGAAAGAAAAGGAGCAGCCACCCGAAGAAGAAGAGATGCCTATAAGGAAAGTGAAGACCGGTCTAGTGTCCACCTACACCCCTCCCCCGCTCGATCTCCTAGAAGAAGATAAAGGCAAACCTAACACCGGCGACATTAAGGCCAACGCTAACATAATAAAAAGAACTCTCGCGAACTTCGGCATCGAAGTCGAGATGGATGAAATCACTATCGGGCCCACGGTCACTCGCTACGCGCTCAAGCCCGCCGAGGGCGTGAAACTCTCGCGCATTGTCGGGCTACAGAACGACCTCGCGCTCTCCCTCGCTGCTCACCCAATACGTATCGAAGCTCCCATCCCCGGCAAGTCGCTCGTCGGCATAGAGATTCCAAACAAGTCGAAGTCGATCGTCGGACTCGCCACTCTTCTCTCTGATGAGAAATTTACCCATTCCCACAAACCGCTAATGACCGCGCTCGGTCGCTCTATCGCCGGCAAGGCAGTATTCGGCAACTTGGCGAAAATGCCTCACGTGCTAGTGGCCGGAACCACTGGTTCGGGTAAATCCGTAACCATTCACTCAATGATTACTTCCCTCCTATACAGAAACGGCCCTGATGATTTGAAATTTATATTGATTGACCCTAAGCGCGTCGAACTCACTCTATACAACAACATCCCCCACCTCCTTACACCGGTAATTACAGAGGCAAAGAAGACAATCCTCGCGCTCAAGTGGGCAGCGAAGGAAATGGACCGCCGGTACGATATCCTCGAAGCAGAGTCGGTGCGAGACATAGAGTCCTACCACAACAATGTCTGGAGTAAAAATCCGAAAAAGATGAAAGAGAACAGCGATGGCACTCAAGAAGAAATAAACGCCGACCGCTTGCCATACATTGTCATTATAATAGACGAACTTGCGGATATAATGAGCACCTACCCGAGGGAGCTCGAAGCGGCCATAGTCCGCCTAGCACAGATGTCCCGCGCCGTGGGTATCCACTTGATTCTCTCTACGCAAAGACCTGAAGTAAACGTCATCACCGGTCTCATCAAGGCTAACATCCCGGCTCGCGTGGCGCTCAAAGTGTCTTCGCAGATTGACTCGCGCACCATTCTTGACGCCGGGGGCGCCGAGAAACTCCTAGGAGCCGGCGATATGCTGTATTCTTCGGGCGAAGCTCAGCCGGAACGTCTTCAGAGCGCCTTCATCTCGGAATTGGAAGTTAAGAAGGTTGTGAAGTACCTGGCTGATGCATATAAAGATGAGATTAGCGAAGAGATTTCTCTTACGTCTGGATCTATCTCCGCAGACAAGAGCGTATTCGAAGCTTCTCTCGGAGATGATGGTGATATGGAAGACGATGACGAAATGTACGAAGAAGCTCGCGCTTGCGTGGTAGAAGCAGGAAAAGCATCGACCTCTTACTTGCAAAGAAAACTCAAACTGGGTTATGCTCGCGCCGCAAGACTGATGGATAAACTCGAAGAGCGTGGAGTAATAGGCCCCGGCGAGGGCGCCAAGCCTCGAGAAGTACTTGAGAAAATAACTCGAGATGAAAACGGCGACAACGTAATAGGATGAGAGACGACGCCAAGAAAATCAAAATCATAATAGTCGGAGCATTTTTCCTTTTTATCGTGGTTTATGGGTTTGCCCGCTCGACCGACCTCATCTTCGGCGTGAAAATAAAAAATGTGAAGATCGCAGGAGAACCCGCAGAAACTCTTGTGGTCCGAAATGAAAGCGTGACGAAAATCTCCGGCAACGCCAGGAACGCCATCAACCTCAGCTTAAATGGACGCGAAATTTCTATTGACCTTAAGGGTAACTTCGAAGAAACTATCGCTCTCCTCCCCGGTTATAATATAATAAACATCCAGGCGACCGATAAATTCGGGTACGTGGACGAGAAAAATTATCAATTAATATTAACCCAGGCACTAGGCAACTAGGCTTCAGGCGTTAGCCAAAAAAAAATGCAAAAGAAAAAGGAGAAAAAAGAAGATAAAACTGTCGGAGAATCCCAACTTAACGACACCCTAAAAGCAATCCAAACCAAATTCGGCGAAGGGGCTATTATGAAATTCGGCGATTCACCAAAGGTGGACATCAACGTCATTCCTACCGGCTCAATAGGTCTCGATATGGCCCTAGGCGTCGGCGGTATCCCCCGAGGGAGGATTATCGAGATATTTGGACCGGAATCTTCAGGTAAGACTACTCTGTCTCTCCATATCGTAGCTGAAGCTCAGAAGCTCGGCGGAGTCTGCGCTTACATCGATGCTGAACACGCGATGGATCCGGAATACACCAAGAAGCTCGGGGTAAACATAAACGACCTCTTGATATCGCAGCCTGACAATGGAGAGCAGGCACTGGAAATAGTTGAAAGCCTCGTTCGAACTGGGAAAATCGATGTGGTGGTGGTGGACTCTGTCGCTGCCCTCACTCCCCGCGATGAAATCGAGGGTGATATGGGTGCTTACCACGTCGGCAAGCAGGCCAGACTTATGTCCCAGGCTCTACGTAAACTTACCGCCATCGTTGCCCGGTCAAAAACTTGCGTAATTTTCATTAACCAAATCAGAATGCAAATCGGCGTAATGTTCGGCAATCCGGAAACTACCCCAGGAGGTAAGGCGCTTAAATTCTATACTTCTATTCGCCTAGATATTAGGAAAATTGCCCAGATTAAAAAAGGAGAAGAAGTTGTCGGCTCCCGCACTCGAGTAAAGATAGTGAAAAACAAAGTCGCCGCACCATTCAAGCAGACGGAGTTCGACATCATCTACAATGAAGGTATTTCTAGGGAGGGAGAAGTAATGGCCTTGGGTGAGAAATTTAAAATTATTGAGAAAAGTGGGAATTCATATTTCTATACCCCTGAAGGAGCGGAGAAGATAAAGTTGGGCGTGGGCTATGATGCCACTCGAAAATTTCTAAAGGAAGACAAGAAGGTCGCAGGGCAAATCCTGAAAGAAATTAAGAAGAAATTTAAAGACGAGGTGTAATAAAACAAAAAAATATCTTTTTGCCGGTACGGATTTTTTGAAGCTTAAAAAATCCTGAAGTTTTCGCTCCGTCGAGCTCAAAACCCCTTAAAAAGATATTTTTTGTTAACTGTGTTGATTTTATCATTTATTCTGGTAGTATATTGCCTATGTCACAATTAGAATACAGCGAAATTCGAGAGAAGAAAATAATAATCCACGATGACGAGCCATGCGAAGTGGTAGAGTCTCACGTCGCCCGCACCCAGCAAAGGAAGCCCCAGAACCAGGTGAAACTCAAGAGTTTGATTTCCGGCAAGGTCTTCCCTGCCACATTTCACGTGTCTGACTCCGCAGATGAGGCGGATATCTCGAAGCGCGAGGTTACGTTCCTCTATCATAATAAAGACGAGTACTGGTTCTGTGAGCCGGACGACAAAAGCAAGAGATTTAAGCTGGATGAAATTTTGCTCGGCAATGCAGTAAAATTCCTGAAAGAAAACTCAAATGTCACTGCACTAGTCTGGACCAATGATGATGACGAAGAGAAGATAATAAAACTTTCCATGCCAATCAAGATGGAACTCAAGGTCAAAGAAGCGCCCCCCGCTGTCCGTGGTGATACTTCCAAGGGCGGCAACAAGATTATCACACTCGAAAATGGAGCTACCCTAAACGCTCCGATGTTCATAAGTGAAGGCGATACTATCCGAGTCAACACCGAAACTGGAGAATACGTCGAGCGCGTTTAAAAAAGACGTCGGACAACAGGAATTCTAGTTGTCCGACGTCTCTTCGTTTTTCACGGACGTCCAACGTCCGAAATTTATCTATTTAACTACGAAAGGTAGAAGGCACATAAAGCGAGCATGCTTAACTGCGGCGGCCAGGGCGCGCTGATTCTTGGAAGTAACTCCAGAACGCTTGTGGCTCACTATCTTGCCGGAAGGATTTAGAAACTTTTTCAAAATTTCTACGTCCTTGTAGTCGATGTATTTTATATTGTTGGCTGAAAAGTAATCTTGTTTCATATTCTCTAGTTATCCTTGTTGTTAAAATGGTATATCTTCGGGGTTAATGTCTTCTTCGGGGTACTCTATGGTGTCAGCTTCCTGCTCTGTTCCCTTCGGTGCTTGGGCTGCTGGGGCTCCCCCAGTACTACCTCCCGCTCGTGGTCCGAACTGAGTGCGATCGGCAACTATCTCGGTGCGATATTTCTTCTCACCGCTGGTTTTGTCATCCCAGCTCCTCGTCTGCATCCGGCCTTCTACGAGTATTGAGCTACCTTTCTTCATATACTGAGCTACCGTCTCCGCTTGTCGGCCGAAGACCACAACGTTGTGATAGTCGGTGGATTCTTGTCGGGCGCCGTTCTTATCTTTCCAGACACGATTGGTGGCAAGTGAGAAACTGCATACCTTAATCCCGGAAGGCAGAGAACGAATCTCCGGATCGCGGGTAAGGTTGCCTATTAGCATTGCTTTGTTTAAGTACATAAAAATTTAAAAGCTTACTAATAATCTACACTGCTACCATCGCATCAATTTCTTTATCTATTTCTTCTTTATTTATCGGAGTTGCTGTTTCTACACCTTCTTCTTTCTGAGCTTTCGGCTTTCTCCCCATATCAGGGCGAATAAATCTCTTGGAAGCGATTGTATTTTCTTTAACTGTCTTTAGGAGCAAGAAACGGATGAGGGTTGGGTCGAGATCAAGCTTCTTCTTCATATCTAGGACTTTTGCTGTATCCATTGTAAATTTGAACCAACCGAAATAAGCCACGTCGAATTTGTGACGGATATTCTGAATGACCTTCGTCATAGTATAAGCAAGAGGTATCTGCTTCGGCATTTCTTCCGACACCATAACTCCACCCATAGTGCTTATGAGCTCCTTAAGGTTGCCAAAGGCGACCGGCATATCTTCTTCCGACAGAGTTGGAACTAAAAGATACCCAAGCTCATATATCCGCTCGGTCGTATCGAGTTCATCTTTCTCGTTAAATTCTTCATTCTGCATAAATCCCATACTAGCAAAAAGGCCTTAAAATGTAAACCCCCACACCTATTTTTTAGCTGAAATAGGTGTGGGGGTGAACCCCTCGGCTTAATTAAATCCTGAATACCCTTTTCGCATTTTGAAATACAGCCGCGGCAACCTCTTCCTCTGGCAAACCTTTGATTTCGGCGATCTTTCTGACTACTTCGCATACGTGCCAGGGCTCATTGCGCTCGCCACGGTAAGGCACAGGGGTAACGTACGGTGAATCCGTCTCAGTCATTATCATATCTAGAGGAGTGGCTCGGATTACTTTGTCGTAATCCTTAGTAAAGGTGAGCACACCAGTAAAGGAGAGGGTAAATCCAAAATCAAGGAAGGCTTGTGCTTCGGCCATACCTCCCGCGAAAAAGTGCACGTCTCCCTTCACTTTCGAATGTTGTTTCAAAATTTCTAGTACGTCGAAATATGCATTTCTGCCAGGGATTGCCTGTGGTGAGCTTGTCGAACCATTCCTTATGTGAAGCATAAGCGGCTTGTTGAATTCATTGGCGAGTTCTATCTGAGCGATGAAAGCCTCTTTCTGCTTGGCAATGGAATCATCATCGCAACGATAATAATCGAGCCCGCACTCCCCTATACCCAAGGTCTTCGGATCTTTCAAAAGTTCACGATAAGAATCCTTGTTGAAAACTTCCCCGCGCGAAGTAAATTCTTTACCGCCCTCGCCCAACTCTTTCGTATCGTGATACGAAGCTCCGGTGTGAATAGGATGAAGGCCCACGATGGCGTACGTATTTTTGTACGTATGGGTCATCTCGACCGCCTTCCTTGAGGTATCTATTTGCGTACCGACACTTATGACCAAAGTGTCGTTTTGCATTGCACGCTTGATAACGTCATCCCTATCAGCGTCGAAAGCTGAAAAATTAACGTGTCCGTGAATGTCTATGTATTTAGGAGTCATAAATTAATCTTTACGTAAAAATAGTGGCTGTTCGGGCTTTTTGTTTTCTTTGATAAGTTTTTTAAGTTTAGAATTGGTCTCGGGCATAAGTGGGCTTAACATTCGCGCTATGCGGTATAACTTTACAACCATCCCTGAAATTAATTCTTTCCCCTTTTCTTCATCTATTTTTACAACTTTGAAGGGCGCTGTTTCTTGAATGGATTTATCGAGTTCAGAAATCTCGTTCCACACATTGTCTGCGGTCGCTTTAATATCAAATGTGCCTAAAAGTTCGAAATATTCTGTGAAATCATCTTGTTCGGGAATTTCGGGACACTTCTCCAAATACTTTTCTGACAAAGTCAAAATACGAGAAGCGAGATTGCCTAATCCGTTCGCCAGACCAGAGTTATAAGCATCTTTAAATCTTTCGACGGTAAAGGGGCTATCTTCAAAATTTGAAATTTCTTTCGCCAAGAAAAAGCGCAGAGCGTCTGTACCGTATTCTGCAACTATCTCTTTCGGATTCACAACGTTCCCAAGAGATTTAGACATTTTTATCCCTTCCCCCGCCGTAATAAATCCATCGATGATAATCTGGTAAGAATTTTTCACCCCCGCGGCCATAAGCATCGCCTGCCACATTGCGGACTGAAAACGGAGATTGTCCTTGCCGCAGTATTGCGTCGGATTGCCATTGACCCAGTACTTTTCAAAATTTTCTAAATCATCGGGCCACCCAAGCGTCGAAATGTAATTCGTCAGGGCGTCAAACCAAACATACATCACATGCTCGGAGTCTCCCGGCACCGGAATCCCCCACGGCATCTTAGACTTCAGTCGCGAGATGGAAAAGTCCTGAAGCCCACGCCCGACAAAAGCTTTTATCTCGTTAAATCGAAAGTCCGGAATTACAAACGACGGATTTTCTTCATAAAATTTTAGAAGCTTGTCCTGAAATTCACTATATTTGAAAAAGTAGTTTTCCTCTTTTATCGTTTCTAATTGCTTCCCCGGATGGATTGGGCATTCGCCGTTTACAAGCTCGGTTTCGCTTTTATTTTCTTCACAGCCGACACAGTACTTGGATTCGTAATTCTTTTTATAGATGTAGCCGTTGTCGGAAACTTTCTTCCAAAATTCCTGCGCTGCCTGTATATGGTGGGCGTCAGTGGTACGTACAAAATGCATAATTTCTTCGTCCATACCGAATATCTGCACCGCATTCTTAAAGCTTACAAAACTCTCGTCCACAAATTGCTCCGGGGTCTTCCCCAAGGATAGCGCCTTCTCGTAAATCTTCATCCCGTGTTCGTCTGTGCCGGTATTGAAAAACACTTCGAAGCCTTGCAACTTTTTCGCGCGGGCAATAATGTCCGCACGCACAAATTCGAGCGCATGCCCCATATGCAAGTCTGCATTTACATAAGGCAAGGTTGTAGTAATGTAAAAACTATTTTTCTTGGTCATTTAGGTGTTGACGGATCGGGCCAAAATTTTATCTTTTTCAAGATCCGAAAGGTATTCCATAACCACAACCGCGACCGGGATGGCCAGCAGTACGCCCCAGAATCCGCCCAGCTCGTAGCCTATCAAGGCGGACAAAATGATAACTACCGGGGAAAGGCCGACGACGTGCTTGATGATAAGCGGAGTAAATAGGAAAATTTCAAATTGATGGATAATGATGTAAGCTCCAGAGACCATAAAGGCACTCGCAAGACCACCCGAAATATAAGAAAACGAAAATGCCGGAATAAGCGCCACTAGAATTCCATAAGGCACTATCTCCATTACTCCAGCGATAATAGAAAGGAGGAGCGCATACTGGATGCCCAAGAGCGACAACACAAGGTAAATCAAAACACCAACCACCACCCCGAGCACTACTTGCCCCTTAATCCAGAAACCGATTTTGCGGCTGGAGCGGTTCCAGAGGTCGACAGCATATGCTTCATACTTTATCGGAACTATAATGCGAAGGAAATTTTCAATCCCCCGTTCCTGAATTGAAAGATAGAACGAAATTATGATTATCAAAACGAAATTGAATATGCCTCCGAAGGCAACTGAAAGAGTTGAGAAGAACCCGCCGGAGAGATTGGAGACGAAAGCTTTCGAAACAGAGAGCAGCGAGCCGACGGAGAGATTGTCGGAAATGGCACTGACTATGTCTTTTGCCCCCGAGAAGGCTTCATTCTGGAAGTAATTCAAGAAAGATACTCCTGGAATATAGGAAGAAAGGAAAGCTGAGAAATTGTAAATTTCGGTGATTAGGAGCGGGGCGAAAAGATAAAACAGTCCGGCAAGAAAGAGGAGGGACGTCGCATATAAAATAACGACACCGAGAATTCTCCCGATACCCACTTTTTTAAAATGTGGAATAGCCGACTCGACGAAAGATGCGAGTACTATCGAGGTCAGCACCACCATCAGCAAATCGCGCAAATACCACAGCAGGAAAACAATAATAAGCACTACGAGAGCGCGAATCATCGTACCTGTTGAGATTGAGAGAGTGGTAGTTTTGCCATTTTCCATCATAGGCACATCATACCACATTTTATAAAAATGGCTAAAACTGGCTGAACTTTAGTTGGAAGATATTAGCTATTGGAACTCTTCTTCTGCTCCATAAAAAGTATCTTGTCTTTTTTAAGAAGTTTAGAGCTCGTTTGATCGTGGAATGCTGCATCAGGCTGCCTTTTGTAGACACCTTCCTCTTTCTTGAAGAAAACTCTAGTATATTCTCCTGGTTTGTCGGGGTCTTGAATTACTAAATAAACTTCCTCTCGATCTTCCCCCTCCATGATTTTCTTAATATCCTCTGGCCTTTTAGATATATCATCTACAAATGACTTATCTGGCAGACCGTAACCTTGGACAGAATAATCATTCCCTAAGTGCTCCAGAGCCGTCTGTATTGACTGTCCTTCACCTCCACCCTCTTGCGGCATTAAATGAGAAATCTTTTCTAGTGTGTTTAATTTAATTTTCCTTTCTCTTAGTTCTATCTGCTCGGGGATTTTTTTACCTTCTGGACCACGTTCTCCTGGATTCATAATAATTTTTATAATTAATTATCTATTAATTGCGACCTTATAATTATACCACAAGCTCGAGCTTAGCGAAGTTTTAAGAGTTTCAAGAGCTTACTATTGTTCTTAAAAGGCCCAATAATGGCAAGGTTTAATTTGCTTTCTTGGAAAATCTCTTTAGCTAAAGCACAGACTTGCTCAGAGGTAACTGCCCGAATCTCTTGAGCCTTCTGTTCGGGGGTTTTTATTGCCCGCTTCAACAACTCTTCCCCGCCGTAGAAATTCGCAATATCATCACTCGACTCAAGAGAGAGCTTCATATTGCCTATCAAGTATTCTTTAACTTTATTTAATTCTTCGGTAGATACTTTTTCTGTTTTTAATTTGGCACATTCTGAAATAACCGCGCGGATGACTTCTTCTATCCGCTTGTTGTCGACGCCAGCGGAAATTTGAAAAAAGCCGTGGTCAGTGTATGCATCGTTGTACGCTCGCACATAGTAGCCCACGCCCATCTCCTCTCTTAGCTTCTGGAAAAGACGAGAACTCATACCGCCGCCAAGAATTGCACCCAAGACTTCGAGTGCGGCGCTTTTCTTGCTGAAGAAATCGTGACTCCGCATTGCCAATACGAAATGCGTCTGATCAGTCTTTTTGAATTTCACGAGTGTCGCCGGGCGGCCTTGCTTGTCTCCGGTCTTAATTTTGCCTTGTTTCAAGCGTCGCGGAGCCGCACCGAAAACCCTTTTCGCTTCCTTTACTACCTCTGCTTCAGGTACGTTCCCCGCCACTACCAACACTGTCGAATTGGGCATATAGTGTAGATGCTTGTAATCAACAAAATCATTCCGCTTCATTTTTAAAATATTTTTCTTCTCCCCCGCAATGTTCCAACCGGCCGGCTGATTGCCATACAAGAGCTTCATAGCCAAGTCCTGGACGTGCCTGTTCGGCATATCTTCGTACATATTTATCTCCTCAATTATAACTCCCTTTTCTTTTTCCATTTCTGTTTCAGGAAAAGTTGAATTAAGATAAATATCCGACACGACATCGAAAATTTTTCTGAAATGCTTCGCTCCCGACTTCGCATAGTATCCGGTATATTCTTGGGCGGTGAAAGCGTTGTACTGGCTACCAAGCGCATCTAATTCGCGAGAAATATCAATTGCCTTGGGGCGCTTCGTCGTTCCCTTGAAGCACATATGTTCCAAGAAATGCGAGATCCCGTTATTCTTTTTGTTCTCGTATTTTGAGCCTGCCTCCACTAAGACTAGCACCGTAACAGTAGGGTTGTCTTGCATTGGCACTGTTACAATTCGGAGTCCATTAGGAAGGGTCTTTTTTGAAAACTTCATATTTTATCTTTGTATAATTTTATAAAATTCGGAAATTGAGAATGAAGGGGTGAAGGCAATGTATCTAGGTTAAACCACTCCACCGCGTCGAGCTTGTGCGGCTCGCCATTTTTAACTTCTGTTCGGTCCACTAAAACCTTAAAATCAAACACAAGCCAATGGGTTTTCTGTCCGGACTGCTCTCGGAAAACTTCGCGATAACCGAGAAATTCATATTTCAAGATTTCGGCAGAATATTCTTCCTTAATTTCTCTGTTTAGCGTCTCGAGGAGAGTGTCTCCGAATTCCACCCCTCCCCCTCCAGGGTCCCAACTACCGTGTTCATCGCGAGAATTTTTGCCGCGTTTGCTTAACACGAAGTTTCCTTTTCCGTCGTGGCAGAAATAACAAACCGCTACACCTGGATAATCAACTCCTTGTTTCATTTATATCTTCTCTTTTAAGTACGAGGTGAGTTCAGATACTTTGACTCTTTCTTGCTCGCCGGTATCGCGGTCTCGGACAGTAACGGTATCGTTCTCTAGGGTGTCGAAATCAACCACGATACAGAAGGGCGTACCTATCTCGTCTTGGCGGCGATACCTTTTCCCAATGTTGCCGTTGTCGTCCCACGCCACCCTGCCGAACTCGGCTTTCAGTGGGGCAAAGACTTTCGTATTGGCATATTCTACGAGCTCAGGCTTGTTCTTGAGTAGTGGCGATACGGCGCAAATAACTGGCGCAATGCTTGGCTTAAATTTCAAAAAGCTGCGTGTTTCGCCATCCTTCTCTTCTTCTTCATAAACCGAAACCAAGAGCGCGAGGACGGCTCGGTCTACGCCCATTGATGGCTCTATTACGTGCGGCACCATCTTTTCCGCATTCTCTTCGTCTATATACTCCAATTCGTGTGTGCTTAAATCAAAATCGGTGCGATAGGCCAATCCGAAAAGTTCTTTTTTTCCGAAAGGAAAATCGAATTCAAAATCTATCGTCTTCTTGGAATAGTGCGCTCGGTCAGCATCGGGTACATCGAGTTCGTGGACACGAGCCATATCTAAGCCCACTTCTTCCATCCATTCAAGCATTTCGCCGCGCCAGTATTCAAAATATTTTTCCCAGTCGGCAGGACGAATAAAATACTCAATCTCCATCTGCTCAAATTCGCGCTGGCGAAAAAGAAAATCGCGTGGAGCAATTTCATTTCTAAATGCTTTACCTATTTGCGCCATCCCGAAAGGAAGCTTCGGGTGAAAAGCGTCCACCGTATTCTTGAAATTCACGAACATTCCTTGTGCTGTCTCAGGGCGCAGGTATGACGTCGCGGCTTCTTCCCCGGCACCAACCTGAGTTTTAAGCATTGTATTAAATTGTTTGCCATCCAGCGGATCGGCAAAATTTGCCACGTGTCCGGTAGCCTCCCACACTTTCCCGTTCATAAGTATAGCGGCATCCACTCCGTACATATCGCGCCTGTTGTCTACGAATTTCTTCCACCAATTTTGCTTGATATTATTTTTCAGCGCCACACCGAAATGTCCCCAGTCGTAGGTGCCCGCCAAACCTCCGTAAATTTCCGAGCCGGGGAAAATAAAACCGCGCCTTTTACAAAGCGAGACAACTTTTTCCATTAAATTATTTTTTTCTGTGTTTGCCATTTTTTTATTTATTCTACTACTACACTTCCGGTCCCTGGAAAGGCTGGGTCGCTATCTAGCCGGGTATTGAGGCCGCCTTTGGTTGCCTTCACATCCACATTAGCAAAATCGTCGTGTCCGGTCAAAATAGCATCATTTAATATAAGTGGCGTAGACCCGACTTGCGACAATGACGGCTCAAGGGAGACCTGAAATGAAACTGAACGTGAAGCGCCTGTAATACCTGAACCTTTCGGAATACGATCTATGTTCCATAAAATACCCCTCGTGGAAGCGTTATAGGAAAGGTCTTCGCCCGCTGGCGAAATAGTGCCGACAAACTTCACCCAAGATGGTAGAGATGATGAAAGTTGCGCACGGGAAATAGCGTTCGAGGTATTGGAAAGAGTCCAAACTATAGTGTAGGTTGTGGCCACCTCAGCCTTAGGAGGAATAGGTCCGGTATTTGGAAACGGCCCAGAATAATAAAGCGCCTTCGACGAAAAACCAAGATCGGAAATTATTCTCACTGTCGTTGATGCTGAATTTTCTAATTCATTGACTGAAGCATCCTCTGCGGATTGCCTACCCAAAATGCTTACCGAAATGTTAATAGTCGGATCAGCGAGCAGGGCGCCGGAGGAAGAAAAGAGAGATAGCGGCGTTACATAAAAACTGACCGAACCGGAATCCCCCGGGTTAACTTCAGCCAGATTACGGGTAGTACTTTTATCCCAGACAACCACGTCTCGAGATGATTCATAGTGCCCTTGTGCGGCGCGTATGCTTGTACGGTTCCAGGCATTCCCGGAAATCTTGGCTTCAATTCTGACATCGTCTACTCGTGTACTAAGGTTGTTGGCATAGCGCACCTCAACGTTAAGCGGCGTATCAGAGTCAACCGCAAATTCTCTGTTGCTAACTGCGTTGATTACAATATTCGCCTCCACAAAGGGCCTCTTCACCGCTATGGTGTGCCGAATGGAGTTAAATGCAACGTCAATGGAGGATTTATCGGATATAGATTGCGAACCGCTTGAAATATTAAAAGTTTTTTCTTCTCCCTCAAAAACATCAATCATTTTGCCAGCAATCGCAATGCCGTGCTCTGCCCCCGGAGCTAAGTCGCCTAGATACCACACGTTGTTGCCGTAAGAAGGCGCCGGAACAGCTTTGACGAACTGAAATCCAAGCGGATAATCCACTTTGACCAAAATATCCTCCGCCGCGCGGGTGGCGTTAAGACTGGTCTTTATATTGAGATTAACGTCTTGATTCGGGCTCACGCTCAAAGGACCATCGACGGATAAATTTATCGGTGTGGAGTTTATGTTAACGTTATAAGTTTTATCTTTAACGAAAATGGCATTCGAGCCGACAACGCGATACTCAATTGAAATTTTAATGGGTACAACACTCCCCTGCTCGCCGAACAATACTAGCTTTAAATTTTCGTTCTTAACAGCCCCTGCGGGAATTGTGCCCAAGGACTGACGCAAGCGCTCTATCCCTCCTACCAGGTTTCCTCCGGTACCTTTTGGATATTCAACAACCAAGTCTACCAGGTCTAAAGAAGTGCTGTTTCGGTTCTCAATACCAATTACCAGGTCGAGGTCTTCCCCGCCTGCAATAAAATTATTACCCGTGACAGTGATTTCTATGTTGTCGTTCGAGACAGTATTGCTGCCAGCTAAAATAACGTAAGCCGCATAACCCACACTTAATGCGAAAAATGCCACCGAGACAATAAATATTTTCTTAAACATAGAAGTTTTAACCAAGAGTTTGTCTTCCCAGTTCGCTTCATCGTTTCTCCCCTGCCAGGATGTATCAATTTCCCGATGAGACGCGGAAGAAAACTCGTCGTGTCGTCCAGGCTTCGGGTGATAGCTTTTACTGAAAAGCTTGCTCTTTAGGTCTTCAAGTTTGTGCAGCTTATTTTCATCTCCTGGCTCCATAGGAATAATTGTAGCATTTCAAGGGCGATTTAGAAAATTGCAAACTTATAAGTTCGAGGCTTTCAGCGCTTGGTTGATATGGCGCAAAACTTCACTGCGAGACTTTGAAATTTTATACACCAACTCTTCCTCGAGCGGCGATTTAACGAAGTTTTCAAGCATATCTCCTCCGCCGATATAACCCAAGTCGGCAAGAGCTCGCAAGACTATTATAACTTCGACGTTGCGTCTGTCTTCCGCGGTTTTAGAATTTTCGAGTATGAGAAGCCCCTGAAGCAAGTCCGCAAAAAGTTTCTCATTCGGCTCAGCGGCGGCTAAAAGGCGGATGAGAAGCTTGGCGATGTTGCCGAAAACCTGAAGCTTGTCGCGATTTTTAGACAGAAGCTCCAGCTTGTTGGTCTTCGAAGCGCTGGTAATCCTCCAAAAATTTTTCCCCTGGACCAGGTCCACCTTAACACAAGAAAAATCTTGCAGAACAAAGCGCAGCTTGGAAGGCATCTTGCGCACACCGGTTGCCCGAGCATAAATCATCCCCAGGTTGCGGGTAAATATGGCATAGCGCTTCCCCGCTTCGCCGAAGTCAGAGCTTGAAAGTATCAATCCTTCCGTATGATAAATGTGATGCATAAAATTATTCTACCAATTTTTTTTAGTTTTCGTTGCGGTTGATAAGTTTACCAATAACACTATTTCGCAGCTGAGAATTTTCGTTATGGTCATGGGGATTTTACTATCCTAAAAATCCTAACATTTTTTTCAATGCGGAGGTTTTTCAGTCTGTTATAGAATTCCTTGGGTAATGGTCCGTAGCCCAACCATAAACTCTGGTGGATCATTTCAAAGTCCCAAAACTTTATTTGATTACGTAGCCAATCTCGAGTTTTGCTTTTAATCTGTGGTATATCAAAGGAAACCAAAAGCTTGTATCGCCTGAGTGGCTCAACATTTTTTATGACAAAACGCGAGTTAATTGCCACCAGTCTGGTCTTTTTTGCCTGAAGATAAATACCGTGATTAATTACCGCCCTTTTTTTATATAAACGATAGAGGTATTGATTGAACGCGGTTTTACGCAAATTACTTTTTCTAGCCTTGGCCTTCTCCCACAAAATATTTCGATAGATTTTTTGAGATCTAGCGGATAATAAAAAGGCTATAAGGTCATCGCTCCAAGTATTTTCCTGCATAGGTTTATTATAACATTCTATCGCAGCTGAGAAAATACGTTATCAACCATACCCACTATTCAATAATCACTTCTTTTTCCACTTTTGCGCGGAAAATTAAATTGTTGATTTTTATTTCTTCGCCGTCATTATGAGCAAATTTTATTTCCGAGGCCAAAACGGTTTTCTTCAAATCCGTTTCGAATTTACCCACGAGCTCCTGCCCGGCAGTGTTTGTATCGATTATGAGCTTCACTGTGTCGCTCGGAGTGAGGCCTGTTTTCTTGCGTAGCTCCTGAAGCGCACGCACTAACTCGCGGTAATTTCCTTCTTCTTTAAGCTCCGCAGTCAGCTCTGTATCGAGCTCTAGGTCGGGTGCCATATTTTTATCCTCTTCAACTTTTTTGATATTGAGTTCCTCGGCAATTATGTGCTGGAATTTCTGCGGCAGCGTAATTTTTATTTTTATTTTTGTAAGCGGCTGCTTTACTGGCAGGTTCTCAAGCTGTCTCGCTTTCAGTCCGGCTGAAACGATGTTCCTTACAGTCTTCATATCTAGGATTATTTTCCTGACTTTACCTTTTTCAAAAACCACCTTGATTTGCCCGATTATATTTTTCGTCGGCCAGCTTTCTAGGTGTACGCTTTCCTTGTCGCCCGCTATGCGAAGCCTCTGCCAGATATCCTCCGCGGCGAAAGGTGCAAAAGGCGCAAGCAACTTGGAAAGGGTCTTCAGTACGTAGTAGAGCGTTCGTTTCGCATCATTATCTCCGTCTTTTATTCTTTCGCGGGAACGTCGCAAATACCACGTCGACAGGTCGCCAATGAAATCCCTAATCGCGCGAACAGGTTCAAGGAGTTTGTAACTATCCATACTTTTAGTCATCAAATCTATGAGCTCATCCATTCGGCCTAAAATCCAGATATCCAAAACGTTTTGAGTTTGGGGGCGTACATTAGTCTCGAGGGCTTCGTCGCGATACAATTCATAGAAGAAAAGTACATTGTAAAGCAGACCGAATACCTGGCCCTGGAGAAGGGCAACAGTTTTCTCGTCGAAATTTTTAGACTCGCCCGGCTGGTTCACAGAATACATCCAAAGCCTAAGAGTATCTACACCATATTTATCCATAGCTTCCCAAGGGTCTACAATGTTCCCGAGAGATTTAGACATTTTTTTGCCCCTGGAATCCATTAAGTGTCCTAAGCAAATCACGTTTTTAAATGCTTTACCTTTACCCATTAGTACACCAATAGCGTGCAGAGTGTAAAACCATCCCCGGGTTTGATCTATAGCTTCGGCGATGAAGTCCGCAGGGTAACCCTTGCCTTCCACCCACTTTTGATTTTCAAAAGGGTAGTGATCCTGGGCAAAAGGCATCGCTCCAGAGTCAAACCAAACATCCATAACTTCTTTCGTGCGGACAAGTTTCCCGCCACAATCGCAGACAAGATTAATTTCATCAATGTATGGACGGTGTAAATCAAGTTCATAAGTTTCGTTGTGAGGAAGTGGTACAAAAGCAAGCTCAGAAATTTGAGCATTATCCACACTTGGAAGATGATTAAGCCCCACCGTCAATTCGCTGTATGACAAATTCTTAACAATAAAATTTAACGAGCGGATTACCCCGTCATGGCTACTAATAAAAATATTTTTATTCGAATATTTCTGTTCCAGCTCATAAATAAATTGCCCCACACGCTTTACTAGTTCGACAAAGCTCTCCCCTCCAGGTAAAGCTTCTCTGGGGTTGTAAAAGAATCCCTGGCGATAATAATCCAAAAATTCAGCCGGGTCCTTACCATCGAAAACGGTACTAGTTTCCCACTCCTGGATGCGTTTGTCGTAGATAACTTGCTCCAAAGGAAAGTTTAACTCTTCACAAAGAATTTTCGTAGTTTCTCGCGCCCTATTGTAAGGAGAAGAGATAACAATATCAATTTTTTCCTTGAAATTTTTAGCACTTCCTAGCACCTGAGATTGGCCCACGTCAGTCAAATGTGCGATCTCTTGCAGCTTCTTTGTATGTATGTTTTCTCGAAGATTATTCCCAGCTTGTCCGTGGCGCATTACGAAATATTTGTTGCCGGATTTCTTGGTTCGAGCCTCAAGGTCTGCGACACTGCCTAAGACTTCAATTTTTTTACATTTCTCGCAGTGCCAGACAGGAAGCGGCGTACCCCAGTAGCGCTCGCGTGAGATAGCCCAATCTTTAATTTCCCGCAGCCACTCGCCGAAACGCCCTTCGCGGATGTGCGACGGTTCCCAATTTATGTCCTTGTTCTCAGTAATCAGCGCGGATTTTATTTTCGGATCCGACATTTTTATATACCAAGAATCTCGCGCATAATAAATAAGCGCGGTGTGACAACGCCAGCAATGCGGATACGAGTGCTCATATTTTTCTTTCTTATATAGAAGCCCGCGGTGCGCTAAATCCTTGATTATATCCACGGCAACTTCTTCGTCTTTAACAAATCTGCCCTCAAAGATTCCGGTGCCTGGTAAAAATTTCCCATCAAGCCCCACCAAGTGGTGCTTCGGCAAGCCTACTTCAACCCCGAGGAGAAAGTCGTCTTGCCCGTACATCACAGCGGTGTGCACCACGCCCGTACCATCGTCGGTGGTGACGAAGTTCGCCTTGTGTACCTTGTAAGCTTTTTCCAATTTTGGTTTTTCACTCTCGGGAATTGTGTTTAAGAAATATGGGAACAGGGGTTCGTACTCTAGGCCCACTAAACCCTCCCCTTTTATCTCCTCTACAATCTCGTATGGGTCGGCAATGATGGAGAGTTGTGCTTTCGCTAGGAAATAAAATTCATTTGTAGCGTCTTTAGCAACTTTAATTTTTACATAATCGATATCCTGCCCCACTGCCAGCGCCACGTTCCCTGGCAAGGTCCATGGTGTCGTGGTCCAAGCAAGGATGTATGTGTTGTCAGCGCCTTTAATCTTAAATTTAGCAGTGACCGATAAATCTTTCACATCCTCGTAACCCTGAGCAAGCTCATGTGAAGACAGCACCGTACCGCACCTTGGACACCAAGGCACAACTTTATAATCTTTATAAAGAAGTTTCTCCGCGTTTACTTTCTGGACGATATTCCAAACTGATTCTATGAAATTATTGTGATAGGTAACGTACGGATTTTCTTGATCCACCCAGAAACCGATACGGCGAGTAAACTTGTTCCAAATATCCAAATATTCCCAGACACTTTCTTTGCATTCTTGGTTGAATTTAGCGATACCGTATTCTTCAATAGCTTTCTTGGAATTAAGTCCGAGCTTTTTCTCCACTTGAAGCTCCACGGGTAGGCCGTGCGTATCCCATCCTCCTTTCCGGCGGACATGATACCCCCGCATTGTTTTATAGCGAGGTATCGCGTCCTTGAACGCACGTGCTTCCAGGTGGTGAATGCCTGGCTTGCCGTTCGCCGTCGGCGGACCTTCGTAAAAAACAAATTCTTTTCGCCCCTTCGACTGATTCAGGCTTTTCGCGAAAATTTTATTCTCTTTCCAGAATTCCAAAATACGCTCTTCACGCAGTGCCGTCTCACTTTTTTTATTTAAATCTTTTTCTTCTTGCATAATATTTTATAAAACAAAAAACCCGTCCCCGTGCAACTAATAATAATTGCACAAGGACGAGTTTTCTCGTGGTACCACCTTGTTTGCTTCTCATAACACCGGGTTCTACTAACCTTGCGGTTTTCTTCCCCAGGCTCCAGGGTGATCCTTGCCCGCCTCTGGCGGGGCCCCTTCAATGCCTATACATAAAGTATAACACGTTTATATATTTTTTCAATGTACGTAATACTTTACGTAATATATTCCCTACATCTTCGCCGGGGCGCGGATACCGAGCAGGTTAAGCCCAGATTTCATTACGAAAGTGAAGGCGAAGGTAAGGGCCACTTTGTACGAAGAAGACTTGTCCTCTGGGTTTACGATAACATTGTTGCCATAGAAACTATTGAAGGCACGAGCAAGCTCTATGAGGTAGCTCGTGATGTGGTGCGGCTCGTATGCACCCGCGGAGCGGAGCACAATTTCCGGGAAACGGTAAATTAATTTCTCCACTTCCCAGGCGCTCTCCGGTGCCACGTGAGGGTCTGGCAATACGTTTTCCTTTTTAGCTTTCTCAAGGACTGAGTTTGCGCGGGCGTAGGAGTAACAGAGATAGGGCCCAGAGTCGCCGTCGAAGGAAATGGACTTTTCAAAATCATAAACGATGTCGCCCCCGATGGATTGCTTTAAGATTGAATATTTTAAGGCGGACACAGCCACGTCAGTAGCAATTTTTTCTTTCTCTTTGTCGGTAAAGTCCCGAGCCTGCATTTTCTGCCAGACCAATTCCTTTACATCACGGAGAAGTGACTCACCGGTAATGACGTTGCCGGTACGTGAGCCCATTTTCCCTGAAGCGAAGCGCATCATTCCGTGGGTAATATGCCGCATTTTATTTTCATACTCAGGATGAATGAGCGAGAGAGCTTTCGTCACCACACGCATATAGTCAGCTTGCTCGTTGGCAGTAATGGTGATAGAGAGGTCCATATTGGGCTCAGTTTTAAATTTCTCGAGTGCCAACCCGAGCTCCTTGGTTTCATAAGTAGGTAAGCCCTGCGATGTAATGAAAACTCTGGTATGGAGTTTCGGGTCATAATCCTCAGCCCTGAAAACTACGGCATTGTCGCTCTCAGTAAATACTTTGCCTTTATTTTCAAGCACTATCTCTTCCCCAATTCCGGCCATCACGCTTTCTAGGAAATAATAATCGAATTCTGTACCTAAAATTTCATACAAATCTTCAAAGGCCTTCATCGTAGCATCGAAACCCCAGTCATACAGAGTGTTGAGTTTTTCGTCGCTCCGTTTGTAAATCTTTTTATTGATTTCATCAATTTCTTTTTTAGCTTCACTGTCCTTCTCGTAAGCCGTAGCACCCAGCACGTAAGCACTGCCGATATTAGCTGCTTCGGCTTTATGAGAACCAAGCTTTTCGGCTAGAGTAGGGTCTTTTGTAAGTCCGTAAATTGCTTTGGCTACGTGAAGCCCGATATCTCCCTGATAGTTGGCACGAGCTACTTGAGCTCCGGAATGCTCGAGCACACGAGCTATAGATTCTCCAATGGCATTGGTCATTAAATGCCCGATATGGAAAGGTTTGAAAGGATTGGGATCGGTATATTCCACCATTATTTTCTTCCCGGTAAGTGTCGCATTTTTCCCTGTGTCTTCACCGTCGTTTAAAATTTCTTCAACGTTCTCTGAGAAAAATTCTCGGGAGAGATAGAAATTTATAAATCCCGGCCCTGCAAGCTCCATTCTTGCAATTTTTTGCGGCAGATTTTTCTCAATTTCTAATATTATTTTTTGCGCCAACTCTTGCGGCTTCATTTTTGCTTCTTTGCCGGCCACTAGCGCCACGTTCGTGAAATAGTCGCCGTTTTTCAAATCTTCAGGGTGCTCCACCGCAAAATCGCATTCGGCAATGCCCAAATTTTTCAAAACATCTTTTATTATTCTCTCTATTTTTTCTTGCATAAAATTACCTCGTGTCTCCGTCCCCTTTTATCGCCCCACGCTCTTTGCGTGATTTCAATTTCTCTACATTGCCTCGAGCAATAGCGTCTAGGTCAAGGCCTAAGTCGTCGGCAAGAACAGCGATATACCAGAGAACATCCCCCAATTCGTCCTTGATGGCACTTTTGCGTTCCGGGCTCATTTCACCTTCGCCGTCGTCTCCTCGTATCCATTTCTTAATTTTACCTAAAACTTCGCCCGCCTCATTGCCAAGCCCAAGAGCCGGATAAATAATTTTGTATTTTTCTCCGTGAGTAGCTGTCTCGAGGGCTTTTTTCTGGTACTCGTTAAGTTCCATACTTTTATTATAATTAATTCTTTAAAATTTTTCTAACTTGCTTGTAAATCTCATCGTGTATCGCTTCACGACTTTTAAGTTTGCCGGCTTCCATACATTCTATCTTGGTCCAACCTTTTTGGGTCTTGGCAAGCCAGAGCGCGCTCTTACGGGAATGCTCTAGGAATTTCACATCTTTCTCGTGAACGTCTTTTTTACCTTTTAGATATTTTCGGCCGGCGCTTTTGTTCCTTTCTTTAATTAATTTTAGCACTACGGGAATGGGCACACTTAAGTAGAAAACTTTATCCGGCTGAGGAATTTTAAACACGTCATACTCCATCTCCGCTAACCATTTTAGAAAATTTTCACGCTTTTTAGTGTTAGCAATTTTGCCCCCTTGGTGAATCTGGTTGGCGCTCGCGTACCTGTTCGCCAAGACGATGCTCCCCGCTGCCAGCCACTTCTCGATTTTATTTTTTGACTCGAAGCGATCTGCGGCATATAGAACTGAAGCAATTTTCGGGTGCACTTTTACGAAATTATAATACTGTTCGGACAAGCAGTGTCCGACAAAAGCGCCGAAAAAGTTGGAGTAATATTCGGGAAAATCCACAACCTTGACGGTGTGGCCGTCTTTCTTCAACTGCTTAATGAGAAGTGCAACTTGGGTTGCTTTACCGGAACCATCGGTACCGTCTATAACTATGAGCTTGCCTCGTGCCATCTAGAAAATATAGCAGAAAAAGGCCCAAAAGAGAACCTGCCGAGTTATTGATAGAACTCTTTATAAAAATCCGGTTTCATCACTCGAAAGTATTCTTTCAGCTTGGATGGGAGTTTCGTAAGCGAGAAACCGAATTCTTGGGCTAGGGTCATAATATTAGTGCTCGCTTCTTCTGCTTCGGAAGAGTTCTCCACCATAACCTCAATTTCGCAAACATTGTAGCCGAAACTTGTTTCGTCTACGTCAATATTGAATTGTCCTTTTTTATATTTCTTTCGTTTTGTCTCCCAGCTTGCCAAAATGTTCATTTCTCTCGACACTATTTCTGCTAAGTTGCTGTCTTTACCAAAACCTAATTTCTCTAAGATTCCCGTCTCGTCCTCTATTTCTTCCGCACTGGAAGTGCCACCCTCGAAATCAGGTCGTAAAATTTTTAATTCAAAATTTCCATTCCTATTTCTTAAGCGAAAACCTTGCTTGAAAAGCCGGCGGTCCGGATAATCATATAAAAAATCGCTATAAAATTTCTCTCCCACGAATTCTGCTTCCACCAAGAGCGCTTGAAGTTGTGTTTCCGTCGGCTGAAACTTTTTTTCCACTTCTATCATATAAATTTTTACGAGAAAACTTCCAGATTATTTGCCAATAACATATCCACCGTCGAAGAGAAAGTCTTGCCCCGTGGCGTAGCTTGCCTTATCACTTAAGAAGAAGCAGATTGCTTCGGCTATTTCCTTCGGTTCCGCAATTCGACCCAGAAGAACGTCTGAGTTTCGTTTGCGAACTTCCTCTCCCCAATCTTTTGCCATATTGGTATTAACTCCGCCGGGAGAAATTGAATTTATATTGATACCATCCTTAGCATATTCTTTCGCCAAAGCCGCAGTTAAATTTATTACCGAGGCTTTGGCTACGCCGTAGGGCAATCGTGTGGCAAGTGTGCCTTGGGCATACCCCCTGATAGAGCTTACGTTCACAATGCGACCATACTTGCGAGACTGCATTTGAGGAATAACCGCCTGACACATATGCACTACGCCTAAAACATTGGTTCGAAATGAAGCTAGCCAATCTTCGTCGTTGGTCTCGAGAAAATCTTTCGTCTCACGCATACCGGCAACATTTGCCAAGCAATCTATATGTATTCCTTTTTGGGTAAGCTTCTTAATCTCTGTCATCACCGCCTCTCTGTCTCCCACATCGCAAATAACTTTTTCAGCTTGTAGCTCCACTGCTAAATTTTCAAGTTCTGGGGAGTCTATTTCGGAGTGGACTATAACCTTGGCACCGTATTCCTTGGCGAGTTTTGCGGTAGCCGCACCTATCCCCCGTGACGAGCCGGTTATGAAAATGGTTTTCCCTTTTAGCATAAATTTATATGTGCTTCTTTGGTATCGGAAACTTCTTTGCCAGTTTTTTAATTTCTTTGTGAACAGCTTCTTTAACTTTCTTATCATCCTTATTCTTTAAGACCTTTAACATAAGCTCGGCCACAAGTTTACAGTCTTTTTCTTTAAAGCCGCGCGTAGTTATGGCCGGCGTACCGAAACGAATACCAGAAGGGTCCAGTGGTTTCCTGGTGTCCCCGGCAATAGAATTCATATTGAGCGTTATTCCCACTTCGTCAAGTACCGTTTGCGCTTCCTTGCCAGTAACTCCGAGCGAGCTATAGACATCAGCAAGAATTAGGTGGTTATCCGTACCCCCGCCAATCATTCGAATTTTATTTTTGTGAAAAACTGCTTCCATTGCTTTCGCATTTTTTAAAATCTGCTTGGCGTACCTCTTGTATTGCGGAGTCATAGCTTCACCGAAGGCTACAGCTTTCGCGGCAATGGTATGCATATGGGGGCCCCCCTGAATACCAGGGAAAATAGCTTTATCAATCTTCTTGGCAATCTCTTCGCTCTCACGGGTTAAAATTATGCCACCACGAGGACCGCGGAGGGTTTTGTGCGTTGTGGACGTAATGATATCGAAACCATCATCAAACGGATTTCTTAGAACCCCAGCAGCGATTAACCCGGCAATGTGCGCCATGTCAGCCATGGTGATAGCACCTACTTCCTTAGCAACTTCTACAAATTTTTTGTAATCAAGAGTGCGGGAGTAAGCAGAAAATCCAGCTAGAATTATTTTCGGTTTATGCTCTATGGCCAAACGTCGAAGTTCGCCATAATCAATTTCGCCAGTATCGGGATCTTTCATTTTGTAATTCACGAATTTGTAAATCTTAGCCGGGAGTGTTAGCGGGTGTCCGTGGGTCAAGTGCCCGCCGTGAGAAAGGTCCATTCCAAGCACTGTGTCACCGGGTTCTAGGAGTGCTGCGTAAACAGCGAGGTTGGCCGGAGCACCGGAATGCGACTGCACGTTTGCATATTTGCATTTAAATAGTTTACAGATTCTTTCTATCGCCAGCCTCTCCACGGCATCGGTAAAATCCTGCCCTCCGTAATATCGCCTGCCAGGATATCCTTCCGAGTATTTATTGGTAAAAACCGAACCGTTAGCTTTTAAAACATCTTCGGAAACATAGTTTTCGGAAGGTATAAGTTCGAGGCCCTCCCTTTGCCTCTTTTCCTCCGCTTTTATTAATTTTTCTATTAGTTTATCTTTCATACTGCCATCTTAACATAGACCCATCGGATTTAACAATGATAGTTCCCCGCTGGTCGGTTCGTAGTATTTTTACTCTTGCGGACTCGAGGGTTTTAAGGACCTCCTGATGTGGATGCCCGTATGTATTGCCTTTTCCACTAGAAATGAGGGCATAGACAGGGCCTACCGCCTTCACAAAAGGATATGAAGTGGAAGACCGCGACCCGTGGTGGCCCACTTTTAAAATAGTACTGCGGATCTCGGAAGCTTGCGTGTCGGCGAGAATTATTTTTTCAGTTTTCGAAGTCGCATCCCCGGTAAGCATTATGGATGTCTCCCCATAAGAGAGCCGCGCCACGACAGACCCATCGTTCGTCGACCAAGAAGATACATCTTGATCAGGAAATAATATATCGATAACTGCTCCGCCGCCCAAGTTGATCCGCATCCCCTTTCGGACAAGAATGTCTGGGATTTTTTTATTTTGAATTTCGCTTTTCAGATTCCTAAAAGTTTTAGAACTATTTTGTGTCCCCGACTCGAAAACAAAATTCACATCGTAATTTTTCAAAATATCCATCCCGCCACCTATGTGGTCCGCGTCAGGGTTCGTGATGACCAGGGCGTCGATAGTACGGTCAAATGGTGACATCACCCTTGAAAGCGGAGCGAGGACCTTCCGCGCTGGTCCCATATCGAACATTATCTGAGCACCGGATGGAGCTTCGATAAACAACGCGTCGCCTTGACCTACATCGAGCACAGCGAAGGTAAGCAAATTCTCTGAATGTTTGATGTCCAGACGAACCAGGAAAATATCTACACTAAGCAGGAGAATTAAAACACACAGTAGCGCATAAAGTTTAGAATTTTTTTTCATATGGTCTTGCCTGCATAGCGAAAAGGTTTTTTAAGCTGCGACCAAAAAGATGATAAATGAAGGCTGCGTATATAACTATCGTTAGGGCTAAGGGGAAATATGGAATAGCCATTGAGGCGAACGGTAAGCTTGCGAGAAAACGAATAACAGCAAGCTCGTAGTGGAGCAACATATAAGCGATGAATCCAGGTGGCACGGAGAGCCCGTACCAAATGAGGCCCGCTGCTCCGCTCACAAATCCGACGCCCATTGTAAAAGGAATAAACGGAAGAACTAAAACATTCGCTGGCAGGGCCACAAGAGAAAAGTTACCCATTTTGTATAAAATAAACGGGAAAACAAAAACATAAGCGGCAGTGGTTACGGAAATTATATCCCGCAAGCCAAACTTTTGCGGTACCCACATGAAGTACTTTTCAACTCTCGGGGCGAAGAAAATAACAGCAATCGTGGCTAAAAAGGAAAGTTGGAAAGAAACGTCGTAGACCAAGAGGAACGGGTTTATTAGAATCATAGCAAGTCCTGCAAGGGCGAGAGCTCGGGCTACATCGTAGTCCCGGCCGGTCGCTCGAGCGACAAGCGCCAGAGACGCCATCAATCCCGCCCGTACCGCGGTAGAATTCGCTCCGGTCATTAAAACAAAAAGGAAAATAACAAAAATCCCCGCGCCGAAGGCAAAACTTCTCGGTAAAAATACCAAAAATTTCATAAACCATTCTGAGACTATTGTGACGTTGTAGCCGGAAAGCGCGACGATGTGAATGGTCCCCGTATCAACAAAGTCCTGACGCAATTCTTCGCTAAATGCAGCTCGCTCCCCTAAAATAAGCCCGCCCATAAGCAGGCTCTCAGGCGAGGAGATTGCAAAATTTATTTTTTCTAGAAATTTTTCTTTCACCAAAAATAATGCGTGCTTCACGGAGTTGCCATTACCGCGAGATAAAATTTCTACTTCCGGGTAAATCATAACGTACAATATGCCCTCCTTCCTGAGATAATTAACATAATCGAACATTTTACCCTGGTCGGTGATAAAGTTCTCCGGTTTCTTCAAAATCCCAATAAACTTAATCCTGTCACCATACTTATAGGTCTCGTCGAAGCCCACAGAAAGTAGTATTTTAGTTTCCGCTTGTGCGCTTCGTACTTCAACCACAAGTTTCTGATTGTTACTCGAAAGAGTGGGTTCATCAACAATATCCCCAGTTATTGCTACCCTACTGCCTACCTCCGATTCAAAGACGGACGGAGGAGGCTGGTCGGCAACATCAAATCTCAAAATTCCCAGTGAAAATGAAAAAATTAAGATTGCAAAAAGTATGCCAGAGACTTTGCCTGAGGTGAGGATAAATAATAGAAAAATCGCAAACGAAACCAGGGCGCCCACAGCCGCGAAATAAAAATTAACAAAAATAAAAGAGCGCAAAAACACTCCCATCAAAAATCCCAAACAAATTGAATAAAAAAATTTATCCTGCATTCAAAATGCATTATTTTTTTAACTCTACCGGCTCGTTGTCCGCAAAAGTGGTCGCAATTTCATCTACCCGATCGTTCCATTTGTGCCCGCTGTGACCAGCTACATAATGCCACTTAAGTTTAAATTCTTGCGTGAGCTCAAATAATTCTTCCCAAAGTTCTCGGTTCATCACCGGTTTTTTGGTCGCATTGCGCCAATTATTTTTCTGCCAATTGAAAACCCATTCGGTAATGCCTAAGATTACATATTTAGAATCCGCGTAAATTTCTACGAGCGAATCACTAGTGGCTTCCCTAGTGATATCCTTAGTGATTTTTTGCAAATGCCTTAGCGCCTCTATCGCCGCAGTAAGCTCCATTTGATTATTGGTGGCGTGATCGCTGCGCCCCCCAAGCTCAAAAAATACTTTGTTTTCTCGGAGGAAAACCACTCCCCACCCTGCAGGCCCGGGGTTCCCTCTTGCGGCACCGTCGGTATAAATTTTAATCGTCTCTGTCATAGCTATAGTATATCAGTAATTCTTAATCGTAACTCTTCCCGCCCACGAAAACGCGACAGGTCGAAAGTAGCCAGTAACTTTACCGCCTTGCCTTCCTCGAGCGGCACAGAAAAAGAATCGTGCCCAGAGAAAAAGGCGATTGCGGGAACTTTCTTAGAGCTCGAGTCGGAAAAAGTAATTTCTAAATGCTCGCCTGAACCGTTCTTGCCAAATTTTTTGATAGCTTCAATTTTCGCACCCTGAAATAGAAACGCAGGTTTGTGGTTACCGAGTCCGAATGGTGACATCTTTTCAATCTCGCGCCAATTTTTCATATTCACCACACTTAAATCGGTATTTAAATCATGATCTTTATTCCCACTTTCTTTATTCCGCTTAACTTTCAAATATGATTCCGAGAGTGTCTTCTCTAGAAAATGAATCTTGCCGCTTTCGACAGTAAAGCCGCCAGCAAGTTCGTGTCCACCGAATTCCACAAATGATTCGCGCGCCACGGTCATAAGCTCCACCACCGACACCGAACCGTCACTACGACAAGAACCTTTAATGCAGTCGTTCTCATCCTTACCCCAGACGAAAACCGGACGCATATGTTCATCACATATTTTCCCCGCTACAAGACCTAGGACCCCCACTCGCCATTCTGGATTTCCAATTACGATAACCTCACCCATCTCTTCCTTTTTTTCAAATTTTTTATGCACCTCGCGCATTATACCCGTGACAATACTTTTCCTTTCGTCATTTATTTTGGACAGGTGGTCCGCCAGTACTCCAGCTTGCACGGCGTCTTCCGTAGACAGGAGCTCGTAGGCACGCATAGGGTTGTCCATTCGCGACGCTGCATTAAGACGCGGAGTGAGCATAAATCCAACATCGTCTTCGGTTAAATGTCGTTGGTCAATTTTCATTTTTGAAAGAAGTTTTTGGAGCCCGGCCCGCGGAGACTTTTTTAAAACTTTCATTCCGAAGTAGGCTATCGCCCTATTTTCCCCCGTGAGCGGAACCATATCAGAAAGCGTAGCAAGGCCTGCCATGTCAAGCATCCATTTTTCGGCCCCATTTTTTATCTTGTAGTACTCGCCATACTTTTTTATAAAGCCTTGCACAAACTTAAACATTACCCCGGCGCCACAGAGCATCTTCTCCGGATAATCATCCACTTTGGGATTTAAAATTGCATAAGCTTTCGGTAGAACAAAAGAGGCGAATCCGCCCTGACTCGCGTCAACGCGAGGCAGGTGGTGATCTGTGATAATCACATCAATGCCATCTATTTCTGCTTGGGCTACTTCTTCTACTGCTGTAATACCTAAATCGATAGTTATCAAAAGTTTAACTTGGGATTTGGCAAAACTTTCAATAGCTTCCAAGTTAAGACCGTACCCTTCCGAATTGCGCATCGGAATATAGATTTCATAATTTTTATAGTCTAAAAGTTTAAATAAATCACTCAAAATAACCGCTCCAGGGATGCCATCGCAGTCGTAGTCCGCATAAATAATTATCTTTTCCTTATTTTCAATTGCTTCAAAAAGCCTGACGCACGCTCGCTCCATATCTCGCATAAGAAACGGGTCGTGAAAGTCCCGCTCATAGTCGGGGTTTAGAAAAATTTCCGCCTGCTTTTCGTCCCCTATCCCCCTTTTAATCAAAAGCTCCCGCAAGAGCTCGCCATAATGTTCCATTGTGGTAAAATTATAGCATGGAACAAGAATGCATTTTTTGTAAGATTGTAAAAGGAGAAATCCCGGCAACCAAGGTCTATGAAGATACGAATTTTATCGCTTTTCTCGATATCCGCCCTATGGGTCCAGGACACACACAAGTAATACCGAAAAGTCATTACCGGTGGGTTTGGGAAGTACCTAACGTTGGCGAGTACTTCGAAGTTGTTAGAAAAATAGCGTTAGCACAAAAGAAAGCATTCAATGCTGATATTGTACGCTCACAAGTTTATGGAGAAGAAATTGCTCACGCTCATGTCTGGGTTTGGCCAGAAGCCATAGGCGATGAAAAAGATATAAAGGGAAACGCAGAGAAAATAATTACTTCCCTTTCTCAATAAGTGGCAAAAGTGCAGGAAGCTCTTTACCCGCTAAGAAATCGAGAGTTGCTCCTCCGGCAAGAGAAATATGTGAAAAGTCTTTTAAGCTGCCGTACCGTTGCACCATATCTATCGAATCGCCGCCCGCAACAATTGTCTGCCCTTTAACTTGCTTCATAGCTAAGATTATTTCTTCCGAACCTTTGGCAAATTTTTCATCTTCAAATTTACCCATCGGACCTGCCAGAAAAACAGTTCCGGAACTTTTGATTATTTCTTCGAAATATTTCACCGTCTCGGGTCCAATATCTAGCGCCGAAAAATCATCCGGCATTTTCTCGGAAGAAAAGTTTAAGTTTCGGACTTCGGCGCCATTCGAAATAACAGCGTCTTTAGGGCAAACAATTTTCTCTTTATATTTTTCCAAAATTTCTTTCGCATATTCTACCCAGTCCCTTTTCTCGCGGCGCTTCGAGTCCACGAACACATCCTCGATGAAGGATTGTCCTAAGCTCCTACCTTGGGCTTTTAAGAAAACATTCGCCACTGCTCCCCCAACTAAAACCTTATCCGCCATTTTTAATAAATTATTTACTGCATCTACTTTGTCCGATATTTTCGCCCCACCTATTATTACCGTGAACGGACGTACGGGATTTTCCAATAAATTCGAGAGCATACTCACCTCCTCTTCGAGGTATAACCCTGCCACTGCGGGAAGATGCCTCTCTATGCCAGTTGTAGAAGAGTGTATGCGCATCGCCTGCGGAAAACCATCGAAAACTATGACGTCCTTACCCTTGCATAATTTCTTAGCAAATTCGTCATCATCTTCGTTTTCTTCTTTATAAAATCTTACATTTTCAAGCATTAAAATCTCTCCTTCTTTCATTGCGGAAATTTTCTTCTCAACTTCTTCGCCAATACAATCATCTACCTTGAGTACGGGCTGCCCCAATAGCTCGGCGAGCTTGTTTGCATGGGGAGTGGTACGCAATTTCTCTACGACTTGTCCATCCGGGCGCTTCACATAAGTTAAAATTACAATTTTACATTTTTGTTCTACTAAATATCGGAGTGTCGGCAATGTGCCTCGTATTCTCAAATCGTCTTTCACCACTAAAACGCCATCCTTTTCCTCGACGCCTATATCATAGGGTGCTCTATAAAGAATTGTTTTCCCTTTTATATCGACATCTTTTAGTGTTCGAAGTTTCATCGGATTCTTTCTGCGATTTTTATAATGTTAACGAATTTCTCCGCCGTTAGACTTGCCCTACCGATTAAAAATCCATCCACTCCTCCGTGGAGGAGGAATTCTTCCGCATCGCGATCATTTACAGAGCCTCCATACAGTATTTTAACTTGCGCCGCATCTTTTCCGAATTTGTCAGTTAACACTTTCTTGATGAAAATAGACATTTCATTAGAATCTGCCGGAGTTGCGTCCTTGCGACCCGGAGTGCTCGATATCGCCCACACCGGTTCGTACGCTACAATTAATTTTCCGATTGAATTTTTAGAAACACCTTGTAGGCTCCCCTCTAGTGCTTCTTTAACAATATTGAAATACCCGTGCTCCTCATCGCGGATATTTTCTCCGACACACAGAATAGGCCGGAGGCCTGCCGACAGTGCGCTTTTTACTTTTTTGTTAACATTTTCGTTGGTTTCACCCCGGGCGCGTCTCTCAGAATGGCCGAGAATCACGTAGCGTACGCCTAAGCCGTAAAGCATTTCGCTCGAAACTTCTCCGGTAAACGCTCCAATGTCACCCGGGAACGCATTCTGCGCCCCTAAGGATATTTTTCTAGATAATTTTTTAAGCCTTTCAAGATATATAAATGGCGGACAAATAATAACGTCTGTTTTTTTGGTGCCGGTAATATTCTTCATCACTCCACTCCAAAGTTTTTCTGCATCCTTCAGAGTGAGCGGATTCATTTTCCAATTGGCAATTATTATTTTTTTAGACATAAAAGAATTGTACCCCGTAGTGAAATTTTTTCAAAATTCTACTCCAGGGTTGTATCATATTTAGATTGGCGGTCTTATTGGCCTTCTCCCCAGCTGTCTACAACCCAGGCCCCCGAGGGGCCATTTTGAAAACTGGGACTTGCTAGCCCTTGATCATATGTAACCTCGGAGCCGCCGGTAATCCTAATGGTCTCGCCCACCGCAGCGTTAATGTGGATGCCCCCCAGCAGAGAAACCATTCCGGACTGGGCATTAACTGCAATAGTTCCAGAACCACCAGACACAATTATGGCAGCTCTATTGTCGTTGCTGTCTATTATCGGACAGCTAGCATAATCTGGGCATTCACTTGTTGAAACAACAAAGAGATAGCTACCCGGTGCTCCTGAACCCGAGTAACTACCCCCGCCCAAGAGGACCTGTTTGTCGGAAATGAGCGTTGCGCTATTTTGAGAAAAGTTAGCTGGTAGTCTTATCTCTCCCCCACCAGTCACTGTAATTGTTCCTTGCACCCAAACAGTCCCAGTAAGAGTAAGTGTTCCACCCCCATCTACTAAAAGATTCCCGGTAATTTGACCGGGACCAAAAGTTCCGTCTGCCCAGTCCACGTGACAATCGCCGTTTGCATAACCACCATGGCATTTCGTAGCGCCGGTAATTATCCCCCCGGCAGCACCTTCGTCTTTCCAAGACTGAATATTCGCATCCGAATATGGTAGAGGCACTGGTGGAGGCGCACCCCTAGAAGTATCGCAGGTTTTATTGTTGAAATATCCAACCTGGCAATACAGTTGTCCAGCTACGCTGGCACCTTTTACTACGGTCGCCCAAGCATCACCAACACCTGAGTCTCCTATCTGCACCCCACCCACGTAAGTCGCTCCTCCGATAAGAGAAGTTACTCCTTGCATTGTATACAGTCTGAAATATCCATCTAGGTTTGTTGCGGTCCAAGCTCCGGAATATTTACCTACTTTTGCAGCTCCAGCGGAGTAGGTGTTGTTCGCACCAATTATGTAATAGTTGCTGGCGTTTTGAGTATTATTATCAATTATAATCCAATAGGTGGTGCCGGGTGTCAGAGAGGGTTGGGTCGGCAATATAACATCTAGCCAGCCGTAGTTCGAGGTGACTTGCCCGCCGCTTAATGACACCGTTCCAATGTTGACTGGAGTGGTGCTAGGTGAGCCGCTATTGTTAGTCACCAAACGAACCGTCGCGTCTGACGGAGAACCTACTTTCTTTATGTAAAATTGTATTTTATAGATAGGTGAACTTGAGGAGACTTGAAAACTTTGCGCAAAATCCTGCGAGGCGCTAAGGTTACGGAAATTTATCGAACTTGAAGGTGGTATGGGCGTTTCATTCCCCTGATCGAGGACTAAAGTAGCGTTACTTGCAGCCACGGCGGTACCGGTAATATCCACTCCTCCTGTAGCATTAATATTGCCGTTAGAATATATGTTGCCATTTACCTGAGATCCGCCATCCATAATTACGCCCCCGGTTCCAGACTGCAGTCCGTAGTTGAAGGCTACTCCGGCTCCTGTGGTTAAAGAAAGGTTAATTTTGCGCTGGTAGTTTAAAACATCGCCCACGGTACTTATACTTTTTATATTCCCCCCGGTTGTGGCTATCTCAGTGGTTGCGGTGTTGGCTCCGAGAGTTAATACTTCACTACTTCCGATAGTTTTTCCTTTAATAATCCTAAACATTGCATCTTCAATTCCTGATTCCGCCAAGAAATACGATTGCTTGGAATCAAGATTCACCCGAGCATTTTTAAATTCGCGGATAGTCGGAGAAACTAAACCAGTAATTATTGCCAGGATGATGAATAGGAAAAATACAACGACAATCAACATCGCAGCGCCTCCATTTTTCTTTTGTCTGAAATCTTTTTTCATATTTTAATAGCTACCACGGAGCACCACCGTATTAGAAAAATCATAAGTTCTATTCTGGTTGTCATTTTGAGATTGTACGGTCATAGAAACCTGAATTGCTTTACCTTGAGCCGTAGTAATCTGAGTGAACGAAAGAGCATTCACTTGAACTCGCGGAGAATTTAAGTTAGCAATGAAAATATCGTTTTCGAGAAGTCTAACATCGGTGCCCGATAACAGAAATTCTATTGTCATCAGCTGCCCAGCGTCATTAGTGGTGTTTAACTTCAGATCACCCACCGCGACCGCACTGACGTCGCTTGCTAACCTGATTTCTCTAACGATACGCTCCATTATGGTACTGCTTTGGGCAAGCTCGGTATAAAGTGCTGTCTCCTTAAAAGACCCAGTCATAGTGAGCATTGAGCTCACGACCGCGAGCGACAAAGCTGCGAAAAATGAAACGTAAAACAAAAGTTCAAGTAGAGCATATCCTCCAGACTGATTTCTTAAAATTTTTATGCTTTTCTTTATCATTAAAAAATATTCATTAGATAAAATTGCAAACTTTTTTCCACCGTCATTCCGCCTTCTTGCCAGGAAACTGATACAGTCACGAGCTTGGTTTCAGGATCATCCGTCCCGCCAGAACTCGTTATGTCGCTGGTCGCATCGTCACGATCAACTGCCTCGACAGAAACTGTACGGGTGAAAATTCCAACAATATTGAGTGCCGAAGACAGTGACCAAGTCCCGCCAGAGAATGTCGGATAATATTCCGTGCCTGCAGTCAATCCGGAGATGCTCGCCCAGCCATTGTCTCGAACAATTCTCACCGCTTCTGCCCCTTCTTCTAAGAGAAAAGTGGCCTGTGAGGTATGAAAGGCTTGTCTCGACACTTGCACTGACTTCTGGGTTACGGTCATTGCGGAGAGAACAGCCACGGCGATAATGGACGTCGCCACCAAAACCTCGACCATCATAAATCCAGATTTAAATTTTCGAAAATTTCTTTTCATTTGTTTTACTGAGCACTTGCCGACCCCGTTGCCGTAATAGTAATTATTTTAGAAAACTCCGGTGATGATATCGTTACCGTCCCCGCCTTGTTTGGCTCTCCAGAAATGCGTTTAAAGTACAAATCTCCAGAACCCCCACTTGTCCCGCCAAGCGTTACATTCGAAATGTTCGCTGGTGCTAAAATTGAAATCTCTTCGTTGTCTCCTGCCCCAGCCGAATAGCTTGTGCCTTTGAAAATTATAACCGCGCCTGATTCAAAATGCACTCCGTAGGAAGAAGAGTCCTTAGACGCAAGCGTTTCTGCCCTCGCCTTGCTTAAGCTTGAGAGGGTGTCCCCTACAGCAGTATTAACTAACTGCTTCTCACGGCTTTTCGAAAAAGGCGGAGTTATAACGGCGAGGATAATCCCAAGTACCGCGAGCACTACTAAAATTTCTACTATCGTGAGCCCTCTTGTGTGGAAATTATTTTTCATATATTCGTAATTAAATTTGACCCAACACAGAGTAAAGTGGTGAAATCATAGATATAGCAAAGAATCCGACGGCAGCTCCAATAAATATCATCAGGACCGGCTCGATGATAGTGGAAAGGTTTTTGGTTTTGTTTTCAATTTCTGCTTCGTAAAACAGCGCCACCTCATGAAGCATATCGGAGAGCTTGCCAGTCTCTTCTCCAACCTCCACCATTTCCGACATCATTATTGGATAAAGTTTGGAATTTTCCACGAAAATTTTTGAAAACGGAGCACCTTTTTCCACTTCTACTTTCACTTGGCTTAAAATTTCTTTATAGTACACATTCTGTACCACGTCTTCGGTAATCTCAACTGCCCTGGTAATAGAAACGCCCGAAGATAAGAGCGACGACATAGTGCGCGCCGTGCGGGCAGTATTGAGTTCGCGTGCCAAGTTCCCCACTACCGGCAATCGCAACACCAGGAAATCTATAGGTCGAGCCATCATTTTCGCCCGAAAAATTGAAAATATGGCAAAAGCGGTGCCGATAATTATCACGAAGCTCAAGATCAAGTGCTCGGAGAAAAAGGTTCCCACTGCCACGAGCAACTGTGTCGACAAAGGCAGCGTAACGCCAAGCTCTTTGAAAGTTCCGGCTAGGGTCGGCACTACGAAAGCGAACATCAGGACTCCGATCACAACCATCGCCGAAAGAATGACCCCTGGGTAAATTAACGCACCACGAATTTTCTTGGTCAACGAATTAGACTTTTCCAGGTTCTCTCCGATATCAAGCAGAGCTCCGGCCAGGTTGCCCGATTCTTCTCCAGCACGAATCATTGAGGTGAAAAGTTTAGAAAATACCTTGGGGTGCTTGGCGAGTGCCGCTGAAAAAGTTTCTCCCCCATCTATATCGTGTAGAAGATTCCCGATAATTTTATTTAATTCGGGGTTTTTGGTCTGCTTCTCCAAGACAGAGAGCCCGCGAGAAAGCGCCAGCCCGGCCTTAAGCATCCCACTTAAGTTTTTCGTAAAAATTATCTGCTCACTCAATTTCACTCGTGCAAAAATACTATTCATGGTTCCGAATTTTTCCAGAAATCCTACCCCCTTCTCGCTAATGGACACGGGAACAAATCCACGAGAGCGTAATTCGTGAGCCAAGGCGAAACGATCCAAGGCTTCTGCTTGCCCTTCTGTTAACTCACCTGTATCTTTGACTTTTGCGGTGTAAGAAAATAACATCTATATAATCCTGCGAATAAGTGGATTTTTTATTCCGACACGACTCGGAATACTTCCTCAAGTGTAGTCACCCCAAGTACCGCCTGGAAAACTCCGTCCTCCACCATAGTCATCATTCCTTCTTTCTTTGCCTGCACTTCTATCTGGTCCTGGGAACCTCCGCCAACAATCAATTCTTTAATTGCCGTCGAAACTTTCAACACTTCGTGCATTCCGGTACGGCTGGAATACCCGTCTTCGAACTCACTCGTCGACACCGGTTTATAAAATGGCACCTTCTCCCAAGTATCTTCCGGCCCGATGATTTTTTCTTCTTTTAGAAATCCCAAAACACGGTCAAGGTCCACAACTTTACTTAAATTTTTAAGTTCGGTCGGAGACAAGAAGTACTTTTCTTTGCTTGGAGTAAGCTTACGTACAAGTCTCTGGGCAATTATAGTCTTAACTGTCGCAGTGATCAGGAAGGGCTCCACGCCCATATCTATCATACGAGGAATGGCCCCCGCAGCGGAGTTCGTATGGATGGTAGAGAGCACCAAGTGACCAGTGAGCGAAGCGTTAACTGCAAGTCCGGCGGTTTCACCGTCGCGAATTTCTCCAACCATTATGATGTCCGGGTCCTGCCTCAACAGAGATCGGAGTCCATTGGCAAAAGTGAGTCCTATTTCCGGCTTCACTTGGGTTTGGTTTACTCGCGGCATTTGATATTCGATAGGGTCTTCCACGGTAGAAATATTTACTTCGGGTTTGTTTAAAATTTCGAGCATTGTGTAAAGTGTCGTGGTCTTACCGCTACCGGTCGGACCCGTCGCGAGGACCATCCCCGTTTTTTGTTTCAAAGAATTATAAATTCGCTCCAATCCCTCGCCGTGAAAGCCCAAGCCCTCGAGCGAGAAGCCTTTCGCATTTTCTTTAAGTATTCGCATCACCGTCTTCTCGCCGAAGAAAGTCGGCAAGGTGGAAACACGAAAGGAAATTTTCTCCCCGTTTTGTTCTATTTTAAATCTGCCGTCCTGAGGCAAACGCTTCTCGTCGAGTTTCAAATTCGAAAGAACTTTAATGCGAGCGGTTATCCCCGACCCGGCACCCTTCTCGAGCACCATCGCATCGTGGAGAAGTCCGTCGATGCGGTAACGCACTGTAAGCTCCTTCTCCCCCGGCTCAATGTGGATGTCGGAAGCATTCTGGAGAATAGCGTGGAAAATAAGCGAGTCGACAATTTTCACCACCGGCAAGTCTTCCGCCATTTTTTTCAACTCTGCTTCTGTCTTCTCGGGAACTTTCTCGCCCGGCTGGGTTCCCGCTTCACCCTTGTCATCTTCTGCTACTTTCAGCGTGCTGGCTTCCTTTTGAATAATGTCTTGAAATTCCGCCTTCAAACTCTGTCGATACTGGACTAATACTGACTTAATAGAATTCGCATCCGTAAGCCGTGGCAGAATTTTAAGCCCCGAGCGTTTCTTGATGAAATCAATCACGGGCAAATCATCCACATCAAGCATCGCAACTTCGAGAGAATCTTTTTCTTTCTTATAAGCAACAATGTTCGAGTTCCGGGCAATAGGCTCAGGGATGAGTGAGAGCACCGAGAAGTCTATTTTCACATTTGCGAGGTCGATAAAAGGGATACCTAAAACGAAGGCTTCCACTCGCTTCATATCTACCTCTGTAATTTTCCCTTCCGAGAGCAGGATGTTACTTACTTTTTGCTTTTTCTCGTCGGCTTTTGTAAAAGCGTCTTCAAGGTCGGACTTAGAAACCAGACCAGACTCTAAAATATATTTCTTGAGCTGCTCTTCGTTGATTTGCATTACTTATATTATAACAAAAAAATCTTGCGGGGACTATATAAATAAAAACAGCACGTCGAATCCAAATGGACTGACGTGCTCTTCTCCTGAGAGGATTAAGGCTCCTCTCATGCCTCGCTTGCCTAAGGCGGTTTATAGGCTCAGCAACTTATTTGACTTCTTCGCTGACAAAGGACGGAGCCGGCGTCGGAATGTCGATGATGCGTGTATACGACACGATGTCGGGATAACCTGAGCCGGCGGTTACCGCAACTCCGAGTCCGGTGTAATCGGGCGTCGGAATGACACAACCATCAACAGCCGGAAATCCGTGCCCGTTCAGCGCAATCACGGGCTCCGTGTCGAAGTTGCCCTCGACGCAGAGTTGTCCGCCGTCCTTGAAGGTAACCTCGAATGGCGGCGGCGTGCGACCATCGATCGAGGGGAGAGGCCCGGACACAGTGAAATTCAGTGTCCCGGAGAACTCTACCTCGTACGCGGTAACCCCCGGAGGCACGGGCCCGCGGAGAATCTGTGAAGACCATCCGCGACCGGCTTCATCTGGGAGCACGGTTGCTGAAAGTCCCGGAATCGCGGTCCTTCCCGTTTCCGTGACCCCATACCCGATCATGGTAACCCCGACCGGAACCGGGAACCAGGCGATGAAGTCGATCTTGTAGTTCCCGTTGGCTTCGGGCACTACGGGGACGAGGGTCTTGTACGTGGACGGCGTAGTTACGCGCACTGCGCGTCGCTTCGCCTCTCCCCAAGCGGAGAAAGCGAAGATGGAGCAGAAAAAGAAAACTATGGTTTTTCGGAACATCGTACTATCCTCCTTCAGGGATTTTAAGCGTTGAACTACGAGAGAGCCTGCAGTGCGTTAGTGGTTGCCCTGGAAACCAGGACACAACAGAAGTCTATTTTGGTGTCAGGGAACAGCGGAACTGGTTAAAAGCGGCTGCTTTTAACCTTTATTTAATGTTAGCACAAAAATAAAAAAGCAAGTGGAAAAGTTATCCCCCACACCTTTCAACATATTGCTTCAGATTGTCAAATTTGTATAATTAAACTATGTATTATCTATATATTTTAAAAAGTTTGAAGGACAAAAAGTTATACACAGGTTCGACAGACAATCTGAAGCGGAGACTTTCGGAACACAATAATGGCGTAAATCGCTCGACAAAAGCACGCAGGCCTTTCGAACTACGTTATTATGAAGCTTATTCTAGTGAGCAAGACGCCAGAAAGCGAGAATATTCGCTAAAGAAAGATGGTAAGGCTCTGGCGCAACTGAAGAGAAGGATTTCCGAAAGTCTAAATTAATAACCCGAAAGGTGTGGGGGTTATCCACCTGCTTTTTTATTGTTGTGTCAAATTTTCTAAGCTAATTTTCCTGGTATGTCGGCTTTTTCTTTATTTCTTGGCAAGGAACTGACGTCCCACCATTCGAGCCCGGACAAGTCCAGGTCCATTTGTCTGTCTCGTCTGCCCTGATCGTAGCGCTATCTCCTGCCCAGGTACAGAGATAATGTTTTTTGTAACACTGTCCGTTAACTTTTGGCGCAGGATCGCCACCATTACCACCGCCACAATTATTTGTGACCGTGCATTCACGCTGGAGTCCTTCGGCGTCAAGCTCGGCACAAGGAGGATTGTTGCAGACTCGTTCCTGTACTCCAACCCCACAAACTGTGTTGGTGCAAGGTCCCCATTCCCAGTCCCCAAGTTGCGGATTTACAGTTCCCTCAGCGCATTTACTACCGTCCCACTGTGTTCCTCCGACACAATTGGAATATACAGTATTTTGGGTAACCGGCGGCTCCCCATTGTTGTAGAGATAAAATGTTCGATAGTTGTAAGGCACGGTCACGGACTTAGTACCTGATTGGGAGCTTGGGGTGAGGCTGTTGCTGACAGTAATGTCAGTCATACCAGTGGCAGTGATTTTAGTAGGTATAGCTTGAGGGTTGGTGATACTCCAAGCAAGATTTACGTTACAACTATTGCCATCTTTTGCAATCGTGCAAGAAGTTGGTGAAGGGGTTAAGGTTCCCGACATAGGATTTACCGTTGGCGTGCACTTTGCGCCGTCCCAAACGGTACCACTAACGCAAGTCGCTGGAATGTTGACGCCCGAGCCACTAGGTGAAGTAGGTACAAGAGACTTAGCATTGTTGTATAGGTAAAATGTTCGAGAGCTGTAAGGTACGGTCACAGACTGAGTACCTGATTGCGAGCTTGGGGTGAGGCTGTTGCTGACGGTAATATCCGGCGTCATACCTGATGCCGTAATCTTGGTTGGGGTAGCTTCGGGGCTGTTGATAGTCCAAGAAAGGTTCGTGGTGCAACTATTTGCATTAACGGCAATCTCACACCCTGCCCCAGAAAGTGTTCCATACATCCCAGCCACAGGAGCACATTTAGTATTGTCCCAGGTCGTGCCTGAAACACAAGATGCGGTAGCAGAGTTACTGCCTAGGACTTTATTGTTGTTATATAAATAAAATATTCGAGAGCTGTAAGGCACGGTCACGGACTTAGTACCTGATTGCGAGCTTGGGGTGAGGCTGTTGCTGACAGTAATGTCAGTCATACCAGTGGCAGTGATTTTGGTAGGGGTAGCTTCGGGGTTAGTAATGCTCCAGGAAAGGTTAGATGTACAGCTGCTGCCACCAGAGGCGATGGTGCAGTTTGGCACACTGATTGTCCCTGACATAACCGCGGCACATTTAGTACCATCCCACTCGGTATTCGTATCACAGTAAGCTTTGGCTGTATCTTGATCAAGAAGGGTTCCGTCATTGTAAAGATAAAATGTTCTCTCGCCGTTGGGTGAGCCACCCTCTACACCATATATTGCGGAACTGTTGTTGCCCGTACCCACAGTAACATTCGTCGGAGTCGTAACAGCAGAGGTGCCAACAGGATTGGTCGTGGTCCAGTTTAGAGAACTAGTGCAAGTATCAGCATTGAGGGCAATGGTACAGTCTGTGGCAGTAAGGTTGCCCGACATAGGAGATGGCGGAGGTGGTGGAGGTGGCGATGATGTCTTGTCGATGGCACAGTTAGCAGTAGTGCCTCCATTAGTGCTTTCGCAATCCCACTTATACTGGGTAGTACTGTCTGCGGTATCCTTAAAGTTTCCCACGTTACAAGTGTTGAGGACAAGCGGGTCAGAACACTGACCAGGGGGAGTTACTGCAGGAGCCTTTTGCTCTGAACAAGAAACACTTGTCCCCGCATTACTGCAAGTCCAAGTATACGCCGCAAGTCCGCTCACATTGTTCGAGCTAACCGCGCTCGCCGGAGAACAGTCGTAGTGGGTGGTAGAACAACTAGGAGGAACTGGAATAGCATTAAATTTAAAGGTAAAGGCGCAATCTTTCGAAACAGCTCCTGTATTATAGACCGTACTATTCGGAAAAGTAGCACTAGTAGGAGAAAATACACCAGCCGTAGCACAATCTGAAGGATCCCAAGAAACAAGCGAGGAGGTGGAGTAGCCTGAGGTCGGAGTAACTGTTATCTGAGAAGTGCTTCCGCTTTCAACTTTACTTGGCGAAGGAGTGCTGACTGATCCCCCCGCATTCGCACTCGCGGTAACGTTGTAAGTAATAGGCGCAGCAGCTATTGTAAGTGTACTAGAAGACCTGATTGCTGTTTTATCCAGATTGTCTGTCACTTCAACCTTTACTATGTAGTCTTCAGCTGGAATATTCGAAAAAGTCCTACTGCTCCCTGTAAAATCAGTGCCCAAAGCTGCCGACCAACAATCTCCCACAGGTCTAGTATTAGTCTGGTATGTTAATGGAATTGTTTGCCCAACCATTGACGCTGGTCCTGCAGTTATTGTGGCCGTTGCTGACATAGCTGCTATTGTTGGATCAGAATAGGTACCTCCTCCTTCACCGCTCTGTGAGCAAGTTGTCCCAGCTTCAACCGACAGTTGCCCACTAGGAATACTTACAGTAATACTATCTCCGCTTACGCTGGCGCTTAAGGTAAACACAAGCGACTTGGCTCCGCCAATTGCACTCGCTTTATAAAAAGGAATAATAACTACTAATAATAAGGGAAGGAAAACTAGTAATTTTTTCATAGGTTTAATTATACTATATAACCCCCTGCCACTATAAGTATCTCCCCTGTGGATATCTTGCCAAGTTTACGATGCTGTGATAAGCTTCTATTGTATGAGTCCTGTCCGAAACAGGGCTTTTTTTAATAAAAATTAAACCCCGACGTAAAAAGTCGGAGTCCCGACCTCAAAGCGTCGGGATAAAAAAGCAAAATTATGTTAGACCTAAAAACATTCAAATCCGCATTGGAACAGCTAGAAGAAGAGAGAAAAATCCCTCAAGCCAAGATACTCGAAGCCATAGAGCAAGCTATGGCCGCCGCTTATAAAAAGGACTACGGCAAGAAGGGCCAAATAATTCGCGCTAAGTTCGACCTTGAAACTGGTAAAACAGACTTTTACCAGGTAAAAATAGTTGTGGACGACAGCATCGCCATAATGGACCACGACGAAGAAATTCCCGAGGACGACGAAAGAGTGCATTTTAATTCCGAACACCACATCCTAATAGATGACGCCAAGAAAATTAAAAAAGGCGCCGAAGTTCACGATGAAATAATTTTCCCGTTGGAAGCCAAGGATGACTACGGCCGTATTGCCGCCCAGACTGCCAAGCAGGTTATTGTCCAGAAAATCCGCGAAGCTGAACGCTCCTCCATTATTGACGAATATGGCGGTAAAGAAGGTGAGGTTGTTTCCGGTGTAGTGCAGAAGGTGGAACGAGGCAACGTATATGTGGACTTCAACAGAGCCACAGGTATTTTGCCTGCCGAAGAACAAATCCCGGGAGAATACTGGGAACGCGGACGCAGAGTGCGCGCCTATCTCTACAGCGTCGAAGATACTCCAAGAGGCATAAATCTCCGTCTCTCTCGTACACATCCGAAATTTTTGGAGCGTTTGTTCGCAATGGAAGCTCCTGAAATAGAGAACGGTATAGTAGAAATTAAGTCCGTGGCCCGCGAAGCCGGCGCCCGTTCTAAAATCGCCGTCTTCTCGAACGACGAACACATCGACGCCGTCGGTTCTTGTGTGGGGCAGAAAGGTACTCGAGTCAACACCATTACCGCTGAACTGTCTGGAGAAAAAATTGATATAATCACGTGGTCGGAAGATCCGAAACAGTTAGTTTCGAACGCTCTCTCTCCGGCAAAAGTTATTTCCATAGAAACCAATGACGAAGAACACAAGGCTTCGGTAGAAGTGGCAGACGACCAGCTCTCACTCGCGATAGGCAAGGGCGGGCAAAATGTGCGCCTAGCAGCCAAGCTCACCGGCTGGAGAATAGACATCAAGGGCGCCGGCGGAGAAGTAGCTTCCACCGATGGTGAGAAAGTTGAGGTAAAAGAAGAAGAATAAAAAATTATAAATAATAAAATAAAAATATGAATCCATTTTTATTGTTTGCATTAGTAAGTTCGGTAGTGGCTATCGTTTATGGATTATTTCTAGCAGCGTCAATATTAAAGAAAAGCCCTGGCAATGCGCGAATGCAAGAAATTGCAAAAGCAATCCAGGACGGAGCAGGTGCTTACTTAAACAAACAATACAAAACTATCGGTATGATAGCCGTAGTTCTATTCTTCGTTATCGGCTTCATACAAAAACTCGGATGGACTATGGCCTTCGGATTCTTGGTAGGTGCAGTATTCTCAGCACTTGCCGGATACATAGGTATGAACGTCTCGGTGCGTGCGAACGTGCGAACAACTGAAGCCGCCAGGAGCGGCTTGGGCTCTGCGCTATCGCTCGCTTTCAAGGGCGGGACAGTAACCGGGCTTCTGGTAGTAGGCCTTGCACTCCTTGGCGTGACTTTATTTTATGCAATCACCAAAGATGTAACCGCGCTCGTCGGACTCGGATTCGGAGCATCGCTTATTTCTGTTTTCGCAAGATTGGGCGGCGGAATTTTCACTAAAGCCGCAGACGTCGGCGCCGACTTAGTCGGAAAAATTGAAGCCGGCATTCCTGAAGATGACCCAAGAAATCCCGGAGTTATCGCTGACAACGTCGGAGACAACGTCGGAGATTGCGCCGGAATGGCAGCAGACCTTTTCGAAACTTACGCCGTCACATCTGTGGCTACTATGCTCCTCGGCTCTCTTCTCTTCATCGATTTTGAAAACGCAATTATTTATCCGCTCGTAATAGGTGGTATGGCAATATTCGCTTCTATCATCGGCACTTGGTTCGTACGACTGGGAAAGACAAAAAATATAATGGGTGCTTTGTATAAAGGCCTCATTGCGTCGGGAGTTATCGCCGCAGCGACTTTCTACCCTGTTACAAAAATGTTAATGGCCGACAACGGCACATACTCTGTGATGGATTTATTTATTTGTTCTCTCGTGGGACTTTTCGTGACTGGAGCACTTGTAATAATTACCGAATATTTCACTTCTACGAAATACGCTCCTGTTAAATCTATCGCCCAAGCTTCTGTATCCGGCCACGGCACAAACGTAATTCAAGGTTTGGCAATCTCTATGAAGTCTACAGCTTGGCCACTCATTACCATTGTTGTTGGAATTCTAGTGAGCTACAACTACGGAGGTCTATACGGTATCGCTATCGCAGCAATGTCTATGCTTTCTATGACTGGTATCATCGTGGCTATTGACGCCTACGGACCAATCACTGATAACGCAGGAGGAATAGCAGAAATGGCAGAACTTCCAAAAGAAGTTCGTGATGTCACTGACCCCCTCGATGCAGTCGGAAATACGACCAAAGCGGTTACCAAAGGTTATGCCATCGGCTCCGCCGGACTCGCCGCTCTCGTACTATTCGCTTCTTATACTGAAGAAATTATTAAAGCTGGAAAAACTTTATCCTTTGATTTGAGCAACCCTTATGTCATCGTTGGATTATTTATCGGAGGACTTTTGCCTTATTACTTCGGCGCGCTCTGCATGGAAGCAGTAGGAAAGACTGCGGGTGAAGTCGTAGAAGAAATCCGCCGACAATTCAGAGAAATTAAAGGCATAATGGAAGGCACAGGCAAACCAGATTATGCAAAAGCAGTATCCATCATCACTGGCGCCGCCATCAAGCAAATGGTTCTCCCCGCTCTTATTCCCGTGCTTGCCCCTATTTTAGTAATTATTATTTTCGGAGTAGAAAATGGATTGATAGTTTTGGGCGGACTTTTGATGGGGTCTATTGTCACAGGACTCTTCGTAGCAATATCCATGACTTCCGGTGGTGGAGCTTGGGACAATGCCAAGAAATACATAGAATTAGGTAACTTCGGAGGAAAGGGTAGCGAGGCCCACAAAGCAGCCGTTACAGGAGATACTGTCGGCGACCCGTACAAAGACGCAGCCGGCCCAGCTATCAATCCAATGATAAAGATTCTCAATATCGTTGCATTACTTTTGGTGGCTTTCTTGATATAATAAGATAGTAATATCTTATTATTAATAACTTAATAAATTCTATGAAAAAATACATAGCATTGTTTTTGGTTTTGTTTATGGCGCTGGTCTTCAATACTAAAGTGATCTTTGCTGAAAGTGGCAAGGGCGGCGATGGGTCAGGTGACCGTACGGAGATAGAAAGTGAAGATGGTGAAGAGGTGGAAGATGAAGAAAAGGTAGAGGACGAAGATTCGTCTGACAACGGCGATAGTGATTTAGAAGAAGATGCTAATGACGACCTAAACGACGACTCTGATGATGATTCTGCATTGAAAACTGAACGAGAAAAAGCTCGGGAAGAATTTAAACTAAGAACAGAAACCTTGAAGAAGGAGATGGAATTAAAACGCGAAACTCTTCGCAAGGAATTTGAGGTTCGAAGAGAAGAAGCGAAACAAAAAATGGAAGGGCTGAGGGAGCAGTTAAAAAAAGAGAAAGATGCTGCTAAAGCGAAAATTGGAGGAGAGAGGGTTCTGGGTCGCGAACAAGCATTAGAAAGGTTTGATGGTGCGGTAGAAAGAATGCTCGGTTTGAAAGAAAAGGTGGACGCCGTAATTGCCAGACTTGAGGCGAAAGAAGTAAACACAGTCAAGGCAAAAGAATTTTCTACAACTGCTGAAACAAAAATTAAAGCCGCTAAAGAAAAGGTCCTAGAAACCACCACACTACTTACGACTTCTCTAGACCAATTAACTGCCGAAAACAAAACACAACTTCGCACATTGGCTCAAGAAACTCAAACCCTCCTAACTGACGCTCGCCTAGCCCTCCGCGACGCGGTAAAATCTTTAAAGGATGAAGTAAAAGCTAAAATTGAAGCCGAAAAGCCAGCGGAAGCTGACGATGATAGCAACGACACAGAAAACTAGTTGGCAATAAATTATTAATCTAAATTAACATATTATGGACCCAGAAAAAAAATCAAACGGCGCGCTAATAGGAGCAATAGTAATTATTGTTATTCTGCTTGCCGGCGGAATATATCTCTGGCAGTCAAACGCAAAATCAGCTCTAGAGAATAAAGAGCTGCAGAATGAAAACGTATCGCCTTCCGACCAAGAGGATTTAGAGTCTCTCGACCAAGAACTCAATACTACAGAATTAGACATTGAGGCCAACGTCGTAGACAGTGTAGAATAAAACTTTTTAAAAAACCCTGCTCCGGCTGAAGCCGGGGCGAGGTTTTTTAATTTTGACAAAAAGTAGCTATAAATATAGTATAGGTTTATGCCAAATATAAACGTAAGGAAATTACCGAAAAGTGTCGTAGAGATAGAGGGAGAACTTGAGGCCGAGATATTTGAGTCCTATTTCGATAAAGCACTTAAAAAGTTAAGTGAAAATTTGGAAATTCCCGGCTTCCGTAAAGGCAAAGTGCCTGAGAATATTTTAAAATCGCAGGTTCCCGAAAGCAAGATTCTCGAAGAAATGGCCGAGTTAGCCTTGGGTGAACATTATCCTAAAATTATCGAAGATAATAAAATTGACGCGATAAGCCGGCCGGAAGTCGCCATAACCAAACTCGCTCGTAAAAATCCTCTCGGGTTTAAGATTATAACTTCGGTATTGCCGGAGGTTAAACTGCCTGACTATAAAAAAATTGCCAAAAAAGTGAAGGAAGCGGTGCCCGAAGCGGATAAAAATATCACCGTATCGGAAGAAGACCTGGAAAATACAATAATGGATATCCGTAAGTCCCGTGCGCCGAAGGTTCATATGGCGGAAGCGGAACCCCACGAACATAAAGAGGGAGAACCTGCCCGATCTGAAGATCATTCAGGCGGGGAGCACGCTCACCCGGAGCCAAAGCCGGAGGAATTGCCGGAATTCAATGATGAATTCGTGAAAAACCTCGGACCCTTTAAGGATGTTGCAGATTTCAAGGAAAAGTTAAAGGAAAACATAAAGCTCGAGAAGGAAAATATGGCTCGTGAAAAAACGAGACTTAGTATTGTTGAAAAAATAGTGGACGAAAGTGAAATAGACTTGCCCGAGATCCTTGTAGAAATAGAACTTGATAAAATTCTCTATCGAATGGAATCCGACATTACCACTATGGGCTTAAGGTTCGAGGATTATCTGAAGCACTTAAACAAAACCGCAGCAGACTTAAGGAAAGACTTCCGTAAAGACGGTGAAAACAAGGCCAAGCTTGCCCTTATCCTAAACGAAATAGCTAAAGCAGAAAAAATAGTTGCCGATCCGGAACAAGTAGCAAACGAAGTGAAAAATATTTTGGAACACTACAAGGAAGCCGACCCGGAACGGGCCCGTGTCCACGCCGAAAACGTTCTAACTAACGAGAAAATCTTCCAGTTTTTGGAGACTCAATAATCCCTAGGGGCTTCCCTAGTGATTTATTGCGCCCCGAGGGTTCCCCTCGGGGGTTTGTGCTATAATGGAGTTATGGAAAGAAAAGCAAAATTTGAACTGGGAGAATTTTACCACGTTTATAATCGCGGTGTAGAGAAAAGGGTTATATTTAAGGGCAATCGCGACTATGATAGATTTCTGGTTTTACTGTACATTGCGAATAGCAACGAGGCCTTGCACATAAACGACTATGGGCCACTCCGTTCAATCAAGGATATTTTCCAAAAAGATCGCGGTAAACCTTTGGTGGCGATAGGAGCATATTGTCTAATGCCCAACCATTTTCATCTGCTACTTACTCCCCTGGTAGAAAATGGCATATCTAAGTTCATGCTCAAGCTTCAAACAGGCTACTCAATGTATTTTAATAAAAAGAATGATCGTGTGGGCGCTCTCTTTCAAGGAGTTTTTAAATCCCAACACATAGATAACGACAGATTTTTAAGATATATTTACGCTTATTTACATTTAAATCAGGCTAAGTTGAAAAATTCAGAATGGAAAAAACAACCTAAAAAATTTTTAAAAGAGTTAAAGAAATTCATTTCTGAGTACCCCTACTCAAGTTTACAAGAATATATATCTGGCGATTATAAAATCATAAATCCCAAACCTTTTCCGGTAAGTAGAAAATATATCCGTGATTATCGAAGTATGGTAGACGACTTTAGCGAAGAACCGCTTTCTCCCCGAGGGGAACCCTCGGGGGCTAAGAATTAAACCCCTAGCGCGTAGGCTAGGAGCGCCATGCGGACGTACATGCCATTTTTGGCCTGTCGGAAATAGCCAGCGCGGGGATCTTGGTCCACTTCGGTAGCTACTTCAAAAATTCTGGGCATGACGTGGAGAATGACCGATTTTTCTTTCATCTTTGCAAGCGTACTTTTGTCTATGTAAAAAGATTTCTTAAGGCGTTCATATTCCGCTTCATCGGTAAATCTTTCCTTGAAAACTCGGGCCATGTATAGCACGTCTATCTGGGGCAATACACTATCCACTTTTTCCAATTCTTCGAATTTTATGCCGGCAGCTATGAGCTGGTCTTTGTAAATTTGCGGCAAAGCCAGTTCTTTGGGGCCAATAAAATAAAGCGTAATATTTTTAAAAAGGCAGAATATCGGCACAAGCGAATGCACGTTGCGCTGATAGCGTAAGTCGGACATGAAGGCAATCTTGAGTCCGTCAATTTTGCCTAATTCCTTTTCCATGGAGTACAGGTCATATAGCGCCTGCGTCGGATGTTCATTGTAGCCGTCGCCAGCGTTTATGACCGGAATGCCCGCGACAGCAGCCGCGCGTTCCGCCGCGCCGTTCTCCGGGTGACGCAAAACCAAGGCATCCGAATAACCGGCGATAATTTTTATTGTATCTTCCAGAGATTCCCCTTTGGACGCGGAAGATGTCTTCGGGTCCGCCATACTTATGACTCCTGCACCGAGTTTCTGCGCTCCGGATTCAAAGGAAAGACGAGTTCGGGTACTCGTTTCGAAAAAAACCGTAGCGATTATTTTTCCGCTTAGCAGTTTGGGTACTTTCCCTTGCGCATCCAGGTCTTGCAGTTCCCTCGCCCTCGCAAATATTTTCTCAAGCAAACCTCTGTCCGCAAACTGCGCCCCTGTTAGAACGTGGTTCATATTTTTTATTTATAAATATTCCTTATAAGATTTTATTTCCAAGTCTTCGACTTTATAACGGGCTAGCGCTTTAATAAAAGCTCTAGCGAGGTGCAGGTCGGTAAAGAGAGGCACTTGGTTGTCCACCGTTGCGCGACGAATATGGAAACCGTCAGTGAGCATTCGGCCGGATTCTCCTTTGGCATCCGGATCGGCAACTTCCCTCTTGCTTAAATTTACCACAAAAGAAACTTTCTTGCCTTCAATGATACTTAGAGCGTTCGGCATTCCTTCAGACGCTTTACGTACCATCTGACATTGAATCTTCTGCTTGTCGAGGAATTCAGCAGTAGTGTCGGTTGCAAAAATATTGTAGCCTAGGTCGCGGAGGAGCCCTGCCGCTTCTAAGAATTTAGCCTTATTGACTTCTCCGCCGAGCGACAGAAGCACATTTTTATTTTTGAAGTCAAACTTATTGGTACTCATAATGGATTTTATGAGCGCTTCGTCATAGTCCTTGCCGAAACACGCCGCTTCTCCAGTAGAAGCCATCTCAACCCGAAGTACTGGGTCCGCCCCCAAGAGCCTAGCGAAGGAAAATTGCGGAGATTTGACTACCACGCTTTTTGGATACTCCACTCTTTGAGGCTTGGCAATTCCTAAGAAACTTTCAACCGAAACTTCCGGCAAATTAATATCCATTGCTTTAGAGAGTAGTGGAAACGTTCGGCTCGCGCGCGCATTCACTTCTATCACATATGGTCTATTGTCTTTAACTAAAAATTGTATATTGAAGGGCCCTGTAATATTTAACCCTTTAGCTATTTTCTTAGAAATTTCGCGAATTTGAAATTCAGTAGAAGCATAAACTCGCTGGGTTGGGTACACAATCGTAGCATCTCCAGAGTGCACTCCTGCGTTCTCGACGTGTTCCGAAATAGCGTATACCATCACCTCTCCTTTCTGCGCCACAGCGTCAAATTCGAGCTCCTTGGCGTTCTCGACATATTTGGAGATTGTCACCGGGTGCTCCGGGGAAAGAACTGCCGCGTTGTTGATAAAATCATGCATCTGTCTTTTGGAATAACACACTCGCATCGCCGCACCAGAAAGTACATAGGACGGACGCACTAAGACTGGAAAGCCCTCGATCTCTGCGAATTTTTCGGCATCTAGCTTGGATACGAAACTCTGCCATTTCGGTTGGAGTATCCCGAGTTTATCTAGAAGCGCCGAGAAGGCGTTCCTGTCTTCGGCTCGGTCAATGTCTTCAGCTTTCGTTCCTAAAATGTGAAAGCCGGTACCGGAAAGCTTTTTTGCCAGGTTGTTCGGGCGCTGTCCGCCGACAGAAATGATTGTGCCTTCGGGTTTTTCAAACATACATATGTCGGCAACTGTTTCGAAAGACAAGTTTTCGAAATACAGACGGTTAGACATATCGTAATCCGTTGAAACTGTTTCTGGGTTGCAGTTGATGATGATGGATTTCTTGCCATATTTGCCAAGCGCCAGCGCCGTGTAAACCGAGGACCAGTCGAACTCCACTGAAGACCCGATGTGATACGGACCGGAACCTAGAACGATAATCGCGTTCTTGCCCAAAGGCGCTACGTCGTGATGCGCACCGTGATAAGTCAGGTATAGGTAATTCGTTTTCGCGGGAACTTCTCCGGCTAAAGTATCGATAGCGAAAACAAACGGAGTCACTCCTAACTTTATACGAATCTTGCGAATTTCGAGTTCTTTTTTACCGCAAAGTTTCGCTATTTTCTTGTCAGAAAATCCATTTTGCTTTAAGGCTAACAAGTTTTCTCGGTTTAATATTTTTGTTTTAAGAAACTTTTTTTCAACGTTGATGATATTTTGGATACGATACAAAAACCAAGGATCAATACCAGTAATTTTATAAATTTGTTCCACAGTTTTTCCGGTTTTGAGTGCCTCCGCAACGGCAAAGACTCGACGTGGAGTCGGCGTTTCAAGGAATTTATCTGCCTCGGCCTTATTTTGAAAACCATTATCGGTCACACTTTCTTCTGCTCCGCGCGCCATCCTGACAGCTTTCTCGAAAGCTTCTTCGAAGGTTCGCCCGATGGCCATTACTTCTCCGACAGATTTCATCGCGCTACCTATTCGCTCCGCTGCGCCTACGAATTTCGACAAATCCCATCGCGGCATTTTCACTACGATGTAGTCGAGGGCCGGCTCGAAAAAGCTCTGGGTAACTTTCGTAATTTTATTTTCCACTCCTAGTAAACTATGTCCCAACGCCAATTTCGCCGCTACGTAGGCTAGAGGATACCCTGTGGCCTTCGATGCCAGGGCGCTTGAGCGTGAGAGGCGGGCGTTAACTTCAATCACGTAGTAATCCGGGTCGTCGGACTTGGGGTTCGGGTTTAAGGCATATTGCACATTGCATTCCCCTACAATTTTTAAACTCTCTACTATTTTAATGCTGGCTTCGCGAAGACGATGATATTCTTCGTTGTTGAGGGTCTGACTCGGCGCCACAACGATGGAGTCCCCGGTGTGAATACCAAGCGGATCGAGGTTCTCCATATTGCAAACGGTGACAATGTTGCCGAAGCTATCGCGCACAACTTCATACTCAACTTCTTTAAAGTGGTGGAGATATTTTTCAATCAATACTTGCGGAGACACCGCCAGCGCGCCCTTAACTATTTCTTCAAGCTCAGTGTTGTTATAAGCGACGCCGGATTTCTGTCCCCCGAGGGCGAAAGCTGCACGCACCATTAACGGGAAGCCGATTCTATCTGCAATCTCTTTCGCTTGAGTAAAGTTAACAGCCGCCCCGGAGGCCGGTACTGGAATATTGATACCTTTCAAATGGTGAGCAAATTTTTCGCGGTCTTCGGTAAGTTCAATCGAGGAAATAGGGCTACCTAAAATTTCTGCATTGTATTTTTTGAAAACTCCCTTGTGCGAAAGCGCTACCCCGCAGTTAAGCGCTGTCTGTCCGCCAAAAGAAAGCATTATGCCGTCGGGGCGTTCCTTTTTAATGACTTGCTCCACGAAAAAAGGCTCCACCGGCAAGAAATAAACTTCGTCGGCAAAATCTTTCGAGGTTTGATAAGTGGCGATATTCGGGTTTATCAAAACCACTTTAATCTTTTCTTCTTTCAGGGCTTTAATGGCCTGACTACCGGAATAATCAAATTCCCCTGCCTCGCCGATTTTGAGCGCCCCCGACCCTAGTATGAGAACTTTTTTAAAAGCCGACGCTTTCGGTCGGCTCCCCGACCTTTGGGAGCGTCGGGGTTTATTAGGTTTTTTATTTTCTTTTTGCATATATTTTGGCTTTTTTTAGAAAATAATCGAATATCCAGTCAGTGTCGAGGGGTCCTGGAGAAGATTCTGGGTGAAACTGTACTGCCATAAAAGGCAGGCTCGTGTGAATTATCCCTTCGTTCGTGCCATCGTTTCCATTTACGAACCACTCCTTGAAACCTTTTGGGATTTTCTTTACTGCAAAGCCGTGATTCTGGGTTGAGAGATAACATTTGTTGCTGCCCGCGAGCACCACTGGCTGATTTTGGCTTCTGTGTCCGAATTTCATTTTGTAGGTAGTACCTCCTAGCGCTAGGGCTAGGATTTGATTGCCTAAGCAAATACCAAGTGTAGGGATTTTCTTGGCGATTATTTTTTTCACATTCTGAATGGTGGTCTGGGCCATCTTTGGGTCCCCTGGGCCGTTCGAAATTACTACCGCCTTGAATGGAAATTCGAGTCTGGTTACGTCTGTGTCGAGAGGTACCACTGCCACCCGGAAACCTCTAGCGGTCAGCCTGCGCACGATGTTCCTTTTCGCCCCACAGTCTATGAGAACGATTGTGTTTTTGCCTTTGCCCTCGAAGCTTACTTTCTTAACGCTAACTTCTTGCGCCAGATTTCTTAAATTGGGATCTTCGAAAGAGATATTTTTTGTGTTCGTTAAAATTTTTCCTAAAATAGCACCCTCGTCTCTAATTTTCTGCGTTATCGCCCGCGTATCTTTAATTTCAATAAGAGGCACTCCTTCTTTCTTAAACCACTCCGCTAGGGTTGACTTCATTGCGTAGTGTGACGGAGTGTCGACATAGCTCGACACAATGAGCCCAGAGACCTGAATCTTGTCGGACTCCCACAATTCCTTCCTCGGCACGCCGTAGTTACCAACGATCGGGTAAGTCATAACTAAAATCTGCCCCCGAAAAGAGGGGTCCGTCAGCGCTTCAGGGTAACCTACCATCCCCGTGGCAAAGACCACCTCCCCGGCAATCGATTTATCTGCCCCGAAACTCTTACCTTCGAAAGTTGTACCGTCTTTGAGAATAAGTTTTGCTTTTTTGTTCATTTATTTTTTATAAACTTCTTGCCCCTTACCGAACTTGTTCTGGTATGGGGTACCTTTAATTATAGTCATCACCACGCTCCCTGGAAAGGTCACTCCTTCGAATGGCGACCAGCCACATTTGGTCTTAAGCATCTTCTTGTCCACGGTAATACTTTTACTCATATCTAAAATGGTAAGCGACCCCGCATATCCTTCTTCGATTTTGCCAATTTTTTCTCCAGTAAACACATCCCAAAACTTGCCCGGGTTTTCTGCACACACTCGCGCTACTTCTTCTCCATTAAAATTATGCTCTTTTATTAGCCAAGTTGCGAAGAGGCCATAAGTATCTAGGTGCGGCAATCCTGAAACTCCTTTCGTCTTCTCTTCTCGAGTATGGGGTGCGTGATCTGTGGCGAGGTAGTCGATCTGCCCGCTTTTCAAGGCAGCAATTAATGCTTTTCTGTTTTCTTCGTCCCGTATTGGTGGGTTTACTTGTAAAATTTTATCTGCATTAGAAAAGTATAAATGGTGCGGGGCAACTTCTACGGTTACATTTACACCGCGCGCTTTTGCCTCAAGTATTTTTTGCAATCCTTCCCGGGTAGATACGTGGCAAATTTTTCCAAAAATTTTGTATTTTTCAATAAGTTTAAGCGCGAACTCGATACCTGCCCATTCGGCTTCCGGTGGTCTGCGCAACTCGTGAGTTTTCTCTCCCGTTTTTGCCGCTAGGACTTCCGGGTCTTCGGCATGAAAGCTCACATATTGGCCTGAATAATTTTTTAGGGTTTCTTCGAGCTCAGTCTTGGTTTCGAAAAACAAATCCCCCACCGACTTACCCATAAAAACTTTATACGGTACTTTCCGGGAAAGTGGCTCCGTGCCTCGGCCGATCCCTCCGTACAACAGCACTTCCACCGCGCTTTTTTCTGTAAGTTTCGTTTTGGCTCCATAGCTTATGTCGTCTTTTGGTGGAATGGGATTATTTGGCATTTCAGCAAAAGCCACTACCCCACCGTTTATTGCCGCCTCGCCTGCGGTTTTGAAATCTTCTTTGTAATCTTCGGTATGACTTGCGTCTTCTCGCGCATGAACGTGCAAATCTATGAAACCCGGGAAAATTAATTCCTCGCCAAAAATAAAATCGGCTTCCCCAGTCGGAGAGCCGATTTTATTTATCATTCCGCTTTGGTCAATTTCTATCCGTCCGCGGAAAACTTTGTTGTTTTTTATAATATTTCCTTCTAGTGTAAGCATATCTTCATTACGCACATTGCAGAGTATAGTATCACGTCAAAATTTAAATGCAAGCTTATTAACATACTCCGACACTGAAAATTTTCACACTTGAAAACGGCTTAGAAAAGAGTATAATTCCATTTATGTTAATACCTACAGTAATAGAGAAAAGTCAGTTTGGCGAAAGGGCTTATGATATTTACTCCCGACTCTTGCGCGAACGCATTATATTCCTTGGCGGGCCCATAGACGACCACACTGCCAACATCGTAATAGCCCAGCTTCTCTTCCTCGAATCCGAAGACGCTAAGAAGGACATTTACCTGTATGTTAACTCTCCGGGCGGTTCTGTAACCTCCACAATGGCTATAGTAGACACGATGAACCACGTCCGCCCTGACGTAGCCACTTTCTGCGTAGGTCTCGCTGCTTCCGGCGGAGCTATCATTCTGTCCGCGGGGAAAAAGGGTAAGCGATTTATTCTACCCAACGCTGAAGTTATGATTCACCAGCCCCTCGGCGGTGTAGAAGGCCAAGCCTCCGATATTGCCATTACCGCGAAGCACATTTTGAAAACGCGCGACAATTTAAACAAACTCTTAGCGAAAAATACCGGCAAGTCGCTTGCTCAGATTGAGAAAGACGTAGAGCGCGACTTCTTTATGGATGCCGAAGAAGCGAAAAAATACGGCATCATCGACGAAATAGTCACCAAGTCCAAGAATCCGGCGAAAAAGCAGGCCGAATAAGCTCATCCATTCTCTCCCCTAGACAGGAAGGCACCTTTCTGTTATATTGAATGTGTTCGAATTTAAATTTTATTTCATTTAATTTAAGTCGTTTTACAGGAATATCCAATATATTATGAAGTTTTCAAGACAAATTATGGGAAGTCAGTTTGAAATCTTTAATCTAGGGAGGGAAAAATCGCAAATATAGTGGCTCGTTCTTGTAAGCCGGCACAAGGCTTATGAGCATAATAATAATTTTGATAGGAGTCGGGGTACTCCTTTTGGGCGTTGTGATAGGTTACTACCTGCGCCTTTTAGTAGCACTCGGTAAGCGACGATCCATCGAGCTTGATATCAAGCAGATGATGGTTGGCGCCAAGGAAGAAGCGCAGAGAATCACGGATGAGGCCAAGAAAAAGTCCGATGAGCTGCTTTCTAATTTAAAAGAAGAAGAGAAAAAGAAAACCGACGAATGGCGTGACACTGAGAAACGTCTCGTAAAAAAAGACGAATTTTTGGATGCGCGACAAGTAGAAATCAATAAAGAAGCAGAAGACATAAAGTTCAAGGTTGAAGAAATCAAAAAAGTTCAGGAGAAGATAAATAAAATCGAAGGAGAAAAGATAGCCGAGCTCGAGAGAGTGGCAAAGTTAACGGAAGCAGAAGCCAAGGAAGAACTCATTAAGGACGTTGAGAAGAAATACGAAGAGGATTTGGTTGTGCGTCTGCAGAAACTCGAGAACCAGAGCGACGAGAAGCTGGATCGCCGAGCTAAGGAAATCCTGGCTACTTCTATCCAGCGCCTGGCAGCTTCCACCGCAGCGGAGCTTATGACTACCGTGGTTTCTATCCCTAACAATGAAATCAAGGGTAAGATTATCGGTAAAGAAGGCAGGAACATCCGTGCCTTCGAACGCGCCTCCGGCGTTGAGCTCATTGTGGATGATACTCCAGGCTCTATCGTCATATCTTCTTTCGACCCTATCAGGAGACAGGTGGCCCGCTTTGCCCTTGAGAACTTAATCCTCGACGGACGCATCCAGCCTGCCAAGATTGAAGAGCTAGTAGACAAGGCAAAAGAAGAAATAAACAAAATCATAAAAGAAAAAGGTGAACAGGCAGTCTACGAGTGCGGAATATTTAACTTCGACCCTCGCATAGTTGCCATCATCGGCCGTCTATACTTCCGAACCAGCTACGGACAGAACGTGCTCCAGCACTCTACTGAAATGGCTCACATCGCCGGGATGATTGCAGAGGAGTTAGGTGCTGATGTACAGATTGCGAAAGCCGGCGCCTTGGTCCACGACATAGGTAAAGCGCTAGACCACGAAGTACAAGGAACTCACGTAGAGATTGGTATGCGCATACTTCAGAAATTCGGAGCTGACCCTCGCATTGTAACCGCGATGAAGTCGCACCACGAAGATTATCCTTACGAAACTATCGAGTCCATCATAGTCCAGACAGCCGATGCCATCTCGGGAGGCCGTCCTGGAGCCCGCCGTGACTCTGTAGAGAACTATCTTAAGAGATTGCAGGAGCTTGAAGCTCTGGTAAACACCTTCCCTTCTGTCGAGAAGTCGTACGCCCTACAGGCTGGGCGTGAAATCCGAATATTCGTTACTCCAGAGAAAATTACCGACGCTGAAGCCAAGCTTATGGCGCGAGATATCGCAATAAAAATTGAACAAGAATTGAAATATCCAGGTGAAATCAAAGTCACCCTCATCCGCGAAACCAGAATTGTAGAATACGCGAGATAAAAATCCTTAACTTTGAGTTGCTTGCCTTAAAAAACCCTTGATATATAATGTATAGGTAGTAATTATAAGGTTTAAAGGCCGCCGCTAAGCGGGGCGAAGGTCGAGGAAATTATTAAATAACTAAACAATATATGAATAAACAAGCATTAGCAGAATGGGTACATGGAAAGCTGGGCGGCACGAAAGTGCAGGCAGAGGAAGTTGTAGATGGAATGTTTGACGCTATCATCCAGACCTTGAAAAAGGGTGGTGAAGTATCTATTGCAGGCTTCGGAATCTTTTCCGTTAAGCAACGAGCCGCAAGAATGGCTCGCAATCCTAAGACTGGCGAGCAAGTTAAGGTTGCTGCGAAGAAAGTTCCTAAATTCCGACCAGCAAAAGGCCTCAAGGACGCTATCAGCTAAATTTTTATCTCGAGATAAAACTAAAAAATCCCCGCTTGGGGATTTTTTGTTGATTAGTATTTCCTAATGACCGCTTTGACGACAGCGGTAATATTTAAAGAGTGCTCGGGATATATCGGCTTGTAGTTTTTGTTCGCTGGTTCGAGCCAGGCTTTCTCTCCTTTTTTTCTCAAATATTTCATTGTGAACTCGCCATCGACTTCCGCAATGACGATGTCGCCATCTTTAGCAGAACTACACTTCTCGACGAGCACCATATCCCCTTTCTCGATGTGGGCGTCTATCATCGAGTCGCCGTCCACTTCAAGCATATAGGTAAGCGGTTTGTTTTTTATTAAAAGGTCGTCCAAGTTCACAGTATCGGCAAGTTCTTCTTCCACGGTTGCAGGAAAACCGGCGGTTACAAATCCAAGCATCGGGACTTCGCCAAATGTTTGAGAAGGCACGAGCCTGCCCAGGTGGTCCTTGGCAACTATACCTGTCTCTATGAGCTTCTCGACAACTTTGAAAACGGCGTTCTTGGATTTGAAACCGAAAAGTCGGAGCATCTCGGAGTACGTAGGCATCCGTTTATTTTCGCCGTAAAAAGTTTCTAGTTTTACCTGGTAGGTGTTCTTCATTTAGAAAGAAAATTGAGCCAACGTTGGAAAAAATTTCCGTAAAAAGTTGCTTCGGCTATGGTAGCGAACCTTCTTGAGCAAGAGCTTATGCTCACGAGCTTCCTTGGCATAGTTTCTGCCCTCCATTATTTTGAGGTCAATTCTTTTATTGATTCTTTGAATTTCCCTCTCTAACATTTTTAAATATTGCGCCTGACTCATACTATTTAGACTCTAGGGTATTAGGCTTTCGCCTAGTTGCCTAGCGCCTGGCTACTTATAACATTATTAGTATAAGTGAACGAGCGTTCACTGTCAATCAGTCCCCTGTGGATAACTAGCTATTCACCTTTGGCCTATATTGTATTGCTTCTAGGATGTGGTTCGCTTCTACGTTTGGGGAATTTTCGAGGTCAGCGATAGTGCGAGCAATTTTAAGCACGCGGTGATACGCCCTGGCAGAGAGCCCTAAGCGCTCAGCACTGTCGTCTAGGAGCTCTCGCACTTCTTTGGTAAGTTTAACCAAATTTCCCAAGTCCTTCACACTCATTTCGCTGTTGGTGGAGAGCTTTTTCCCAGACTGGAGAGACACCGCGCCTTCCCTAAACCTATCTTCTTGAATTTTTCTGGCTCTTGCCACTCTTTCTTTGATGCGCTCGCTCCGTTCGCCTGTCCCCTCGCCTCCCAGCTTTTTATAATCCACGTTCCCGACAGAAACCCATAAATCAATACGGTCGATAATGGGACCCGATAGTTTTCTTTTGTATCTGTCTAAGTCGGACGGTTTACAAATACAGGCTTTTTGTTTGTTTCCAGAATTTCCGCACGGGCACGGGTTCATCGCCGCGATTAAAATAAAATTTGAAGGGAAAATTGCGGTACCTTTCGCCCGCGAAATGGAAACAATGTTGTCCTCGAGTGGCTGACGGAGGGATTCAATAACTCTTTTCTCAAATTCAGGAAATTCGTCCAGGAAAAGCACCCCGCGGTGCGCTAGCGTCACTTCTCCCGGCTTGGGATAAGTTCCGCCACCTATTATCGACACATATGAAGATGTATGGTGTGGCGCCCGGAAGGGCGGTGCGGAAACGAGTGCGCCTTGCGCGACACCCGCGACAGAGTGAATTCCTGTAATTTCTAAAATTTCATCCAGCGCGAGGTCAGGTAGAATTTGTGAAAAGGCCCGAGCAAGCATTGTCTTGCCTGTGCCCGGCGGTCCGTACATAGCTATGTTGTGGCCGCCCGCAGCGGCAATTTCAAGCCCGCGCTTGGCTCCCTCCTGCCCGCGAATGTCCGAGAAGTCGGCGCCTTTGATTTCTTTTTTATAATGTATCTTCGTTTGTGGGTGAGCTAGAATTTTTTTCGCCTGCTTGTCTTTTTCTGGCTTTTTAATTTGGTCTAAATGCTCCACCACTTCAGTCAAACTCCTGGCGGGAAAAATTTTTATCCCTTCTACGAGCGCCGCTTCCTCAGCATTTTCTTCCGGCAAATATATTTCTTCGAAGCCCATTCTCTTCGCCTCTTGCGCTAGGGGTAACGCCCCGCGAATGCGCCGCAAGGTGCCGTCGAGGCCAAGCTCACCTAAGAAAATCTTTTTCTCAGAATCAAATTTAATATCTCCGGCCGCCTTCATATAAGCAAGCGCTATGGAGAGATCAAAAAACGGCCCCTCCTTTTTAAGGTCGGCCGGCGACAAAGAAACTATTATTTTTTGATTACTGGCTTTCGGTGATTTAAATCCGGAATTTTTAATTGCGCCACTCACGCGATCCTTAGATTCATCCACCGCCTTGTCAGGCAAACCAACAACAGAAAAAGTATGCAACCCCCGAGAAAGGTCGACTTCAATGGTAACAATAGCTCCTGAGAGAAGATTTACTTGCGCTGAATATACTTTAGCAAAAGACATAAATAATTTAAGTTTTTAAATCTAAGTAATTTTTTCTAGTTCTTCTCTGTTCCTAGGAAAATTTATCCCTTTTTCTTCCAAAACAGCGTACAGGGCGTCTACCGTTCCTCCGCTAGCCCCAAAAGCTTTACTTAAATCTTCGATATCTTTTAGGTTGAATTTATCTAAAATTCGACGCATAAGTCGGGCTAGCTCTTGCCCATCGTCCAACATCCAGGTGGGCAATAATTCTGAAAGCTCATTTTCTAAAATAGCTTTGGCTAACAATTCATCTTCTATTTCTTTGCCAAGTTGAGCTGTTCTTATGACTTCGTCTGCGTTACTAAATATCTCGAGGTTTGCGTTGTATTCCCGAGAAACTTCAAGACCATCTTTCTGCATATTTTGGAAAAGAGTCGAGTGCCCCGCACCCATAGTCATCAATACTTTCAGTTTCTTTTCTTTAAGTTTGGGATTTCCCCGTAGAAGTTCTGTTAATTTCTTTTCTAGATTGCTTCTTATAAAACCCTCCCGCTTGTTTTGTATTTGGCCAATTTTCTCTACTGCTTTTCTGGCAATATTTAAAGCACTTTTAAAGTCCCCTCTCAAAAATGCATTAGTTGCAAGATACATACCGAGGAAACCCCCCCTTTCTTCTACTTCCCCTTTTTGCACATCTGCCAGAATCACTATCTTGTGGCTATTTTGTAAAACCCTAAGTTTTTCCCTAAAGCTGGGCGGTACCCGATTCATGTATGCTTCATCATCTGGGGTAATTTCTCCATTAGAAACCCTCTGCAGAAATTCTTGCATGCCCGGTTTATACTCAGCCCACTCCGGGACATAAACATCACAATCATCTAATAGTAATCTTAGTTTTCTGGAATCGGCAACAAAATAGTGAGATGCAAAATAAATATTAAAAGACACATCGGGAAATTTTTCTTTTTTCTTGCTATCTACCCGCTCAATGGGAAAATTATTCACAATATCTAATTGTATCGCAGGAAAATGATAACCTCAACCATCCCCTAACGACGTTAGAGTACAACCTTTTGGGGCATTACTCTTCTAAATGTTTCTTGCAGGTCCTAGCGGCCGGATTGGCTTCCAGGCGCGCTGCCTCGATATCTTTTTTGCAAATTTTGCATTTTCCGAATGTGTCCTTATTTACAGCTTTGAGAGCTTTGAGAATATCGCGGAGTCGTGGCTCAAGGGTGCGCATCATAGAACTCCTGGCTTCGAAATCTTCGAAGCGGTCCGCCATATCATTCTGGTCTGTTTCGGGAAAATCGAGCGCCTCGGGCGTAGTTTCCCAATCCCCCGTCTCTGGGTTTAGCTTCCCCATATCTTTCATCTGCTCCAAGAGCTTCTCTTTTTCTTTTTCAAGATTTTCTTTTATTTTTTTCTTATCCATTATGCCCAAATGATACCATTTTAATTATCCATAGCAAGCCCCCACACCTACTTTTTTAAGTAGGTGTGGGGGCAAGTATCGTATGATATACTGGTCCTATGTTTTACAAGCACAACGATACTTATACCGTAGAGAGCGTTACTTCTGGGCACCCGGACAAAATCTGTGACCAGGTCTCGGACGCTATTTTAGATGCCTATTTAACCGTAGATTCTAAGGCTCGCGTCGCTGTTGAGACCTTCGGCGGCCACGGCAAGCTCACCATCGGCGGCGAAATCACGTCCACTGGCAAGGTTGACTACGTGCAGATTGCACGGGACGTTTACAAGAAAATAGGATACGAAGATAACCTAGAAATCTCTGCCCACCTGGTAACACAATCCCCTGACATTGCGATGGGTGTCGACAGTGGCGGCGCCGGTGACCAAGGCATAATGTACGGCTTTGCCACTGATGAAACTCCGGAATTTTTGCCAAAGGGCGTTGTCCTCGTGCACAAACTTGCAAAACGTTTAGAAGAAGCGCGAAAATCTGGAGAAATTAAATGGCTACGCCCAGACGGCAAGACTCAAGCAACATATGCAGACGGGAAATTGCATACAGTATTAGTAAGCACTCAGCATGCCTTAGAAACCCCGACGCCAGAAGGGGTCGGGGTCCCGACCACAAGCGTCGGGATTAAAAAAGAAATCACCGAGAAAGTTATTTATCCGTTACTTTCTGAAACAGAAAAACAAACTGTGAAAATACTTGTAAACCCCACAGGTCAATTTATCCAAGGCGGATTCGAAGCCGACACAGGATTAACGGGTAGAAAAATAATGGTAGACACTTACGGCGGAATAATTCCCCACGGCGGCGGATGTTTCTCAGGAAAGGACGCCACGAAGGTTGACCGCTCTGGCGCGTATATGGCGCGATTCGTAGCCAAGAACTTGGTTGCTAATGGCTACGGCAAGGACGTTCTCGTCTCCGTAGCGTACGCAATTGGTATGGCAGAGCCTTTGATGGTTGAAGCCATTAATGAAAAGGGCGAGGACCTTTCAGAAATTGTAAAAAGGAATTTCGATTTCCGCCCGCAGGCCATAATAGAGCGCCTAGGTTTACGCGCTCCAATTTTCAGCCAGACTGCCGCCTACGGCCACTTCGGTAAAGTTGATTTGCCTTGGGAAAAAATAGAAAAAATTGTGTAAGCACGTATGTACGTAATAGATTACGTAATTCATTACGTAATGATATACTAGCTTTATGACCTGGTTTTTTATTGCCCTAGGTTCGGTATTTCTTTGGAGCATCGTAACTTATCTCGATAAGTTTATTATCGAGCGTTTTATAAAAAACAGAGGGGTGGGATCTCTGATTTTATTTTCTGCCTTATTTGCAGGAGTTGTCATCCCAATAATAGCTGTGATAAATCCGCGGGTTTTACTTATATCCTCTATGGATATTTGTTTGTTAGGCTTAAGCGGAATTTTAGGGTCTCTGGCAATAATTTTCTATCTGCATGCTCTGGAATACGAAGATACTTCTTTGGTAATTCCTTTATTTCAGTTAATACCCGTCTTTTCTTACGTTTTAGCCTACATTTTTCTCCGGGAAACCTTGTCGGGTAAGCAAATAGTCGCAGGCCTTATTGTGGTCATCGGAGCAATAATACTTACTTTGGACATAGAAGAAGACAAGAAAATCAAAGTAAAAATGAAACCTTTGCTTCTGATGGGTTTTTCCAGTTTGGCTTTTTCTCTTATGGATGTACTTTATAAGTTCGTATCCGTAGACCAGGACTTTTGGCTAACCCAGTTTTGGCATTATGTAGGCCTTTTTATCTTTGGCATAATACTGTATTTGTGTGTTAAAAATTACCGTCAAGAGTTTCATAGAGTAATCAAATCTTCTCCCCTGTCTGTGGTCGGTGCAAATGTAGGGGGAGAAATTTTACAGGTTGCTGCAAATATGATGAATAACTTTGCGCTACTTTTAGCGCCAGTGGTGCTGGTTACCCTCGTTAGTAGTTATATGCCCTTGATAGTGTTCGTGATGGGGCTGATTTTTACTCTAACAATTCCGAGATTTATTACCGAAAAAGTTTCCAGGAAACATATTCTACATAAATCCTTAGCAATCAGTATCGTTGTCATAGGCAGTATTTTATTGTATACTTAGAAAGTTGTGCCAACGATAATATGATAAATAAATTTTTTCGTAAGAAGGTTGAAAATATTGAAGTTAAAGAAAGGAAGCTCGCGGAGTTGGTTGATTTGATGGCAGAAACAGGATTTCAGGGGAAAAAACTTGGTGAAGTTGCAAAAATTTGGCTGAAAATGATCGAAGACCCGGAAGTAACAATCATTATGGGCTTCGCAGGATCAATGAGCACAACTGGTCAGTCAAATATTATTAACTGGCTGATTGAAAATAGATACATTGATATTTTAGTGTCTACTGGGGCCAACATCGCCGAAGATATAATTCTGGGAATGGGCTACAGTTATTGGCAGGGTTCCGCTACTGCAAACGACATGGACCTGCTCAAAAACAACATAAACAGATATTACGATGTTTACGGTGAGGATGCCGAATATTCCGAAATGATAAAGCTCATTGCGGAATTTTACAAGGAATGTGACTCGTCTAAAAACTTTTCATCTAGATCTCTCTTGAAAGATTTCGGCGATTGGCTGAATAAAAAGGATATAAAGTGCATTGTGTCGACGGCTGCTAAAAATGGTGTCCCGATATTTTGTCCAGCCATTGTGGACAGCCCTTATGGTGACGCGGCACTCTTGGCGCAGAGAGAAGGCAAAAAAATTGTCATAGACCAAGTGCTAGACTTTACAGAATGGATAAAGATGGGTGAAGATTTCAAAAAAAGTGGAGTTATTTACATTGGTGGCGGAGTCCCTAAAGATTTTATACAAATCTCTGCAGTATCTTCTGCCTTACTTTACGAGGAGAATAAACAAGGAAAGAGGGGTGGCGCTCAATACCGAGAACAAAGTGGAGAATATTTTTATCCCCATAATTATGCAATTCAAATAACTACTGACTCTCCGCAATGGGGTGGTCTTTCGGGTTGCACATTTGAAGAGGCAAGCAGCTGGGGCAAGGAAACAGTGGATGGAGACAATGCGATTTGCTACTGCGATGCCACCATCGCGCTGCCCTTAGTAAGCCATTACCTTAAAGACAAAGCTTCAAAAAGGAAAAATGCCCCTGAGTTCCCTTTTTAAAAATCGAAAATATTCATGAATAAAAAAATTGTGTCGCGAGCAAGAATAATAAATTATTTATTTTTAGTAGCAATACTTTCCATCTCGGTATTTTTTTACAGAATTCATATCGCCAAAGATTTTTCCCTAGAAAATAACCCTTACACCGAGACTGAAACACCTTATTGTGATGTTGCCGATTCTACGTTGCTAATTTTTTCCCCCGATGTGCCAAGTTTGTACTATTATTCTCACGGTTTAGCCTTTATTTTATCGTTAGTGGTAGGGTTTTTGTTACTAAGAGCTCAAAAAGGCTCCAATAGGTCCAGGCTATTTTTGGCAATGATGATTCTGTTTTGCCTTTGGTTAGTGCTGGACTTAATCCAGTGGGCAACAGCCGATCCAGTTTTAATGCTTTATCTCTGGGGAGTCGCTGTCGTGCTTGAAGTATTGTTTTTTGGCATAGCTTTGTTCATAGCCAAACAATCTAGCGAGGCTTCGGAGATACCTTCTTGGATGATACGTTCTGTGTCATTTTTAGCTGGCGCCGTGATGTTATTTATCCCTTCAACCTTCGGCCTAATTGGCGTAGATATGGAAACCTGTGAGGTGATAGAAGGCGTAATGTCAAAATATCTCGTATATATCTATGAATTTTTGTGCCTTCTCTTTATAATTCACCTGGCTTTCAAGAGTAGGAAGAATGCTCCACCCAAAGAAGGGAGTGGAAACACTTTATTCTTATTAAGTATTGTATTGTTCCTGGTATTGTTTTTTGCGGGCAATTTATATGGCAGTCTTTCGGAAAATTGGATTCCTTCTCAGTATGGACTTATTGGGATGCCTATTTTTGTCCTCGTCTTGAGTTATTTGATACAAAAATATGATTTTTCCTCAGCTAAAGTTCTCTTAGCTCAGTTTTTAGTGTTGGCACTTCTCTGTTTTACCGTAGCAACTCTATTCGTACGTAAAATTGAAAATGTAAGAATTGTGGTTATTTTTACCGCGTTGTTTGTTGTTGTCCTAGGATATTCTCTTATTAAATCAGTAAAAAAAGAAATTGCGCAAAGGGAACAACTAACGAAACTCAATCAAGACTTGCAGGAATCTATCAAGCAGCGCGAGAGCCTCGTGCACTTGGTAACACATAAGGTTAAGGGCTCCTTCACCCGCACGAAATTTATTTTCGCGGGAATACTTGATGGTACCTTCGGAAAGATTACTCCCGAAATTAAAAAAATTGCTGAACAAGGTATGGAGTTCGACCAAGGAGGTCTTGAGACTGTGGACCTGGTGCTTAATGTTGCCAACCTAGAAAAAGGTATCATTAAGTACGATATGAAAGTCGTAAACTTCCGTGAACTTTTGGAAAAAACTTTATCAGAAAAGCGCGGTGCTATTGAAGCAAAGGGCTTGAAACTCGAAGCCAATATCGCAGACGGCAAATATGATGTCACCGGGGACGCTATCTGGCTCAAGGAAGTAATCCATAATCTTTTAGAAAACTCTACTAAGTACACCCGCCAAGGCGCCATCTCCGTAAACTTGGAAAACAAAGGGGAGAAGCTGCTTCTCACTGTTAAAGACACCGGGGTGGGTATCAGCGCCGAAGATGAGAAAAACCTGTTCACTGAAGGCGGCCGCGGTAAGGAATCCATCAAAATCAATGTCGATTCTACGGGATACGGACTTTACTCTGTTAAGTTAATTATAGACGCACACAAAGGCCGAGTCTGGGAACACTCTGAAGGAATAAATAAAGGCTCTCAATTCTACGTCGAGCTTCCTGTTGTCTAAAAAACAAAGAGTTTAACATTTTAAGGGGTTTTGAGGCTGACGAGCCGAAAACTTCAGGATTTTTTAGACTTCAAAAAATCCGTACCTAAAAATATTAAACTCTTTGTTTCCCTTACTCCTTGGTCTGCTTGGAGGCTAAGCGGAGAATAATTTCTCGCGCTGCTTGGCGCGAGTCGGTGATTACCACAGAGTTGTTATCAGCATAGACATACATCATAACTAGATTGCCCTCGCTGTCAGTAAGGATGCGAGCATTTTTATTTTCGACTATACCGTCTTCGAAATTTTTAGTTAAAAGATATTTATTTTCTTCGCTTATACTTCTTCCATATAACTGATAGATGTCCGCAAACATTTTCTCCTCCCAGTTTTTGAGAGGGGTGAATATATCTTCAGCACTCCTCGCTTTAAGGAGAATGAAAAAGCCATTACTCTGATCCGCCTCTGAAGCTACCGAATTCTTAACCACGCCCAAAAGAAAATTGTCGCTAACGAAAACTTCATTATCTCCTGGTATGAAATTGCTCCCGACTAACGCCACGAATTTTCTTAGCCCTACTACCTGCTTGTCTTGTGTCAAATACATCCCTTCAATCCCGCCGGGCTTAACCGTAGAATTTTTAACTTGATTCACAATACTATGAACCACGTCAATGCTCTTGAGTCCTGCCGTTTCAATAAAAGAGCTTTTGTCGGTAAATACTAACGGCACGAATTCAGGCCCGAGCTCGATGGCCTGCGGGCCCCTTCTCGCTATGAAGAACGCGAGAATACCTACGCCTAAAACTAGAAGCAGTACACTCACGATAATTAACATCTTGTTTTTCCTAGATTCCGGAGATAGATTCTTCTTTTCGTTCTCACGCTGCTCTTCAGCTGTGATTATTTTCTTGACTAGACCTTCTCGGTCATTCTCAATAACCTCAGCAATGTCGCTAGAATAAGTTTCTACGATTACTTTTTTATTTTTATTGTCCGACTCCATTCTGCTTGAAAAAGTTTGGGTCTGCTGCTCGGATTGAAAGTCCGATTTTACCTCGCTCAGAATCAATGTTAATAACCTTAACCGGCACAATCATCCCTTCCTTTATTATACTACCTACGCGCTCAACGCGGAACGGTGCTATTTCGGATATGTGGACCATCCCGTCAGTGAAATGATTAAGGCGCACGAAAGCTCCGAAATCGGCAATCTTTACCACTTCCCCTTTAAGCATCTCTCCCACCTTAAATTCATGAGTCATCTCTTCGATAACGGCCTTCGCCTTGTCGGCTGCACCGGCTTTACCGGTCAAGAAAATAGTTCCATCGTCTTCAATAGTAATTTCAGCACCGCTTTTTTCCATTATTTCCTTGATAGTCTTTCCGCCGCCACCGATTACCATCCCTATCTTATCGGGGTTTATTTTAATTATGAGTATTTCCGGTGCATTTGGAGAGATCGTCGCACGTGGCGCAGAAATTTCTTTCTCGATTGTGTCGAGAATAGTAACTCGTGCAGCTTTCGCTTGAACCATCGCTTCACCTAATATTTTTATCGGCACTCCTTCCACCTTTACGTCTAGCTGGATAGCGGTCACACCTTCGCGAGTACCCGCAATTTTGAAATCCATATCACCGTGGTGATCTTCTGGCCCTTGGATATCGGTAAGAATTTTATACTTAGAATCATTCTCATACATTAGCCCCATCGCAATCCCGGCCACCGGTGCTTTAATAGGCACACCGCCGTCCATAAGCGCGAGAGTCATCGCACAGATAGATGCTTGAGAAGTTGAACCGTTGGAAGCCATAGACTCCGACACCACCCGAATCGTGTATGGGAATTTTTCTGCTGAAGGCAGTACCATCGCAAGCGCTTTCTCAGCGAGAGCACCGTGTCCCACTTCTCGACGATTAGTAAATCCGGACCTGCCAACTTCGCCCGCAGAGTATGGCGGAAAGTTGTAGTGGTGCATAAATCTTTTTTCTTCGTTTAGTTGTAGTCCGTCCACAGTATTGCGCGCATCGGGTCCGCCTAAAGTTAGAACCGAGAGCACGTGAGTGCCTCCGCGATAGAAAATTCCGGAACCATGAAGCTTGCTCGACAGTCCCCCCGCTTGCGCATACAGTTCGCGCACTTGGTCCATTGCTCTGCCGTCTGCACGTTTGTTGTCTTCGACAGCTTTCTTGTGGAGAATTTCGTTTTCGGTATCGTCGAAAATATCATCCTCCGTGGCGAAGTCTTCTTGGTCGGGGAATTTTTCTCGGACAAGATTGTTCCAGGTGGTGTGTAGGGCATCTATCTTTTGTTTTCCTGCGCCCGCGAAAATAGCTTCTTCCATTTTCGGAAGAATTTCCGACTTAAAGAGCGCCAAAGAAGCTTCGCTGATTTTTTCTTTCTCAATGATTCGCTTCTCTTTGCCAAGCTCAGCTACTATTTTCTTTTGGAAATCTTCGAGTTTGGTTATTTCTTCACTAGCCCGCTTGAGGGCTTCTTCGAGCTCCGCCTCGCCCGTTTCGCGAGCAGAAGCTTCAATCATATTCACATTGCCACCCTTGCCGCAGACCGTCAGGTCAAACTTATAAATAGCGGCATCGGGCAACCTTAATTCTTGGGCTGGATTTATTTTCAAAACATCGTCATTATATTTACCTATGCGAACACAACCAACTGGGCCTGCCCAGGGAATTTCAGAAACAGCGAGCGCGAGCGATGCCGCGTTGACTGCTAGAATTGTCGGGTCATTCTCGTCCACTGAAAGCACGGTCACAATAACCTGCACCGCGTGGCGCATTGACTGGTCGAAGAGTGGGCGAAGCGTGCGGTCGATAACTCGGCTCGCAAGTACAGCTGTTTCGGAAGGCTTGCCTTCCCTTCGTACAAAACGCGAACCTAGAATTTTCCCCGCAGCATAAAATTTCTCCGCATAGTCTACGGTCAAATTAAAAAATCCGAGCCCCTGCTGCTTGTCGCGAGACATACACGCCGTCGCGAGAACTATTGTTTCTCCGTATTTTAAAATCACGGAACCTCCGGCTTGTTCCGCCAAGTCGGTAAACATTGCGGTCATTGTCTTACCGCCTATCTCCACGCTATATTCTTTTTTTTGCATAGTCTTGCCCATAAGGGCGAGTTCCCCTCCAGAATAAAGTACTGTTTCACCGTATCTTTCTCCTCGGTGAGACACTATCTCTATCTGAAGGCGAACAAATAAGTTAACTGATAAACAAAGCCATAACGGCTCAGATAATGGTTATACTAGCACTTTGAGTTCAAAAAGCAAAAGCGCGAGAGGGGTCTCTCGCGCTTTCTCCGAACTATCTTATCCCAATCAAATATTTTTTCGGATCTTCGGACAAATCTACGAAATCATCTACCGCTTCGCGAAGTTTGCCTGACGTTGATTTGCCGAAAGAAACCACCTCCACCTGCACACCTATAGTCTGTAAATACTCCACTAGTGGAATAAAATCTCCGTCACCAGAAACAATGACCACCGAGTCTAAGCGAGGAGCCATTTTAATAGCGTCGACAGCAAGACCGACGTCCCAGTCGGCCTTCTTGGCACCGCCAGCAAATATTTGCAGGTCTTTTGTTTTCGTTTCAATTCCAATTTTTTCTAGTGCTTCAAAAAAATTCTTCTCATCTCCGGCTTCCGTCGTAATGACATAAGCCACCGCGCGCACGAGTTTCCTCCCAGATACGGCTTCTTTTAAAACCGCCGCGAAGTTAACTCGCGCTTGATAAAGATTACGCGCTGAATGATAGACGTTCTGCGTATCTATAAAAACTCCAACTCTTTGTTCCTTGTGTTTTATAACTGTCATTTATGAAAATTATTAAAAATACTAGCTTATTAAAATTATAGCACTAAATTATAAAAGGGCTTTCGCTCTTTTTATGTTATGCGAGGTCCATTTTCTTCACTAGCGCTGCATAGCGAGTTTTGTCCTTGCGTTCGAGATACTTCAAATGAGTTCGTCGGTCCGCCACCATCTTGATGAGGCCTCGGCGAGAGTGATTATCCTTCTTGTGTTTCTTTAAATGTTTAGCGAGCGCGTCAATCTGCGTAGACAAAACAGCCACCTGCACTTCCGGGGAGCCTGTGTCCTTGTCGTGAATCTGATTTTTCTTTATAACTGCTTGCTTTTTCTTGGTTGCTAACATAAACGCTATAGTAGCATAAAGTAAGGGGTTTTGCAAGCCTGGCTTACTTTTTACCCTTCTTCTGAGCTTTTACATACTTTAGATACTTGTCGGAAAAAACTGCCACGTGGTAATGCGGAGGATGATGTTCGCGGGTGGCTTCGAGAAATCCCGCTTTCTCCATTAGTAAAAGATTCCGCTCTAAGTACTGCCTACTCTTAGCACTTTCTGGAACCTTAAGATCGAGCGCCATACCTGTGGGATGCACCGAATTCGGAGAAGCATTTTTGGGTTGCTTGTCGAGTGTACGCAGTAAACTTGTCACCACTAACTTCTCGCCACAAGCATTTAGAAATTGCCTGGAAAATCTCTGCAACCAAAGCTTCGTGGCTGGCCGTGCATATGGGAAACTTACCTCCCCGTCTAAAATAAAACTTTCTGCATTTGAAAGGTGCACAAGATAACCCGCTTTCACATACCGACTGACCATGTATGAGTCGCGCATTTTGTCGAATTTATTGCGCACTGCCTCTTTTACCATTCTTCTGATGGAAGCTCTAGATCCTTTCAAGCTTGGTTCTCGTGTTTTCGCTTCCGCGTCTTCAGGTAAAATTAAACTCTCTATTGATGCTACCGAGGCCCCCGCTAAACCTGCCCCCATTTTATGTAAAAATTCTCGACGAGAAATTTCAATATTTTCTTCAAGGTTTGGCTCTTCGGGTGGGGTCGCAGGTGGGACCTTAGGTGCTTTGTTGTTATTGCCAAAAGGATTTTCTATCATTATTTGATTATAGTCCTCCTCACAAATAAAAAGAAGAGGCCTCGCAAGAAGTCGTTCTGGGCGAGGCCTTGAACCTCGCGGTTCATTGATTCTGATTGATTTTTGTTTTAAAGAACAGTGGTCTCCGTTGCCGGGCGGCGTACGCCGCCCGGCAGAGATCACAACGCTCGACAGCTCAACACAGCTTCGTGTTCATTATCGAACGTATGGAAAACTGAATTAAGCCCGGTCTTTTGAAACAGGTCCACTAAGTTGTGGGGTACGCGAAGGAATCGCAAATCACGTCCTTTGTGGGTAAGCGTGGTGTAGCAATTAACCAGCATTCCCACACCAGCAGGATCGACCACAAGAATTCCCCCAAAATCAAGAATTATGTGGTGGTTCCGCTGACCAAACACCATCTGCCCGAGGGTACTTATCGCGTCATTGCTCAGAATGATTTTCCCCTCCATGTGGAAAATAATCACGTTGTGGGTTTCGAGATACCTCTCGTCTGTTGTGATTTTAAACATTTCCCCTCCCCGTAAGAACGTTAGGGGCAATAAATAAAAGAGCGCCCGCTCTCTTGTTTATTGCCCTGTTTTTGTGTCTGTGCCCATACTATATTAAAAAACAAAAAAAATAAACTTTTACTAGTGTCGCGAAACCCCGCACTAGAGCAAGCTCAGTACGGGGCAAGTATTTATGCTAAAATGTCTTTATGGCCTCTCTCAAACTTCTGAAAACCAGATTCCTGGAATACATAGAAATAGAACGCGGGCGGTCGCTTAAAACCGTAGAAAATTACGATCATTACCTAGTGCGTTTTTTGGACTTTATTAAAACTGACAATCCGAGCAATATCACCGCAGACAACGTTCGCGAATTCAGACTATGGCTCAATCGCCAGCCAGCAGGTAATAAAAAGGCTGGGCAGACTCTTAACAAGAAAACACAAAATTACTACCTCATAGCCATCCGCGCTTTCCTGAAATATTTGGCGAGGCAAGACATCAAGACCCTCTCCCCTGAGAGGATAGAACTCGCCAAGGTTACCGAGCGCTCACTCGACCTCATTACTCACAGCGAGCTTGCGCGCCTATTGGGCTCCCCTAGTGGTAACGACCTTAAAGATTTGCGCGACAAAGCAATTCTTGAACTCCTCTTCTCTACCGGTCTCCGTGTTTCCGAACTCTGTTCGCTAACTTCAGATATCAATTTAGAATCCGACCAGCTTTCTGTCCGCGGTAAGGGTGGCAAAGTTCGCGTTATTTTCATTTCTCCTCTGGCTAAACAAAGCGTCGAGAAATATCTAGCCGCCAGGAAAGATATGTCGCCTGCACTTTTTGTGCAAGTAAACCCTGCGTCCGGTGCTGGGAAAAATGCAAAGAAGGAAGCCTTCGACGCCAAGCCACTTACCAAAAGGTCAGTTGAGAGAATAGTGAAACAACACGCCATCAAGGCCGGCATCTCGAAAAAAGTTACTCCGCACGTAATTCGCCATATGTTCGCCACCGACCTCTTGGGGAACGGCGCCGACATAAGGTCTGTGCAGATGATGCTCGGGCATTCGAGTATTTCCACCACCCAAATTTATACTCACGTCACCGACAAGCACTTGCTTGAGGTTCATAAGAAATTTCACAATAAAAGATAATGAAAATAATAAGCTGGAACGTCAACGGAATACGGGCAGTGCACAAGAAAGGACTTTTTGTACCTTTTGTGAAAAAATACCAACCTGATATTTTATGCCTGCAGGAAACCAAGGCTGAACAACACCAGAGCCAAGTTGACCTCGACGAATATGAAGAATATTGGCATTCTGCGGAACGGAAGGGCTACAGCGGTACAGCAATTTTCACCCGGATAGAGGTTAAACCTCTATCTGTGGTTTTTGGTTTGCCGAAAAGTATCGAAAAAAAATATAATTTGAAAGATAAATATGGTGACCCGAACACCGAGGGCAGAATAATTTGCGCAGAATTTAAAGATTTCTTTGTAGTGACTGTTTACACCCCAAACGCTAAGGATGACCTCTCTCGCCTCCCCCTCCGCCACAAGCATTGGGATCCAGCATTTCTGGAATATATGAAAAGTTTAGAAAATCCTTCGGCAAGCTCAGGACGTACCGGAAAACCAGTAATTTTTTGCGGAGATTTAAATGTGGCCCACACGCCGGACGACCTCGCTCGTCCGAAAGAAAATGTCGGCAACAAAGGCTTCACTGACGAAGAGCGTGAAGGAATTCAAAATATAATTGATGCAGGCTTCGTAGACACTTTCCGAATATTCACTAAAGGCAACGGGCACTACTCCTGGTGGAGCCACTTTGCCAACGCTCGCGCACGGAACGTCGGCTGGCGCATCGACTATATTTTCGTCTCACAAAAATTAGCAAAGAAGGTTAAAAAGGCTGAAATTTTACCTGAAGTCCTAGGCTCAGATCATTGCCCCGTCTCTATAGAGCTATAAGCTTTGGTTTTACATTCCCGAACCATTTCCGGGTTAGCGCATCTATGGTCTGAGTTTCGTCGGTGATTAAAATTTTTGCGGTTTTGCCACGAGAAAGCTTTTTTGATATCTCTTCGTGCCTTGTGAGATAATTTTTTAGTTTTATCGGAACAATTTCATCTTGAGAAATTATTTTCACTTTAGTTCCAACTATTTTCTTTATCTCCTTCTTGTATATAGGATAATGGGTACAACCCAAGACTAGCGCATCAATCTTTTTGCCCACAAAGGGCTGTAAATATTTTTTTATAAACGGCAGCGCGCTCGCTTTCTCCCCCGCTTCCGCTAGTGGCACGAGCATCGGTGCCGAATTCTGGAATACTTTTGTTTTTTTATTTAACTTTTGAATTTCTTCTGGGAAAGCCCTCGACGCTACCGTGCCCGCCGTCCCAAGCACACCAACATTTTTAAACTTCGCGGCTTCTTCTGCCGCCGGAATTAAAACTCCAAGAACTTTCCCCGACGCTTTCGGTCGGGGTCCCGACCCCTTACGGCGTCGGGATTGATTTTTAAAATATTTCTGGAGGGGCTTCAGTGCCCGAGCAGAGGAAGTATTGCAGGCAATTATAACTATCGCGCAATTTTCTTTCTGGAAAAGATGGTTCACCGCTTCCTTGGTGAATTCGAACACCGCTTGGTGCGAGCGATTACCATAGGGCACCCTCTTGGTATCCCCTAAATACACATAGTCATATTGAGGCATTGCTCTCCGTATTGCCTTCGCCACAATAAGCCCGCCCAACCCTGAATCAAAAATTCCTATTTTCTTCCCGTTAGAAATTTTATTATTTTTTCTTAGCATATAATATTTTATTCTGAATCTCAGTTAGTATGATTTCTAACGGGATTCATAATTACAATATAGCACACCCACAAAACCCACAAGTCGGACTTGTGGAAATTATTTGCCAGATGCTTGATCGAGCTTCTTCGCCTCCGCCCAAGCGAGCTCATAAATCTTTTTCATCGCATCAGCAATCTCAGAACTCTCGATAATAATCCCGAGCTTTTCTCTCCAAGAAGCAATCATAACTTTATCATCATAGATATTTATTTCTGGTGAAAAAATAAAATTCTCTTTCGGTACTAAAGCCGTTTCTCGCATTTCCTCTTTATCAAATTTTTTCCGCTCACAACCCTCTTCTGTATTCGGTACAATCGCTCGAATGCTTATGCCCGCGCTTGCCCGTCGCTCATAGTATTTCGGGAAGTAGCCGGGGAGTCCTCGATGCATATCTCCCACGCTGGCATACGCCCGAATGGGCTCGTTCGAAGTGAGGGTATCTTCATAAACTTTCTCCATCCCCTCTTCGCCTTCATAAAACATCACCTTCGGTCGATTGCCAAAATTGTGAATTGCTTTGAGCTGGGGAATTAAAATTGTTTCTGCTTCTCTTAGTTCCTGGTTTTTCTTTTTTATTTGCCCAACCAGGAGAACTTTTAAATTATCGGGCGACTCCGCCACGTATTCTTGTTTCGGTTCCTTGCCGGAGAGGGTCACCAGCCCCTTGTCGAAGAGTACGCCTAAGATTTCATACACAGTTGTCCTGTGGATATGCGCCGCCCGAGCTATTTTCGAGGCGGTACCCCGCCCCAAAGCAAGCGTTGCTAGATACACACTGGCCTCTTTGTCGGAAAAACCCATTGCTCGAAGTACCTGCTTGAGCTCAGTTGATTTCTCACTCATATTTATATTATATATTGAAAATAAATTGTGTCAATATTTTTAGACAAAAATACGTTATTTTTAGAATATATATTATATATACTGCATTATTTGTGACGAAAATTATTGACAATTTTGCTTTTTATTGTTAAGCTTAGTATATGAAAAAGATCTGCCAAAACTGTGAAGCAGGTTTTGAAATAGATTCTGAAGATCTGAAATTTTACGCGCGAATTAGTGTCCCGCCTCCGACTTTCTGCCCACAGTGCCGGTTGGCTCGCAAGCTTATCTGGCGCAACGAGCGCTCGCTCTATAAAAGAAAGTGTGACTTGTGTAAGAATGACGTCATCTCGATGTACAAAGCGGATGCCCCCTTCCCCGTCTACTGCCACGACTGCTGGTGGAGCGATGAGTGGAGCCCGCTAGAATACGGGCAAGACTACGATTTCAATCTTCCTTTTTTTGAACAATTTAAGAGCTTACTCGAGAAAGTCCCACGCGCAGCTTCGTATGTCACCAAAAATTTGCAAAACGAGTATGTAAACTACACCACCCACACCAAAAATAGTTACTTGTTGTTCGGTAGCTGGTTTAATGAAAATTGTGGATACGGACAAACAGTTATGGAGAGCAAGGAATGCTGGGATTGTCTTTTTATGAGGAAGGGCGAACTTTGTTTTTCCTCAATGGATTGTCAGCAGTGTAGTAATCTGCTTTTTAGCCGAAATTGCCAGGGCTGTATCGACTCCGCATTTTTATATGACTGCAGAAATTGCCAAAACTGTCTTTTCAGCTGGAACTTGCGAAATAAAAATTATCATGTCTTCAATCAACCTGTTTCTAAAGAAGAATTTGCCCGCCTCAAGGAAGAGATGCTCAATTCGGCAGAAGCCTTAGAAAAAAACTGGGCAAATTTCAAAAAAGCTGTGCAGGAAGAAGCCATTCATAAATATATGACAGGCGAGCATAATCACAATGTCTCGGGTGAATTTATTTCGAACTGCAAAAACGTTCACTCTTCTTTCTTTATAGATAAAGGCGAAAATGAAAAGTACGCTGTGCGCGGTGGAGTAGGACAAAAAGATTCAATGGACGTATTCGGAGTACACGCGGGAGAGCTCGCTTATGAATGCAACAATATCGACTTCTCTTCACGTTGCTTCTTCGGCCTAAATGGGGAAAACAATCTGGATTCTAGATACATCATAGATTGCGACAGCCTAAATAATTCTTTTGGTTGTGTTTCACTCCGAAAAAATGAGTATTGTCTGCTAAATAAACAATACAGTAAGGAAGAGTATGAAAAAATTTTACCCCAAGTCGTGGAACATATGAAAAATATGCCGTATGTTGATAAAAATAATAAAACTTACGGATATGGTGAATTTTTCCCCGCAGATCTTTGTCCTCACGCTTACAACGAAAGCATCGCCCAAGAATGGATACCTCTTTCTGGGGACAAAGCTGTAACACTCGGCTATGGCTGGGATGATTCCCAAGACAAAAATTACGTCCCTACAAAAAGTTGGAAAGATCTTCCTGGAACCTTGGCGGAAACAAGCGATTCTATAACACAAGAAATTATTTTGTGTCAGGCGTGGGATGAAGACAAGGTAGCTGCCCAAAATCACAAGTGCACCAAAGCTTTCAGAATCATCCAAGATGAACTTATTATGTATAAAAAGTGGGGGTTGCCTTTGCCTAGAAAATGCCCCAATACTAGAAATTTTGAAATGTTGCAGCTTCGCAACAAGCCTAATTTTTTCCATCGTGTATGCATGTGTGAGAATACGAATCACGAACATAGTGGCAAATGCCCGAATGAATTCGAAACCAGCTACGCTCCGGACCGCAAAGAATTAGTTTATTGTGAAAGTTGCTATAATAAAGAGGTCTACTAACATGGAAAAGCCCTGTCAAAGCTGCAAGAAAGAATTTGGGGTTCGCAAAGAGGACCTCGTTTTCTACGAGCAGATAAAGGTTCCGCCGCCCAATTTCTGCCCCGATTGCCGGATGATGCGGCGGCTCGCATTCCGAAACGAGCGAACTCTATATAAACGCCCTTGCGACTTGTGCAAGCAAGACGGCGTCTCACTCTACCCTGCCGGCACGCCCTTCCCTGTCTATTGTCAGAAATGCTGGTGGGGAGACGGCTGGGATCCAACAGCTTACGCTATGGACTGGGACAAGTCGCGTCCTTTTTACGACCAATTCCGAGAACTAAAAAATAAAATCCCGCGCATCGGCCTTTTGGTTATCGACTGCGTCAACTGCGATTACACTAACAATACAGGTGAGTGTAAAAATTGCTACCTGATTTTTGCGGCGGAAACGAATGAGGACTGTATGTACGGTAGATTGATACAGCGCTGTAAAAATTCTATGGATTGCGCCTTCCTGTATGATTCCGAGCTTTGCTACGAGTGCGTAGACACCAGAAAATCATTCAAATGTATGTATAGTGAGCGTTTGCTGGAGTGCGTGGATGTAATGTTCTCTTTCGATATGCGCAATTCGCAAAACTGCATCTTCTGCGTAAACGGACGTAACTTAAATTATTGTATTGAGAACGTACAGTATAGTAAGGAAGAATATGAAAAGAAGAAAGCTGAAATTTTATCCTCTTACGAGTCCATCGAGGAGGCTAAGAGAAAATATAACGATTTGCGGTCAAAAGCTTTAGTAAAATACGCGGTCGCTACGAAGTGCAACGACGCCACCGGTGACTATATGTACAATTGCCACGAAGGCGTAAACATCTTCGACGCATCCAATACCAAAAACTCTTCCTATGTTGCGGACGCAGAAGACGCGCTCGACTGCCAAGATTGCAACAACTTATATTTCAAACCAGAACGCCTCTACAACATAATGGGCACACTTCAGAGTACCAACTGCATCGCGGGGGTATACATTATGTATGGCAATGAAGTGCATTACTCCGACAGTTGCTACAACTGTGTTAGCTGTTTTGGGTGCGTTGGTTTGAATAAAAAGAATTATCACATCCTGAACAAAGAATATTCCAAGGAAGAATACCAGAAAATTAAATCCGAAATCGTGGAACAATTAAAAAAAGACGGCCTGTACGGTGACTTCTTTCCTCCGGAACTCTCCCCTTTCGGATACAATGAAAGCTTGGCTCAAGAATATTATCCATTGTCGGAAAAAGAAGCCGGAGAAAGAGGATTTAACTGGCAAAAGCAAACTTCCGGCACTTATGGCAAAGAAACCTTAAAAGAAAACGAAATCCCCGCCACTTTAGGCGAAGCCACAGAAGATATTTTAAACCAAATACTTGTCTGCAAGGATTGCAAAAAGAATTTCCGTATCACTCGCGGTGAATTGGATTTCTACAAGCGCATGAATCTCCCCCTACCGCACAAAGATTTCGAATGTCGACATCAAGACCGAATGAAAAAGAGAAATCCTCGCCAACTCTGGCCACGTAGCTGTATGTGTACGCTCAAAAACCATCAACATAAAGACAAAAACTGCGAAAATATTTTTGAAACAAGCTACTCCCCCAACCGCCCCGAGACAGTCTATTGCGAACCTTGCTACCAACAAGAAGTTTCTTAGTTCGGACGTCCAACGTCCGAATAATATCGCATTGAAGTTAATGAACATTAACCTTATTTTCAGTTAATAATCGATAACTTTACATTAACCTCCTTTCTTGTTATAAATAAAGGGTGATATACAAAAGTAAATTATTCTATACCACTCGAGAAGTGGCCGAAATTCTAAAAGTTTCTTCCGTCACCATTTTCAAAAGAATTAAGGGTGGCAAAATTAATGCCGAAAAAATCGGCAAGAATTACCTCATCCCCCGAAGTGAGCTCGCTCGTTTTGGAATAAAAACCGAAAATAGCTCAATGGAAATCTCAGAAGTACCTGAGGCAAAAACACTGGCTAAAGAAATATCTGATGATTTGAGAGGCACTACTTTTATACGTGATGGGAAAACAGTAGTCATCAAGCATGAAGATCTTTTCAAAACTCGATTTGACATAGAAGGCCGAGATTTAATTGTGGGCTTCAACGAACCTGCTTTCAAAAAATCAAAAGATGATTTGACGCTCGGAGATCTCGATTCCCCTCTGAATGCCAGGCTTATCACGTATTTTTTGCCAGCAATACAAATCGCTCTTATGCAAAAGAAAAAACCTCGTCTGATTGTAGTAACTGGTATTAATGCTGCTCTAAAATATAATGCACAAAACGAAGAGCAAAGGAAAATAATGTACCGTAATAATATGCTGAAACTTAAGTTTATCGAAGAAACATTAAATAAATTCTTTCCTAATGCTTTTTCTATTATTGAAACTCGTCTGGCATACGATTTTATGAAAATTTCTGAAGATAAACTGGATAAACTGTGGCAAGTTTTCATAAAGCGGTTCCCAGAAAGAATTGCGCCCCTGTCGGAAAGCCTGAAACTATTCAGCTCGAGCGGTAACACAAATTATTCTAATGAAAATAAACTTCGCGAGTCATTTCGTTACGCAGTACTTCACTTGTTTGCATTGGGAGATGTTAATTTGGATTACGATTTCGTTCATAATGAAAAGGGTTATTGTTCCATTGGGGAGCACCAAGAGCTTATTTTCAATATAGTCCGCGAAGTTGGCTATGAGATTTTAAAGGATGTCGGTGAAGTAGTATTTGAGCGTGAAGTACACTGTTTTAAAAATCCAAAAATTGTAATTGAAGACAAGGGCCACGTACCGCCACCATATAACGGCTCTTTTAGAAGTAACGGGAACAGAACTTCTATTGATGAGGTAACTTACAAAAATAGCCGTGAATTGTCGTATTATGACACCCGCCCCAGGCTCAAGCCACATATGGATTATCTATATAAAATCATTCCTAGGGAAACTTTTGAAAAATACTGGAAGGAATACAAACCTCGCTATTTAGAATTAGAAAAAAGATACAACGAGGCTTATGGAATATAAACTCCTTCTCGGCACAACGGCGGTAGTAATAGAATTGGCGAGCTATGCCATTTATTTTTTCGGCATCTGGAAAGGCAAAACCAAACCACATGCTTTCACTTGGCTGGTGTGGGGAATTTTGAATGTTGTGGCTTTTGCTGCTGTCTTAATATCCGGCGGTGAAGCTGGGTCTTGGGTTCTTGGAGTAAATGCACTTGCTTGCCTTATTATTTCCGGCATCGGTTTCTACCAAAAACACGTAGTGTACGATACACATGATTGGCTAGCACTTTTAGGCGCCTTGGTTGGAGTATTCTTGTGGTGGCTAACTTCTAATCCCCTATACGCGGTGATACTAGTATGCCTGTCCGACGGTATCGGATCTGTGCCTATATTTAGGAAAGCCTACCGCGCGCCCTTCGAAGAAAACGTGCCGGCGTTTGCGGTTGGAATATTATATTACCCTCTGGCAATTTTAGCGCTCGAGTCACTTTCTCTCACCACTTGGCTTTATCCTGCGTTTGTAATACTGCTTGATGGTGCTCTCGTAATCTTAATTCTCGCCCGCCGAAAACAATCCAGATAGAGGTTAAACCTCTATCTGGGTTACTTCCTAACCCCGTGTTTTTGGTGCAATTTTCCCACTTCAGCTTCTTCAAGTTCTTCTTTTTTCTCTTTGCCGCGCTCGCCGAGCGTGCGAAGTTCATCATCGCCAAGCATATTTAGAGATTTTACTAGTTCGGATAGGTGCTCCACGGTGTTTTTCTCCGGCGCATCAAGCACCTCCTCGAGAAGTGCGTGGAGAATCCACCCCATTCGAGGTCCAGGCTTAATGCCTAGCTCTTTTTGCAAGAATCCCCCGTCAATTTTAAGCTGTGAAACAGAAATGGGGTCGCGGAGAGCTTCTTCCACCATTGCGAAATACTTCCTGAGGCGATAAGGCGCTTCCTTCTTCTTCATTCCCACCCTGTCGCACTCACGGACATCCATCAAAAGCCAAATATCATCTTTCCCAACTTTCGCAATTATTCGACGCACGGCGGAGAGAGTAATTTTTTCAGTATCAGAAAAAAACATATGGTTCCGCACCATCTTTTCCACAAGTTCAATTTCATCTCGCGAAAATTTCAAACGCTCCATAATCTTTTTCGCCATTCGCGCGCCCACAACTTCGTGGCCGTAAAATGTGTACATTTTCTTGGCCGAGCCACGAGGCTTCTGCGAATGGTTGACGTTGCTCTGCAGGAAATCCTTCGCAGAAGCATCTGGCGAGGCAACAGACAAACGCCTCGTTCGCGGTTTGCCCACGTCGTGGAACAGTGCCGAAAGCCTTATGCCTAAAGGCCAATTCTTGTCTGCCGCATGCTGAGCTGCAAGTAGCAAATGATTCCAAACATCATAAATATGTTCCCCGGATTGATCGCAACCTATTCCCTCTTCTAACTCCGGAATTATGTATTTGAGAATTCCTAATTTCTGTAGCATCACAATTCCGCTTGCAGGATTTTCCGACATAATTATTTTCACAAACTCGTCGCGAATTCTTTCAGCGGAAATTTTTTTTATTAACTCCGCATTTTTCACAATACTTTGCGTTGCTTCTTCGGACACAGAAAAATCGAGTTGGCAAGAGAAGCGAATTGCTCGGAGCATTCTGAGTGCATCTTCAGAAAATCTATCGTCGGGGTTTCCTACTGCACGAATAGTTTTGTCCTTTATGTCCTTTATGCCGTCGAACAAGTCTACGAGCTGTCCGTTAGAGTTTAAAGCTATCGCATTAATGGTAAAGTCACGTCTCTTAAGGTCGTCTTCTAGCTTGTCGCTAAATTTTACCTCATCTGGGCGCCTAAAATCGCTGTATTTTGCCTCAATTCTGTAAGGAGTTACCTCAATTATATTATAGGTGAGTGTTTCAGGTGAAACATCGGACTTCCCTGTTTCTCGTGAAACGCACACCCCGACTGTGCCAAAACTATTTTCATACACTGTTTTCTCAAACAGAGCCATTATTTGCTCTGGCGTCGCGTTCGTAGTTACATCCCAGTCTTTGGGCGTTCTGCCAATCAAAAGGTCTCGAACACACCCTCCTACCAGGTACGCTTCAAAATCCGCTTTTTCCAGAGCAGTTGTTACATATGAAACATCGGCAGGTACTTTCGATATTAAATTTTTATAGGAGTCCATTTACCTTTGTGCACCCGGAGGGATTCGAACCCCCAACGACAGTTCCGAAGACTGTTGTGATATCCATTTCACTACGGGTGCAGGATTATTTAATAATACTTCATTATTTTACACTATTTAAAAAATATTGGCAAATCATGCTTATTTTACAAGGTGAATTGATAATTGCATTAACCCTATATTAATTATATAATACAACAGTATTTTTTTAACTGCGGTCATGGTTTAGTGGTAGAACACGTCCTTGCCAAGGATGAGACGGGAGTTCGATTCTCCCTGGCCGCACTTCGACAGACTCAGCACAAGCACCTCAGGTGTCCTTTACTTTCTTCCCATAATATAAGGATTTTGTGGAAAACTGGGGATAACTATGTGAGTAATGGGTATAAAGGACAGTGAAAAGTGCTGTCTTTGAAGAGGGATTTTAGAGAATTTAGCTTGTTAAATAAGGATATTATAGTAAAAGACATCGAAAATTGCTATTTTGTTTCACGTGAAACGTGTTTCTTATGAAACAACACTAATGCCTAAGGTTTTTACCTCAAAAAGCCAAAAAACTGGAGAAATCGGTGAAAATATAGCCGTAAAGTTTCTCATGAAACAAGGATTTTCCATAATTGAGCGTAATTACACTAAAAAGTGGGGTGAGATAGATATCATAGCAGAACGTACTGGTAAACTGCATTTTGTGGAAGTTAAGTCAGTGTCAAAGCCTAACCTCGAGGGTGTTACACGGGAAACACTTGATCAGTACCACCCTGAAGACAATATGCATCCGTGGAAACTTAAGCGGTTGTCTCGGACAATTCAGACATACCTAGTGTCGCAAAAAGTGCCAGACGATACAGAATGGCAGGTGGACTTACTAGTAGTATTTCTAAACCTTACGGACAAGAAAGCCCGCGTAAAAGTAGTCAGCGATATAATTTTATGATATATTCAAATAGCTATAAGTGTAAACGGGCTTGCCCGACAAAGCTTTAGCATCGGCGGGCCGTAGTATACCGGTAGTACAAGCGCTTTGGGAGCGTTTAGACTGGGTTCGATTCCCAGCGGCCCGACAAGTTGAGGTTTTTGCGGGCTTGCCCGCCGAAGCCTTGGCGCAGGCGGGATTAGTTTAATGGTAAAATAACAGTTTTCCAAACTGTGGTTAGGAGTTCGATTCTCCTATCCCGCACAAAAAATTTCTCTTTTAATTTTGCCACTTTTTGCAAATAATTTTATTTAATATACTATTAATCCATAATTATGACGTACATATATGCCTTCGGTAGCGTTATAGTGGTGAGCCTGGTCTCAATGATCGGAGTTTTCACTTTGTCTATAAAAGAAGCCGCTCTTAAAAAATATATTTTTATTTTTATTTCTCTCGCCGTCGGCGCGCTCCTGGGTGATTCATTTATTCACCTGATTCCGGAAGCATTCGAGAGTGGTGTTGGTAATGTGTTGGTAAGCATTTTAATTATCGTCGGAATTCTAATCTTTTTTATTCTGGAAAAATTCTTGCACTGGCACCACCACGGTGAAGACGAAAGCGAGGACTCTATTCATCCAGCAGGGAAGCTAATTCTCCTCTCCGATGGCGTCCACAACTTCATCGACGGCATCATCATAGGCGTGAGCTTCCTTGTAGGACCCCACGTAGGGATTGCCACGACTATTGCGGTCATATTGCACGAAATACCCCAAGAAATAGGGGATTTCGCCGTTTTGCTTCATTCCGGCTATACCAAATCGAGAGCCCTCTGGCTTAACTTCTTGTCCGCTCTTGCGGCAGTGTTCGGCGTTGTTATAGCCTTTCTTTTAGGTGAGGCTGGAGAAATTTTTACGCTCTGGATTCTGCCAATTGCCGCGGGGGGGTTCATATACGTCGCCGTCGCTGACCTCATCCCGGAGCTCCATAAAACAAAAGAAGCAAAACATTCTTTGCTTCAAATTATCGCCGTTGTAGTGGGCGTCTTGTCTATGGTTGCCTTAGTGGCGCTTGAATAAAAAATTTAAAATATTTTAGAAAGGATTTTTCGCACCCTGAACTTCGAAGTGGAGGTGTGGTCCGGTAGAGCGTCCGGTAGAACCCACGGCGCCTATTTGTCCTCCTTGCTTCACGTGTGCGCCGGTCGTAGTGTCTATCCTCGACATATGTCCGTAGAGAGTTTTTGTGCCGTTGGGATGCTGGATGATAACCATATTTCCATAGCCTCCGTTATATCCAGTACGAGCAAGCAAAACTGTTCCTTCTGCCGCCGCAAGAATGCGAGTGCCTGTTGGTGCTGCCATATCCACACCACGATTGCCCGGGCCGTGTAGACCTTGACTGCGACGTTTCATTTCTGGAACTGGATGAATAAAGTAGCCGGTAGCATCCTTTAGCGGAGCATTGGTTAAGTAGCTACCACCGCCGGAAGATTTCTTTTTAGGGGCTGCGCTTGGCGAACTATCATTCGGCATTTCCGCGTCAGGGATAACAAGTTCATCGCCGATAGCTAGCACTGCACCCTTCTCTAGGCCGTTGAAGCTTGTGATAGTTTCCATATCAACCTTGTATTTCTTGGCAATATTGGCAAGTGTCTCACCTTTGGCAACGGTGTGCTGAACACCGGAAACAGGCAGAATAAAAAGGGTGTCGCCCTCTTTTAGCTTTTCACCCTTTTTTAAATCGTTGGCCCATAGAATTGTATTGGAAGAAACATCGAACATTTCGGCTATCTGGGCAATGGTGTCACCCTTGTGAACCACATACACACTTATGTCGTCTGGGTTCAGCCCTGAACTATCGACATCCACCCCACCGATTGAACTAATAGACGATGGACTGACGGACGGAAGCAGGGCGCTGTCGGCAACAATACTGCCGCTTAGGCTACCGCTCACTTCTTGGACCGCCTTGTCTTTGGAATTGCGAGGGGAATTTGAAGACACCTCTGCTCCGAGGAGAGAGATGGTTTGAGAATTATCTACTGATTGGCCAGACCTAGTATTGGCGTAAGCATCGCTTCCTAAAAGGGAAGAGAGTAGGCTCGCTCCAGCGACAACGGGCATAAAAAGCGCCCCGGGTAGGAACGAAAAGGCCAAAATCAGTCTGAATATTTTAAAGCTAGTTTTTATAAAACAAACTTATTGCCGCGAGAGTGCCTTTTCCAGCCCAAATTATATAAAGAAAACAGGGTTGGAATATACAGGACGACCCAAATAGTACTGTAAAACAAAGGTTCTCACGATGGTTACCCACATTTCTGTCATTCGGCCGTCGACGTCGTACTTCTAGTTCCGGGGACCCCTTAATATAGAGGTATGTATTTAGGGTAACTTAAAAGGACACCCCCGTCAATCAATCTGTGGAAAGCAAATTTAATGTCCTTTTAATATTGGGATATCGGACGCTGAGAACTATAACTTGACTATACTTATATTTTTGTGGTATAATAATAATTACTATAGGGAGATTTAATTTCTTTAGCTCGGGGTTAGTGTTAAAATACAAACTAAGAAAATGGACAACAGAGTTCCCAGAAATGTTGTGGATATGGTAGAAATCAACTGCAAAAACTGTGGTTATTCGGCCCATATCGTTGCAGCCCCTAAATGTCCGAATTGCGGCTGGCCGTTTAGTAAGCCTATCCCCAAAAAAACTCCGCCCGCAGAGAAAAAACCTAAGCCTCAAAAGCTGTTGGGTACTTCCTTGAAGGAAAAGCCTCAGGAATCTCGCGCTTCCTTGGAAGAGCGATTAACATACCTAAAAAGACTGGGAAGAAAAAATAAAAGAAATAAGAAAAAAGAGGAAGACCCGAAGAAACAAGAGGAGATAAAAAGAATCGAAGCAGCCATTGCAAAACTGGATGTGGAAACAGGAGCAGGCGCTCGTGCTGAGGCTGTTGCTCCAACACAAGAAACACAAACCGAAAACCCGGAACTACCTTCGACACCTGCTCCCGAAACCGCCACGCAAATAGATGAAGCTAGAAAAGAAAGAGAAGAAGCTTTGGCACAACTTAGAAAAACTATTGACGATGCGAATCAGATAATTATAGGAAATAAGAATAGGGAACAAGAAATATTGGCGCGCCTTAGAGAAATAGAAACGGGAAGGGCGAGAGCTCCATTAGTTACAGCAGAAACAGAAAATTTTTCCACTGATTTTATTCAAGATAGAATTCTAAAGTTATTCGCGTCTTTTGAGAAAGTTGAGAAAGTTAAAAAAGTTGAAGTGAGAGGTGAAGGGAATAGGGTCTCTTTGGATATAATTGTTACTGCGAAAGGAGAAGATATTGGAATAAAGGCAGATGTTGAAAATGCTCGTGGCACACTCATAGCTGAAAATTTAAAAATTGAAGCAGGGATACTCACGAGAAATTATTTAAAACTAAAGATTAAACCGAAGCTTGAAAAAATAGAAAGTTTGCTTAGGGAAGAGGTAGAAAAGCAGACGGGTAAAAAGGTTGCGGGGATAAAGATAGAAAACGGTCAGCTCAACGTAAATTTTGAGGCGCAACCCTTGACGGTGGAAGGATTGGAAACAAAAGGTGAAAGTGGTGAAGAAAAACAATTGCGGGAAGAGTTAGCGGTAATCGAAAAAGATACGGCTCAGGCAAAAAAGGACTATCAACGAGCACTTGATGCCCTTGCTGCGACCACCGAGGCTGCGACCCCAGAGACACAACAAGATACAGAAAAGGAAGAAATCGAAAAACAAGAAGAGATTTTAGAAAAAGCTGTGGAGGAAGTGAAGGATTTGCAAGAACTTTTAAGTGCGCTAAGGTCTGTGGATTTTGTATACAACCGATCAGGCGAAAAATCCAGCACCGAAGATATGGCTCGCGGAATAGAAAAATGCTTGGAGGTTATAACTGACCCCTCTGCAAAATCCCCGCTTCCGGCAGAAGGAATAGATTATTATCTCTCTCATTCAAATGTGACCCGAAGATTTGAGATACGCGATAAAGCAAAAACGTTTCTGCTAGAAATACAGGAGTCCGTATTCGCAGAAAAAGAGAATAAGGCAAAAGCTGAAGAGCGGGAAAAATCTCTGGCGCAACTCAATGAAACTATCGCTACAATAAATGAAAGGGTAATGCGGAGAAATGAAGACCGGCAGGCAGACGATGAGCTGATTGTGCGACTAGAAAAAGAACTCGCAGAGCTCGAGGGTGGAAGTACGGGGCTCCTGCCTTCGGCGGAAGTTGAAAAAAGGGCAAATGAAATTGATGGTGAAGTAGAAACCTTGTGGGAGACATTGAACAAAAAAATTGCAGAGTATAACGCTCTGGGAGCTTTTCAGATTTTTGCAAAATTAAGACTGCGTGACGAAATAGATAGAATTCGGGAGCAGCAAAGAGAAAAAAGGTGGGCACAGCATCAAGCGTGGAATGAATTTCATGAACGGAGAGGGGTAGAACAAATGGAACAGGAAGAAGCCGAAAAAGAAAGGCAAAAAAAAGAAGAGGAAAATGGGCAAGAACGTATACAGAAAATTGAGGAGGATAAAGAAATAAATCCGTTTAAATATTTCGCGCTAGACAAAATGTCCCCTGAGGTGTTCGATATAATTTTTGGAGAGCAAAAAGAAGCCGCAAGCCTAGAAATTTTGAATAAATTTGGTGAGACGGGAAAAGAATTACAGTTTTGGCAGTTTAATTCTTTCTCTCCTATGCAGGGATATTTTGTAAAATTCAGCTCAAATGGTTTCTTGACCCAGTTGCAAAACCCAAACGAAGTCACGGGAGAAGAAGAAGGAAAAAGTGTTTTATACACAGAAAGTCCAAAGGCAAAATATAAAGTCATCACCCCGGGGTGGAAATTTATAAAAGATAATCTTAGTTATAAAGAGGCACAAGAATTAATGATGCGATCTGCTCAAGAATACCAAGAAAAACTGCTCGCCGAATTTGAGGCTGAAAACAAACAATAAATTTATGGATCAAGAACCACCTAAAGATATAAACAAGGAGGAGCGAAAAAGAGAGCTGCAAAAACAACTTGCGGAAGCCAGAGACCGGCAGAGACAACGCGATGACGCAGATCGAGATGACAGCAGAGAGCTTCATAAAGCTGAGCAAGAGCGAGCTGCGTTAATGGGTACCGGGAACCCTTCAGGATATCCTGTGGATAATAATTTTAGCCCCCGAGAAGAAAATGAGTGGTACAAAGATACGCCTACGCGTCAGGGTATGGACTTAGAGGCCCTAGCCCAGAGAATACAAAGTGAAATCACTGGCCTGCCAGAAGAAGAAAGGCAGCAACGCGCTATTGAGTTGTTGCTGGCTGAAAAGGAAGCCTGGAACGAGGAACAGGGAGGCGCAAAAGAAGGTCTGCGCAAATTTGATAAATGGTGGGATGGATTAGAAAAAACAAAAGGCGGCGTGGCTCTAAAAGCGCTAATAGGCGGAGCGCTAATAACCGCAACGACCGTGGGGCTCGGCGTAGCGCCTGTATCCCTTTTGGGTGTGGGTTTTAGGCTCACGAGTCGTGTAGCTGCTGCAACGGGGTTAAACATGGCCCTCACTTCCGAGCGTGTGCGCAAATGGCTCACTCCCAAAGAGGACACTGGCAGTCCCAAAACTCTTAAGGAAAAAGTGTTGACTGTGCAAAATTTAAAATACGCGGCAATGATCGGCGGTGCTGGTCTTATATTTATGATGGGCGGTGCCCAAGTAGCTGTAGTAGGTGCAACCGGTATGGCCCTTCGATTCGGAGTCAACCAGATAATCGAAAAGCGAACTAAAGCACTGGAAGAAAAGAGGAAAAATCTTTCTATTCGTGCGGAAAGTTTGCAAGACAATTTCGACATCAATGCTCTAGCAGCACACCTAGAAGTTTTTGAGGAAGAATATGGAAAATTATCGGCCTCTCTCACTCGCAATAAGTGGGCTAAAAATTTAGTAAATGGAGCAATAACCGTCGGGGTCGGCCTGGGCACTATGGCCGTAGCACATCATGGCGCAGATACTACACATGCACCTAAAGAGGTTCCGGATAAGCCGGCGGCAACTGTCACGCACCCACACCAGCCGGAAGTCACCACCAGGCCTACGGCCGAACCCGTAGTGCAACCAAAGGAAGAGGTAGATACGTCCAAAGTCACGGATTGGAAAAAAGTTTATCCTCCAGGGCAACCAACCCATCCGATTACACCAGAAGTTACATTAAACCCGGATGCGATTATCAAGCCAGGTGATGGCATAGAAAGCGCATTTATAAGACAAATTGAACACAATGACGCTCTGGCCACGAAACTCGGCTGGGACGGTGAAAGTGATTTGCATAAATTCGCGCAAGGCGAGGCACATCGCATGGCACGCGACTACGGATACATAGACAAAACTACGGGAGAAGAAGTCCGGGTTGAGTCTGCGGGAAAGATAGCATATGAAATAAGAACGGAGGGGGATAAAATTGAAGTGATAGAGAAAAGTATCAAAGGAGATATTCTAGATACCCACGAGAAAGGCAACGCGTTTGAAAAAGAAACTGATAAATATGAAAAGTTGTGGACTAAACCAGAAGAAACCGCTAATAACATCCTCAAACCTACAAACACCTACGGAGACATGGCGAAGGATGCTCCTGGAGCCTTGCCAGAATCCGCTGACACCACCCCAGCAGAAGAAGTAACGTATCAAAAGAGCGAAATTTATAAGGATGACGCGTGGCGAAATAGACAAGCAAGCGAAGAAGAGCTTGAACGCACGCGAAGAGAACTCCTTGAAAAAATGGGAACGAAAACAGAACAGCCGCACACAGAAACATCTATGAATGGACACACGGAACCATCCCCTGGACCTGAAGCACAAGTGGGCGGGCATCTACAACCTAAGGGAGATTATTCTGGAGACCTTGCTCCACGCCAGGTGGAAGCGTTACGTCTTCATTCCGAATTCATACAGAACAATAACACTTATCTTTTATCTGATTCCGAATTGTGGGAAACCTATGAAGCTAGTAGGTCAGATTTACGTTTTCTGTTCAGTAGTGAAAATTCCATTGCTTGGCACGAACTCGATGACATGAATGCAAGTGCATTATTAACCCAGGTAGACTCTGGCACGGATTCAGCGCAGGATCACTTAGTGAGATATTTACATGTACTCCAGAATTTCACTGAGCCTAAGCTTGAACCAAGGCGCGGAATCTTAGGCATCGGGGCTGAACACGTTAAAGATTTCATGGCCCGGGCAATGATCCAACTAAAACATAATGGAAACCTGGAAGTTTTCCAAGAATCCATTAGGAAATAACTTTATCATTAATAATCAGCAAAAATGAGTACAAATAAACAAAAAGCGCAGGAGGAGGTTCGCAAGAATATAATAAACCTTTTCGAAATAGACAAGCTCCCAGAAGAAAAACGGGAAGAAACGATAGCGAGAATAGGGAAAATAATTTTCCAGACAGTGCTCGTGAGGGTTCTGCCCTTGCTTGAAGAAAAGGACTTGGCTGAATACAACAAACTTATGACTGATGGTGCCGCCCCTGATGCTGTGCTGGATTTCTTTTTTGAAAAGGTTCCACTTTTCTTGGAAATCGTGGCAGAAGAAACCGAAAATTTCCGTCGAGAATCCGCAGAAATTTTACGCCGCATAAATTAATATCAGTTTGTGTTATATTGAGTTAGTGAACACAGACGACCACTTGAAGGGACTAAATTCTCCACAGAGAGAAGCGGCGCTACACATTAAAGGGCCGCTTTTAATCGTGGCGGGTGCGGGCGCGGGGAAGACGAAAACTATAACGCACAGAATACTAAATTTGGTGAAAGAAGGAATTGCGCCGGAGAAAATCTTGGCAGTGACCTTCACCAACAAGGCGGCGAAAGAAATGCGCGAACGAGTACAGAAACTCCTGCCACAAGGCACACCCTTTATTTCCACGTTTCACTCTCTTGGAGTACACATCATTAAAGAAAACGCCCGGCTTCTCGGCCACACGAAGTACTTCACCATTCTCGATGAAGGCGACGCCACAAGCATCATCAAAGATGCGATGAAGGAGCTCGGCCTTGATCCGAAACAGTACGACCCGAAGAAGATAAAAGGGGTTATCTCGCGCGAAAAGGGAAAATTCGTCCACCCAGAAGAATTCGTCGTTGAAGGCTCGTTCGGACAAATTGTCGCTCACGTCTGGCGCTTGTATGAACAGCGAAAAATGAAAGAAAATTCTCTCGACTTTGATGACTTGCTACTGAAGGCGGTGAAACTCCTCAAGGAAAACGAGCAAGTTAGGAAAAGTTACCAAGAGCGATGGGAATACATACATATCGACGAATACCAAGACACTAACGAAGTGCAATACTTGATGTCGAAGCTTCTGTGTGGAGATAAGAAAAATATTTGCGCTGTGGGGGATGCCGACCAGAACATCTATTCTTGGCGTGGAGCAAATTTGAAGAACATCTTGAGCTTTGAGAAGGACTATCCGGATGCGACCATCATTATGCTAGAAGAAAATTATCGCTCGACCCAGAACATCCTCGAGGCCGCCAATGAGATAATAAAGAAAAATAAAATGCGTCCGGATAGAAATCTCTTTACGAAGAACGAAGCAGGAGGGAAAATAGGCCTCTATGAAGCAATCGACGAAATGGATGAGGCTGATTTCGTGTCCACAAAAATCCTAGAGATAATGGATAGTTCGGCAGCTGGAGAAATCGCTGTTCTGTACAGAGCCAACTTTCAATCACGAGCCCTTGAAGAAGCGATGCTCCGCTACAACATTCCTTATCAGGTCCTCGGGGTGAAATTTTTCGAGAGAAAAGAAATTAAAGACACGCTGGCGTATCTCCGCGCAGCCTTAAACCCTGACAGCTTGTCAGATATCAAAAGAATAATAAACTTCCCCGCTCGAGGAATAGGGAAGGCGACGCTGGCAAAAATTTTTGCGGGGCAAAAAGATACTTTGCCAATCAAAACCTTAATAAAAGTTAATAATTTCTATGAACTCTTGGAGGAAATAAGTGAGAAAATAAAATCAGCAAAGGCAAGCGAAATAATAAAGTATGTGGTGAAAAAGTCTGGCATCGAGAACGAACTCTTATCAGGCGGAGACGAAGACATTGAGCGCTTAGAGAACATAAAAGAGCTTGCAACCCTTGCGCTAAAGTACGACCCTCCTTCGCACGAGGCTACGGAAGGGCAAGCAGGACGAGGCATAGAAAAGCTTCTTGAAGATGCTTCACTCGCGAGCGACCAAGACAGTTTGATGATAACTTCCGAGAAGAAGGTTGAAACAAATGCTGTGAAACTTATGACTGTGCACGCTTCAAAGGGCTTGGAATTCAAATATGTTTTCATCACTGGGCTTGAAGACGGACTTTTCCCGCACGAGAGGCGCGACGCAAGGCAGGGAAGCGAAGACTCCGAGGAAGAGAGGAGGCTCTTCTACGTGGCGCTTACTCGCGCGAAAGAAAAACTGTTTCTCTCTTTTGCTAATTTCCGAACAATTTTCGGTTCGCGCTCCATAAATACACCGTCAGAATTCCTCGCTGACATCCCTGTCGACCTATTAGAGAGAGAGGGCGAAAATGGTAAGATAAAAACAATTTATATATGACCCATTCAAAAAAACATCTGGGGCAAAATTTTCTAAAGTCGGAAGCGGCGCTACGAAAAATAGTCGAAGTTGGGGAAGTAGGTAGTAGCGACGTGGTTTTAGAAATAGGCCCGGGCAGGGGAGCGCTGACTGCGAGACTACTTGAGAAAGCGGGTGTGGTTGTTGCGGTTGAAAAAGATGACGAGCTTATAGAATTTTTGAATGAGAAATTTGAGACAGAAATAAAAAATAAAAAATTAATTTTAATTAATGCAGATGTTTTAGAATTTAATATAAATGGAGCAATTTTAACTTTTGGGGATGGTCTGGGGATTGTTTCCGAGGACCTGAGCAAAAGTTTAAAATTGCGAAGTTACAAAATTATCGCCAATATCCCTTACAACATTACCGGGGCTATTTTGAAAAAATTTTTAACCGAAGAAAAGCAACCTGAGCGGATGATATTGATGCTTCAGCAGGAAGTGGCGCAGAGAATAGTCGCTCGCGATAACAAAGAAAGCATTTTGTCTATCTCAGTGAAGGCTTATGGTACACCGAAAATGGAAATGAAGGTGCCAGCACGATACTTTTCCCCAGCCCCGAAGGTGGATTCGGCGGTTATTTCTATAAAAAACATTTCTCGTGGCGTATTTAGGAAAAGCGGTATACAAGAAGAACTTTTTTGGCAAATTGTTAAAAAAGGCTTCGCTCATAAGCGTAAAAAGCTATCTTCCAACATAAAAAGCATGTTAAAAAATGCAGATAATTCTGTTCTGGCAAATTTAGGCAACAAGAGGGCAGAAGATTTAACCCTCGCCGAGTGGATTCTACTCGCAAAAGCTTGAAAACTCCTCCAGGGGGACGGACAAGTAGTGCCTAGTTTTCAAATTAGTGATACAATTAAAACATAACTAAATTATTTTTGGCAAAATACAAAAGAGTGCTTCTGATTCTAGTCGCAGTAATTTTTCTGATGGCGCTTTTCTGGATGAAAACCGGAATGCCGTGGAACAATAAAGCAATCTACCAGGGCTCAGATGGCCTTTCGTACGAGAACGCACTTGTGGAAGATTTAATCAAGCGAGATGGAGATGGAGACGGAGTCTTGGATTGGGAAGAAAGTCTGCTCGGGCTTGATCCGACAAAAAGTGAAACGACTCCCGGCACCCCTGACTTGACCACTGCCAACAAACTGCGCGCCGAAAGTTATGCTGGTGCGTCCACGGAAGGGGGTGAACTCGGCGCAGAAGAGAATTTAACCGAAACTGACAAGTTCGCTCGAGAACTTTTCGCCACAGCCACTGCCCTCGAACAGAGCGGCTCCCTCGACCAGGCCACAGCAGATAAAATGGCAGCCTCCTTGGCAGAACATATCACAAATTCTCCACAAGGGAAAGTTTACACACTCACAGATTTAAGGATAACGAATGACAACAGTCTGGTCGCGATAAAAAAATACAATGATTCGCTTAACCTAGCTTTCAAAGATTACACTGTGGGGTATTCCGCCGCTGAAGTTTTCGAAAAATTTCTAGGAGACGGCACTGATATGGATGTAAGTGTGCTAAACGAACTTGATCCCATCATAAAGGAATTTAACAGTAAAATAAGTAGTATGGTAAAAATGGAAGTACCTAAATTCATTTCTGTGTATCACCTTAATATGATAAATGAACTCTCTGGGGTGGCTGGAAACTTGGAAAACATAAAGATGTATGAGAAGGATAGTATCGTGGCGCTAAGCGGTATCACTCAGTATGCCGAGAACACGACGAAACTTGAAACAGCAGTCACAGAGTTAATGACGGTTTTGCTACAGAAATTGAACAATTAAAGCGCGAGAGGTATAATATAAAGAAATTACAATGGCTGGAAATAAAAAATTCATTAAACTTATCTCCGTTATTTTAATCATCGCGGTTTTTATGCCTTCGGTGGCAATACTTTCGACACCAAAGAGGGCAGAGGCGCAAGCGGCCGTTGCAGAAGTGGGCCCCTGGGCGTGGATAAGTAAAGCTTTGATGAGTATGGGAATTTCCCAAGAAACAATTACAGCGCTCATTAAAGGAAAGGAGTGGGCCTGGAAAATCACCGAGGAACTAGCAAAGGCTGCGGCAATGAAAGCCCTGCAGGAAATGACTAAAAGCACCATAACTTGGATTAACCAGGGTTACCACGGAACTCCGCTTTTCTTAGAAAATCCACAGTCGTTCTTTCAAGATATTGTTAAATATGAGGTGAAAACAGCAGTAGATGCGTACGGATATAATGAACTTATGTATCCTTTCGGTCGTGACTTCGCTTTAAATACCATCAACGCCTACAAAAGCCAAATTGCCGAGAACAATGCTTACACTTTAAGTTCGGTAATAAATGACCCTATCCTCTTAAAAAACTACCAAACCGACTTCAATGTTGGTGGCTGGACAGGATTCTTAATTAATACTCAATATCCACAAAATAACTATATCGGTTTCCAAATGACGGCAACTGAAGACCTCGCCAGAAAGATACAAACTCCGGTTAATAATAAATTGGCCGAAGTGCAAAACACAGTAAGCCAGGGAATGGGCTTTCTGTCTCCACAGATGTGTCAAACAAATCCTAGCTATAATAATGATTTTTATAATCAGTTTAACGCGCCAAAGTACAACGAATCAAAATTTGATAAGACATACCTAGAAACTCACCCTTACCCTGAAACAGGAGGAGTTCCAACTCCCGAAGACGAAAATGCTGTGAAAACTTGGGAGCTAAATAGAGATCTGGCTATGGCAGAAGATAGGGGGGAGTGGGGAAAAACCAATGAATGTCCTCCGAACGGAGACGGCTCAAGTGGCCTGGTCAATACCACCCCGGGCGCAGTTGTGGCCAACCAAATTTTCCAGTCTGTGCAAACCCCTACTACACTGAAACAAATGGCAGTTAATTCTGGTACTCAAATTTTGTCTGCTGTTTTCGATCAGTTAATAGGAAAGTTAGTTGATGCGGGTTTGAATGCTTTGGCAAGTAAGACAAACCCTCCTCCACCCCAAGGAGAGGAGTGGAGTTATAACGGCATAAAATTGGGAGGTTCAGCAACCGTAAGTGGCTATAATAATGGGGATGATATTTGGTCTACCCCGGACGAAATTGTTACTGTCGCTGACTTTAAAACAAAAGTAGAGGCGGAAATAAAAAAGACTGAAACAGAGATAAAATATATGTCGAATAATGTGCCGGACAGCTTCGGCCCTGGAACAATGCAAGTCCTAGCACAACTCTGGCCGAAGGCTCAAACCCTCGACATCTGCCAGCCTGGCCCGGACATTAATTGGGGAAATAGATTTGATTCGGAAATGACTATCAACCAAACAAAATTTTCTGGTGACAGCCCTGAAGCGGCTTCAAATTCAAAGGAGCTTGAATATGCCGCCAGCATATTCAAGGATTGGGTAAGCACACAGACTAAGTATGCCCTACCCTCTTCAGCTAGTTACTTAGGAGCAATCGATGATTTGCCTGACTTGGACCAACAAGCAACTCAAGTCCAGAACAAATTAGACGAGAAATCAGATGTACTGACTCAATTAAAACTGATGAAGACAAAACTCGAAACTATGACCGGTGAACCCGCAGCTGGCTCTGAAGAAGAGCGCACACTTTTGTCTCTCTGGTCCCAACGTAAGGCAATCTTAGGACAGATAAGTAACGACATAAGTCTGGGTGAAACTAGTAGCGAGCGAGACATTGTTTTATCTAAGAGCCAAAACCTTGACCAGCTCTTGATACGATGCAAGGAGGAGCGTGTAGCTAAAGGTTGGGACGCACAAGGGGGCCCAGGAAGCAAGCAGTCGGCGGGTGCTGTAACTGAGCAAGTTTACTTCTGCGAGGCGCCCATTGTCGGAGGGTTCTCCCACAAGACATTTATAAATACTGGGACCATTGCTTATCCGCAAATTCCGTTAGTTAATGCCTCAAATGTAGCAAATGGTGGGTCTTCGGTTGACGTAACTATGAATTGTGGAAATATTTTCAGCGCTAGTATTTTGGATTATAAAGGAAATTTGCCAAGTTTCTAGAGACCGAGAATGAATATGCTAGTTAAAAAAATAATTCCGTATTTTCTGATAACTATCATTATCTCTGGGATAGGATTTTTCAGTGGTGCAGAAAAGGCAAGTGCGGCTGATGGGCTGTGTAGTGTTGACATAACGACGATCAGAGTAAGAATGGTCGGGGGGACAGAAGAGGTAACTGAGACAACCTCACAAATACAAAGAACACTTGCCGATACTGTATGTAAGCTAGCAAATCCTGATTTAAGAAAAGTATTAGGCTTAGACGGCGATCAGAGCATCACCAATGTAGAGTGGCAGCCACTCTCAGTTGCCGACAAAAAAATGTGGTGCATTGTACGCGATACCACGAGAAGTGTCCAAGACGGACAGGTTGTAAAACAACTAAAAGACGTAGAAGAAAGAAACTGTAATTATGAACGCCTGAAAGGCTTATATCCTGATCTTAAGCCGGAGCCAACTTTCAGGTATACGCCTGCCTCCACTCTATCTCCAGATTTAATAAAGACGGGAGGCGGAGTAGCCGTAGCGGAAGATATATTTGAGAACATAGTTAAGGGAAAGGCATGTATAGATTTATCTGAAGGCTTTGATATGATGGGGTGTGCTCTGAAATTCACCTACTTCGTACTTTATATGCCCATGGCCGGCGTTCTCTGGCTATCGGCAAAATTCTTCGACTATTTAATATTTGTTACGTTGTCAAGCACATTGTTTAGGGAAGGGTTTGTTAGGGAAGCATGGGCAATTGTTAGAGACCTTTCCAACCTTTTCTTTATCTTGATTCTCTTATATGTGGCTATTGAGATAATTTTAGGTCTGGCTCACGACGCAAAAAAGGCAATTGTCAGAGTTATCGTTGCGGCGTTGCTTATTAATTTCTCTATGTTTTTCACTGGCATTGCCATAGATTCTTCAAATATTTTAGCCTTAGTTTTTTATAATAAACTGCAAACAACATACAAAGATAAGAACGGGGAGCCAGTGGAACGCTCCGGCGACACTCCTGTGGGTGCAGCTAGAGATGTTTCCGGGAGTCTTGCAGACTCATTTAATCTAACGAAAATGGTTACCCCCAAGATTATCAAGGCAACTTCTGTTCCTCTCCCTGGGGGACTCAAATCGTCTGATCCTTCTAGCAGTTTGATGTTGGTAATTCTTCTGGTCGCCATCGCAGTAATGGGGCTTGCGTCGTACGCTTTCCTTGTTGCTGGCTTTTCTTTCGTGGGTCGTTTGGTAGAACTTTGGGTTCTGATTATTGCCTCTCCGTTCGCTTTTATGTCTTCAACCATACACGAGCTAGAGGGGATTAAGGATTGGGGATGGCATAGCTGGCTACATCGCCTGCTCACAGCCTCATTTATGGCCCCGGCATTTATGTTTTTCTTGTATTTTATTTTCAAGTTGAGTGAAGCTGGGGTAAAAGATATGTTACAACCAACAAAAGATAGCGGCGAGTCGCTGATTTTACTTTTGCTGAGTTTCGTCTTGCCCGCACTTTTAATTATGATTCTTCTCTTGAAATCTGTGAGTCTTGCGAAGGCTAGTGCCGGTCAAATGGGTGAAACGGTTGCTAAGTGGGGAGAAAAATTAGGAGGGATGGCTGGCGGACTAGCGCTCGGAGCAGCGACAGGTGGCGCCGGGTTAGCATTAGGAGGTGCAGCAGCGCTGGGAAGAAACACTGCTGGAAGAACGGCAGCTGCCTTGGCAGAAAGTAATAAATTTAAAACTTGGGCCGCAGACAGCAAGTTGGGTAAGCGCGCCATGAATCTCACGAGTGGTTTAGCCTCTAGCAGTTTTGATCTCCGGGGGGTTAAACTAGGAGGTAAGGGTTTATCATCGGTTTCGGGACTTAAGGGCATAGGCAAAGGGCAAGAAGGTGGGTTTGTAAAAGCTAGAGCGGAGGCGGTTAAGAAAGAGGAAGAATTCGCAAATAAAGTATTAGACACTGGAGATTATGCAAAAGCAGAAATGTCGCGAGGGGGTATGTCGCAAGCTAAGGCAGATAAATTAATTAAAACAATGATTGATGGAGGGATGACTGACCTAGGAGATGTAAATAAATATCGAACCGCTCTTATGGGCAACGGTGTACGAAAGGAGAACCTAGGGGAGGTTTCTAGATACTTGAACACTTCTCGCCGAAACACCTACGCAGACAGACTCGAAAAACGTGCAAAAAATTGGCAGAGCAAAGCCGGCACATGGTTTGCTTCTAAAAATATTGCTGCAAACAAAATACGCAAGGACTCACATCAGCAAAAAGAAGAAGAGGAGTTGGCTCATGTAATACATAAAGTGGTGGAAGAAGCGGAAAAAGGCCACGGCAAGGGACATGGAAAAAAGCATGATGCGGAGGAAGAGACTACGGAACCAGCACATCCAACACCACCTCAAGATGGAGGTGGCTCTGCGCCAACGCCTCATCCTCATGCATAAAAATATGACTTCCGAAATAGAACAAATAATTAAAAATCAGTGGAATCAATTACCGGAAGGGGTAAGGTCTATTCTAGCAAACCCTGAGCTTAGCCTTAAAATTAGAACTCTTGGAAAAAATATCGGGCTGACAGACGAACAATTACCAACACTAGAAACTGAAACTTTTTTGGTTTTGTTGGGACTATCTAATCCTAGAAATTTTAAACAGGAACTGCAGCGTCGCTTGGGTTTACCGGGAGAATCCGCTAATGTTGTGTCGGCAGAAATAGTAAGAAATATATTAAGTGGATTGGAAATCGAGCTCGAACACATTTTCCGCAGCGTTAATGTAAGCGGGGAAAACGAAAATTCTATGATTGTTTCTGATCAACTACCTGAGAATTCTTCTTGGTATGAAAATATTGTTTTTATTTTATCAGGTGGGGATTTTAATGCTTTTGATGAGGTATAAAATGATATAATTAAAATATGCAAGAAGAACGAGATCGGTTACAAGTTAAAATAGATGAAGCTAGAAAGAAATTGCCAGAAATTACTCGGCAGGCTATAGACGCAGTAGACGTTAAAGAAGTAATTTGGGAAATTCATAAGGAAAATAAGTACGACCTTACACAACTCGGGGACCTGGAACTAGAAACAACACTACTTCTATGTGGTCTTATTGAGCCTGATGATTATCCTAAGGACATACAAGAAAGGCTTGGAATAAGCGAAAACGAAGCAGGCGACTTAGTAAAATTAATGAATGAAAAAGTTTTCAAAAAAATTCGTAACAAACTCATTGAAAACACCAAACAGAAACCCGATTCCCGAGAAAAAGCCCCTGCAGTACCCGCCTCAGAAATAAGCAATCAGGAGCTTAAGAAGGCGGGAATAGAGGTTATGCCAAGCGCTTCACCTGTGCCAAGCAATGAAGTAAAGCCAGAAACCCGCGAAGAAATTTTAAAAAGGTTGGAACAACCTGAAATTGCAGCCCCTGCTGGCGGGTCCCATCCAATTCTAGCTGAAAAGCTTTCCGGTCCTATGCAAATTCCATCTTCTGCGACAGTACACTCACTGGACAACCTTACTAAACCAGCGGCAACACCCGCCGCCACTTCGACGAAAGCTCCCGCTCCTCAAAAATACGACGTGGACCCTTATCGGGAACTCCCAGAATAGGTTCTGTTTGTTACTAAAAATAAAATTTTCAGGTATAATTGAATTAGCTCGCTAGCTTTGAGCTACCCAATGCAATTCAAGGTCCCTCAATTTTTAGACATAGAAGATAAAATTTTCGGCCCTTTCACTTTTCGGCAGTTCGTTTATCTTGCCGGAGGGGCGGGGTTGTGCTTTGTGTTATACAGACTCCTGGGATTACTCTGGAGCTCGCTGCCAATATTGTTCGTCGGCGGGTTTGCTGGAGCTCTAACTTTCTACCGTCCGAACAATAAACCGTTTATCAATATGCTTGAAGCGGGAATAAAATATTTATTTCAAAGCAAGCTGTATATTTGGGAAAGACGGATGGGGCAAGCCGGCCAGGCCCGAGATTCAAAACAAGAAGCACTCACTGCGGCTCAGACATCTAGCGCCACTCAGGTTGGAGCTCGCCTAACAGGGGAAAAGCTTCGAGACCTTGCTTGGAGCTTGGATGTATTGGATTTAAGTAGGGAAAAGAAAAACTAATATGGCACTTAGCGCAAAAGCAACCCAAGATTTCGTTCCGATAAGAGAAATACGCGATGGCGTTATCATTTTGAAGGACGGCGGGCTACGAGCGATAGTTCTTGCCAATTCCGTTAACCTGTCTCTCAAATCAGAGGATGAACAAAAGGCAACTATCGCGCAATTTCAAAACTTTCTGAATACCTTAGACTTCTCGGTACAGATATCCGTTCAATCTCGCCGACTCGACATCCGCCCATATCTGCTGCTTTTAGAAAACAGGATGAAAGTACAAAATGAACCTTTGCTTAAATTGCAGACTAAAGAATACATAGAGTTCATTCGCAATTTCACCGAGTCGGTAAGTATAATGACGAAAAGCTTCTTCGTAGTCGTGCCATACACCCCCACAACCCTACAGTCAGATGCGAGCTTTTTAGATAAATTACTTTCCAGGAAGAACGCTGCTCAGCAACAAGCTGCCCAACAGATAGCGTTTGAGGAAAAGAAGTCCCAGCTTGAAGAAAGGGTGGCCGTCATATCACAAGGGCTAGGGCGTTGTGGTATTAACTCTGTACAGCTAGGAACTGAGGAAGTGGTAGAAGTTCTTTATAAAGTTTTTAACCCCGGAGAGTTGGAAGGTAAAATTAAAGTAGCATAACATTATGTCATTTTTTGATAAATTATTAGGAAAAAAGGAATCTAAGGGCGAAGAAGAAACAGCTGCTTCGACATTGGCAGTCTTGCCAGAGCAAATTTATGAATCGGGAAATTTGGAACTCCAGGACATAATTGCTCCTTCCGCGCTAAAGATAGAGCCAAAGGCCTTAAACCTTGGGGAGAAAATTGCCCGCACATTTTTTATAATTTCTTATCCGCGATTCTTGTCTGACAACTGGTTTTCGCCCATTATAAACCTCGATAAGGTTTTTGACATTTCAATTTTTATACACCCGATAGATACCTCCCTTGCCCTGCGTCAATTTCAGAAAAAGGTTGCCGAAGTGCAAAGCCAGATAAGCGTCCGCGAAGGGAAAGGCATGGTGCGTGATCCTATGCTCGACACAGCGTATCAAGATCTCGAAAGTTTACGTGACAGCTTAATCCAGGCCCAAGAAAAGATGTTTGATATCGGTGTGTACATAACCATTTATGCCGACAACGAGCTTGAGCTGTTCAAGGTAGAAAGTGAAGTAAAGTCTATTCTAGAATCCAAGCTTATTTACATCAAGCCTGCGTTATTCCAACAAGTGGAGGGTTTCAAAAGTGTAATCCCGATAAATACCGACCTTTTGGGGATTACCCAGAAACTCAATTCTGAACCCTTGTCGAGTATCTTTCCCTTTATATCTTTTGACCTAACTTCAGATAAAGGAATTCTCTACGGAATTAACCGACATAACTCCAGTATGGTTATTTTCGATCGTTTTTCTCTGGAAAACTATAACTCAGTCACTTTCGCCAAATCCGGTTCGGGTAAATCTTACGCCACCAAGCTAGAAATCCTTCGGTCGCTTATGTTCGATACGGATGTTATTGTTATCGATCCCGAAAGAGAGTATGAATTCCTTTCAGAAACAGTGGGTGGAAGATATTTCAATATCTCTCTTTCTTCCGATCACCACATAAATCCTTTCGACCTGCCTATCCCGCGTGAAGACGAAACCGCAGAAGATGTTTTGCGTTCCAACATCATAAACCTGGTGGGATTGTTCCGCTTGATGTTAGGCGGGCTTTCGCCGGAAGAAGACTCAATGGTAGACCGTGCAATTTCGGAAACTTACGCAATGAAAGACATAACGCCGGAGTCAGACTTCTCGAATATCGACCCCCCGCTTCTTTCGGACTTTGAAATGGTACTCTCGGGTATGGACGGCAGCGACTCTGTGGTGCAGAGATTGGTGAAGTACACCCGCGGCTCCTGGGCCACGTTTCTAAATCGACCCTCAAACGTAGACATAAATAAAAAGTTCGTCGTTTTCTCCGTGCGAGATATGGAAGACGAGCTTAAGCCTATCGCAATGTATATCATTATGCATTATATTTGGAACACTATCAGGAAAAATTTGAAGAAGCGCATCTTGGTAGTCGACGAGGCTTGGTGGATGATGAAGTCCGAAGATACCGCCTCTTTCCTTTACTCTATCGCTAAACGAGGGAGAAAATATTACTTGGGCCTTTCGACAATAACTCAAGACGCCGCCGACTTTATGAAATCTCCTTATGGGGTGCCCATAATCACAAACTCCTCCATCCAGCTCTTACTTAAACAATCCCCAACAACCATCGACATTCTCCAGCAAACCTTTAACCTAACCGACGAGGAAAAATACCTCCTACTTGAGTCCAATGTAGGGGAGGGAATATTCTTCGCCGGGTTAAAGCATGTGGCTATAAAAATAGTGGCCTCTTATACCGAAGACCAAATCATCACTTCTGACCCTTCGCAAATCCTTTCTAACAAAAAAGCGAAACAGGACGAGGAGAAAGCGGAATTGGCTAAGAAGTAAGTAGGCTATTAGGCCCTAGGCAACTAGGCATTAGCTTTGGTATAATACTTTATAATGAGATTAAGGATCTTTTTTCTGCTTCTAATATTTTTGCTCCCTATGACGGCTGGAGCGATCTCCCCGTCAAGTATTTTAGTAAACGTCTCTCCAGAAAATCCTGCGCCGGATGAAAGTGTTTATATTTCTTTAAACAGCTATGCTGCCAACCTTGACAGTGTGGCCATATCTTGGCTCGTAAATGGAAAAACTGTGTCTTCGGGCATTGGTAAAAAGTCCCTCACGGTAACGGCGCCTGGCGCTGGGCAAGAAATGCGCATTTCTACTAGCATCGCCTTCGCTGATGGCAAAGTGGATAAAAATATAGTTTTGCGTCCGGCGGTTATGGCCCTTATCTGGCAAGCCAATGATGCCTACGTCCCCCCTTTCTATAAAGGCAAGGCGCTCCCTACAACAGGGAGCGATATAAAGATTGTGGCTATGCCTGAGCTAAAGAGCGGTTCGCAGCCCGTAAATATCAAAAATATGGTTTATGCTTGGAAGAAAGATTACAACAATGACCAAGGAGCCTCAGGTTATGGTAAAAATTTCTATATTTTCACCAATGACTACCTCGAGGACTCCAATGTAGTGAGCGTCGTTGCTTCCACCACAGACCAGAAGTACTCTTCCGCAGGGGAGATAACTGTCGGTATCTTCGAACCTAAAATTTTATTTTACAAAAATGATGCTTCGCTCGGGACCCTCTGGGAACACGCCCTCGCTGACGGTCACCGCATAAACGGCGAAGAAATTCTCGAGGCAGCTCCTTACTATATCTCGCCTGAAGATATCCGCCTTCCTTCCCTTACCTGGGACTGGTCCATAAATGGTACTTATGTTGGCGTTTCAAGCTTAAAGAAAAATGCGCTTCCGGTTAAAGCTAACCCTGGCGCATCTGGCACCTCGCGCATAAAAGTGGAAATAAATAATAAATACAAATTATTCACTTCGGCCGAAAAGGAGCTCGACGTGCAATTTTAATTATGAAAAAAATTTTATTTTACATTTTAATACTTACCACTTTAACCTTTTCTGTCTCGTCAAACATTTTCGCAGCTACTGTGTGCCAAGAAGGAACGGTCCCTTCCCCAGACGGCAACTCCTGTGTCCCAGCGCCCACCCCTGTCTCTCCCACAACATATCAGCTTTTATCTCCACTACCTTGCCCAGATGGCGCTGCGGGTTGTTCGGGAACTAAACTTGAAAGTTTTGATACTGCCTTAGATAAAAACGCGGGTTTGGCGCCATATTTAAACACGATGATAAAGATCTTCATCGGCATTTGCGCCGTGTTGGCTGTGGTGATGATAGTAATAGGTGGCTTGGAATATATGACTAGCGAGCTCCCCAGCAACAAAGAAGGTGGTAAAAATAGAATCACTCAAGCTGTGTTCGGCCTTATTCTCGCACTTGTCGCCTGGCTAATACTCTACACCATCAACCCAGCTCTCCTCGATGCGGATTTGAAAAACGTGGGGACTGCCACGGTGACGGTCACTTTAGACGAAAAGATTAAAATATATTCTGGTGGAGGAACCTGTGAACCTATCACAACGGGTCTATGTAGCCCGGAAAATTTAGCTGGAGCTGGTTTTGCGAATGGCACACAGGCTTCGTCTATATGTAAAGGGGAAAGTAATGGGAACGCTAGTTTGCAAAGCGAGGTAGATAAATGTAAAGACGGAAACTCTTTTTCTTTTGGTTTATTTCAAGTAAATGTCATCGCCCATGCAAATGAAATTCCTGGTGGGGTGTGTAGTGGTATATTTGAAGTAAGCGGCGGAGGGACTCAAGGTGCCTGTATGCCGGGAAAAAGCAAGAATGGTATATGTTTTGAACGAGACTGTAGTGTAAAAAACCCCACCAAATACCAATCGTGCATAAATTACATAAACAACCCTGCCAACAACATAGCTTATGCAAAAAATTTGCAAGCGGCGCGAGGGTGGGGGCAGTGGGGCGCCAATGCCTCATGTCATTTTTAATTATTTTATGTCAAAAAGAAATTTTACACTTCTAATAATCGTCCTGGTAATCGTTGTTGCGGTACTTTTCGGATTTTTATTTTATAAAAACGCGCCAGTCGCTCCCGGGGAAGAACCGGGGGGCACAAACTTTTTCTCACAATTTAATCCTTTCAGTAATAACGACAGCACTACGCCTGACGTCACTCCTCCGCCTACCGACATTTCAGATTACGTGCCTCCAGAAGAAGAAACCAACTTATCACTTCTTAAGGTCTCCAGTATGCCTGTGGCAGGGTACACAGTCTTCCAGAAAGAAAGATTTAAGGAGGTGCCTGTAGTAGCTCCTAGCGCAATGGAAGGGGAAGGAGCTCTCCCTGCCCCTGTTCCAACAAAACCAACCCCGCCACAGACAGAATTTGTGCCCGCGCTTAGATATGTGGACCGCGCTACCGGGAATATTTATCAAACTTTCGCAGATAAAATTGAGGAGCGTAAATTCTCAGTCACAGTAATTCCTAAAGTGTATGAGGCAGTGTTCGGAAACGGGGGAGAGGCTGTAGTAATGAGATATGTTAAAGGCGATGGAAAAAGTATAGAAACTTTCTTCGGCAAACTGCCAAAGGAAATTCTTGGTGGGGACAGCACGGGAGAGAACGAAGTGCGAGGAACTTTCCTCCCCGCTAATATTACCGACCTCAGCCTCACCGCCGATGGTAAAAATTTGTTTTATCTTTTTGATTCCGGAGAAACAACCATAGGCACAACCCTTGACCTCACTACGGAGAAAAAAGCTCAGATTTTTGACTCCGCTTTCAATGAATGGCTCCCTCTTTGGCCTAATAGCAAACTCATAACACTTACAACCAAGCCTTCATACCTAGCCCCAGGATATATGTATAAGTTAGATACGGGCACCAAGGGCTTTAGCCAGATTTTGGCAGACATAACTGGACTTACGACACTTACTAGCCCTGATGGAAAAAAGGTTTTGTATGCGAACAATACTCTAGCCTTAAATATTTACCACACGGACACCAAAGTTTCCGAATCTCTCGGCGTCAGAACCCTGCCTGAGAAATGTGTCTGGGGTAAAGATAGTCTTGTTATTTATTGTGCTGCGCCGAAAATGGTAACAGGAGCAAACTATCCAGACATATGGTATCAGGGAGAAACATCCTTTGATGATCAAATTTGGAAAATAGAAGTAGAGACTGGAAGTGCCTCTATCCTCCTTGACCCAGCCAGTACTACGGCAGGAGAAAACGTAGACGGCATTAAGCTCTCTCTTGACCAAGGAGAAAAATATTTATTTTTCGTAAACAAAAAAGACTCTTTCTTGTGGAAATTCGATTTGGAATAGTAAACTTATTTCAGTTCTCCTATATACTTGATTACAACCCGGCGTGAGTTGCCGGTACCGATAGATTCTGTTTCGAGGTCTCGCGCTTCGGACAAAAATTCGTGAACAATTCTGCGCTCAAAGGCCGTCATCGGGTCAACTTCTATATTTGATTTAAAGTATCTTGCTCGCTCGGACATCATATGCGCTACGGCACGAATACTGTCGATGTGTTTCTTTTGGAAACCGTTGATATCTACTAAAATTCCCATTCTCTCGGGATTCGCTTCCCTCTTGGCATAATTGCGAGCCTCAACAATTCGGTGCACGAGGTGATTTAAGGCGTGGAGCCCTTCCGCATCGCGACCGATGAAGAGATGTGGTTCATTTACTTCAACTGAAATCCACACGTTGCCCGGCTTTTCTTCGATAACAGAAATTTCCCGTGGTTCTCCTGCGGTTTTTTCTATCAAGTCCTTTATTAAATTGCGTATTTCGCTTGTGTCCATTTCTAAATATGTTGATCCGGCTTACTAAACTCTTTTCTTTTGACATAAATCTGTTGCCCCGCCATAAAGACGTTGCTCGTAATCCAGTAAAGCGCCACGGCTCCGGAAATACTGTAGGCGATGAAAGCTACAATGAAAGGGAAGATATATTTCATCTGCAGGTGCATACTCTTGGCAAAGCTGTCAGAGAACGAACCCGAGTTCGAAGAACTGGTAGGGGTGGGTTTAGGCATAAAGTGAGCTTGTAGGTATTGTGAAACTCCCGCTAAAATGGCAAGAACCACACTTTTGCCAGCAATATCAAGCACCCCTAAAAACATCATATTAGCATGCTCGGGTACTGGGATGAATGAATACAAGTAACCGTTCTGGAAACTTATTCCTCGAGAAAATACGTAATACAAAGCGAAAATTATAGGGATTTGCACCAGAACCAGGAGACAACCGGAAAATGGGTTAACTTTATGTTTCTTATATAGTTCAAAGGTAAGCTTGGCCTGCTCTTCCTTAGAAGCTCCGCTAGTCTTTATTTTACTGAGCTCGGGCTGAAGCATATTCATTTCAGCCTGGCTTTCAATAGAGCGGTGCGAAAGCGGAAGGAGAATGAGCTTTACGATAATGGTTAAGATTATAACCGCAAGACCGACGTCTCCGCCGGGGATAACTGAAACCAAGAACGCTAGGGCATTTAATAATGGCTCATACAAAACTGTGTTCCAGATGTTTGAAATCATAGTCTCATCTTATCTCAAAATCTCAAAAAGTCCACCCAGTGGTATATTTTTATCCTTTTTTAGTGCTCTTCTAATTCTACCTGAGCGGGTCCATATGGTTTTTCTGCCAGGGGTGACAGCGTAAGATACGGAAAAATCCCAGACGGGTTCCTTTGAGTGTCCCATATTTTTCTACGGCTTGTTTGGTGTACTCCGAGCAGGTGGGGTAGAAAACGCAAGCTGGTCGAAAAAGAGGGGAGATGTACTTCTGGTATAAACTAATTAATTTTACTGAGTATCGTCTCAATTTCATTTTTTAACGTTTCGTTGTTGTCTTGATATTTCTTAAACACGAATGCCCCAGTAAGACCCTTTGGGAGCTTTTTCTCCTGCTTGCTTAAGGCCAAATACCCCAACCGGCGCAAGGCATTTCTTTTAACAGCAAGCTTAGCCGTACTTTTCGGCACAATAAAAGAAATTCGCGGCTCGCCCCCCGCTACTTTTGTATACTTGAAACTCAAAGAAGGGGAATTTAAGAATCTTCCCTCTTTAAATATTCGATCTATGGCCTTTTTGTCGGCCCTATTCTTCTTAGGAAGCATTAGCTATGAGAGCTAGACAGAAAGTCGCGCTCGGCCCTTTCTCCTCCGCTTTACCAATACCTTCTTGCCGGTCTTAGTTCGGGAACGCACCAGAAAACCGTGCGATCTTGCCCTTTTCCTCTTTTTGGGTTGATATGTTTGCGACATATATAAGAGTGTATAATAAAAAAAGCCGTAAGGCAACTGGTGTGTCTTTTATCCACAGTTTATTAACACAGTTAATAAGTCGGGAAGAGTGCCGTTTGATTTATAAATAGTATAATACTGACCTATGAATACAAAGCAGTTGTGGAAGAATTGCCTGCTCCAGATAGAGGCGAGCATGTCAAAAGCAAATTTCAGCACCTGGTTTAAAAACACATCTATTGTAAAAGAGGAAACGGGGATAATTTACATTGGCGTACCTAACGAATTTGTCCGCGATTGGTTAATGAACAAATACCATAAGCTCATTACTAAGACCATCGCCGACGCTTATGAAAATATGCGTGCGGTTGAGTACACTATAACCAAAATAGAGGTAGAAAAAGAGTCTTCTACGGCCCCAGTGAGTGAGACCACTGAGAGGGAGCTGCCTTTAAAGGATTTATACATCAATCCGGACGATAATTTGAACCCGAGGTACCATTTTAACTCTTTTATCGTGGGTGCTTTCAATGAGTTGGCGTATGCGGCATCTCAAGCGATCATTGATTCTCCTGGAACGAAGTATAATCCGTTTTTCATTTACGGAGGCACAGGACTCGGGAAGACTCATATGATCCAAGCCGTTGGAAACTCCATCAAAGATAAATATCCGAACAAGAAAGTTCACTATATGACCCTGGAGAAATTCGCCACCGACTTCATAAACGCCCTCCAGAACAACAAAGCGAACTCTTTCAAAGAAAAATATCGAAAATACGACCTTTTGATTATCGACGACATTCAATTTATTGGTAAAATGGAAAAAATTCAGGAAGAACTCTTTCACACCTTCAATACTTTCCATGAAAGCAACAAGCAAATAATATTTTCTTCAGACAAACATCCTAATTACATCCCAGAGCTTGCCGACAGGCTAAAGTCTCGGTTTGCGGCGGGGATGATAGTTGATATTTCTGAACCAGAGTATGAGTCCCGCCTGGCAATCCTAAAAGTTAAACTGCGCGACCTAAATATTGACCTAGAGCAGGAAGTTGTGGAGTATATAGCTGGGGTTGTTCAAGGTAATATCAGAGAATTAGAGGGGAGCTTAAACCTGGTAGTAATGCAGTATCGCCTTAAAAACAAGCCTTTAACTGTTATTGAGGTTAAAAACCTACTTAAAAACAACATGCGTCCAAAGAAAAACATCGCCATTAAGGATGTTGTGAAGATTGTGAGTGATTATTATAAACTTGAGGAGGCTTCTGTTTATGAAAAAACTCGAAAAAAGGAGATTGTGAAGGCGCGCCAGGTGGTTATGTATTTACTGAGAGAAGATTTTAATGTTTCCTACCCATTAATAGGACAAAAGTTGGGGGGTAAGGACCATACAACAGTTATTCATTCTTGTTTAAAAATAAAAACAGATTTAAAGAGCGACCCACAACTACTTCAAGAGTTGGAACAAATAAGAATTATGTTTAAATAGCTGTGGGTAAGTTAAGAAAAACATACTAACAACTTTCATTTCAATTGTTAATAAAAAATGATAATTAAATTAAGATAATATTAAAAGATAAATATTACTAAAAATTAAAGAAGGTTGTTAGTTAAAAATAAGATTAAAATTTTACAAAATAACCATATAAAGTAATATTGAAAAATTTTATCCACTTATAAACACAACTAGTATTACTAATAATTTAAATATATAAAATATAAACATATGAAAATTGAATGCTCTGTTGAAAAAATTAAAAATGCAATTTACCAAACCGAAAGGGTTACAGGTAAAAATCTAACCCTGCCAGTTTTAAGTTCTATCCTTTTAATCGCTTCGGGGAAATCTTTAAAATTACGAGCCACAAATTTAAGTATTGGTATTGAAATAGAAATCCCAGCAAAAATTGAAAAAGAAGGAATTTTAGCAGTTTCTGGGTCGGTTTTAAATGCGGTCTTCTCTAACTTACCTACTAATGATAATGTTTTCCTGGAGGAAAAGAATGGTAATTTGTCGGTTAAAACAAAAAAGAGCCAAATAATACTCAAAGGGCAATCCCATGAAGATTTCCCAACTATACCATCTGTATCTGGATCAAATTTTGAAATAGATTCCAAAAAATTTACAGAAGGAATAAAATCTGTGTATTATAGCTCCTCGGTTTCAGATATAAAGCCAGAAATATCCAGTGTGTTTATGTATACCAATGATGATGGCTTGGTGTTTGTTTCCACTGATTCGTTCCGCTTAGCAGAGAAAAAAATAAAAGCGAAGGGGATTGAAGAAATACCTGGAATTATAATCCCATTTAAAAATGTAGTTGAAATTTTACGAGTATTCGGGGATGCAAGTGGTGTTATTAAGGTGTGTTTTAATAAAAACCAAATATCATTTTCTTCCGATAATATATACCTAACCTCTCGGATTATTGATGGAATTTTCCCCGATTATCGACAAATATTACCTAAAGATACTTCTACGGAGATAGTGGTTTTGAAGCAAGACTTGCTTAACGCCCTAAAATTATCAAATGTATTTTCTGATAAATTTAATCAAGTAAACTTTTCCGCCGACCCGAAACAGAAAATTCTTGAACTATCCTCTACTAATAATGATGTGGGTGAGAACAAAACCCGATTAGACGCAGTGTTGAAAGGGGAAGGGGTGGAACTAGGCTTCAATTATAAATACTTCTTAGATTGCTTCCAATCTATTACAACCGATAGTGTTTCAATAAAAATGTCCGGCGGCAGCAAGCCAATGGTTATAACCCCGGTTTCTGACACATCCTTCACATACCTCATAATGCCAATGAATAGGTAGGGTTCGAAGAAATTTAAATTATGATAGAGATAAAAAACCTACTCGAAAGATTCTCGAGCATAATTCTCTCCGAAGAGAACAAGAGAGAGTCGGTTCGTAGGGCAGTTTCGGAAACACTCCACATGGAGATAAAAAGTGAGGATGTAAAAATAAAAAACAGTGTTATTTATTTAAACATAAAACCCATCTACAAAAACGAAGTTTTAATGAAGCGGGAGCAAATTTTTAAAAGGCTGCAAGAGCTATTTTTAGGGAAAAATCCACCACTTGAAATAAGGTAATTACTCGCTAATTTTGAAGGTAGTTGTGGTTTCTCCTCTATTGTATATTTTGTCGTAGTAAACTATTTTAAGTTCATTCACCACTTGGAGATTTTCTAGGTTTTGTGGGGTGAAAGAGTAGTTAAATGGTGGAGTAAGGTTATCCATATATATATCATTAATAAACACATCCACCTTCTCAATTGGGTAAGAGCCTAAGTTTTTTAATAAAAGAGATATTTTCTGATCCTGTGGATACACAGCGTCATTCTTTGGAGAAATTATGGACATTTGAGACCTGCTAACTCCGGTATGAATGTCATCAGCCCCAACTGGTTTATCAGCCCAGGCGGTTACGGGGTACTTCAATTTGTTCTGTGCCCACCAGTTCTGAACGGCAGTTTCCCAGTTGTTAAATTGATAGTCATTCCCGGGATTCACTGGAGCCGGGCCGGTTATGTCTTTTCTATCTACCCAGTACAGTATTGAATGGACATTGGTGACAACTCTCTCTTCACGGGTCTCAAGTGGTGTGTCGGCGGTAGCAAGCTTGCCCGAAATTTTATCAATGAAGAAGCTCTCACCCCCCTGCCAATATCCACGGAGGACGGGCTTGGTGGTGAGAGGGTCTACTTCAAGGTTTGGTTCTTCAAAGGTTTCGTTCGGCACAACCTTCAGAGCCTCATTCATAAATTTATTCCAAATAGGACCTGCAAGGGCTGCACCACCTTTTCGCATAGGAGTGTTGTCGTTGTTTCCAGCCCAAACCCCCACTACAACGGAAGGAGTATAGCCTATTGTCCAGGCGTCCTTGTTGTTGTTGGTGGTTCCGGTTTTTACAGCAACATCCCTACCTGGTATATTTAAAACCGAGTTAGCCCCAAACGTAGGGATACGTGCAGAGTTATCAGACAATATGTCGGAAATAATTAAAGCGGTATTTTTCGGCAGGACTTCCCGAGGAGCTGGAGTAAATTCTTCTAAAACTTGCCCTGTCGAATTCTCAACTTTTATAATTCCAGTGTAAGAATTCTTCATTCCGCTATTGGCAAATACTCCATAAGCCGTAGTCATGTCGAGGAGGGACACTTCACCGCCTCCGATAACCAATGTCAGACCGTATCTACCAGGGTCACCGAGGGTGCTGATCCCCATATTCTCGGCAGTGCGCAGGGCGTCTATAGTACCAGCTAAATAAAACAATTTTACTGCGGGAATGTTGATTGACTGAGCTAAGGCGTCTCGGAGTTTCATTGGGCCTCGAAAAGCGCCGTCATAGTTTTGAGGCATATAACAATCTGATGCACTTCGTCCACCCTTCGGTCGCCCATACGGGTCGCAGGTTGATTGAAATTCTGTAGGTACATCGAAGAGTACTGTGTCCTCTGTAAAGCCCTTATTGAAGGCCGTAGCGTAAATGAAGGGCTTAAAGGAGGATCCTGGCTGGCGGGCGGCGGTGGCCACGTTGAAATTGCCATCAATTGCTTTATCGAAATAATCTCTCGAGCCTACCATTGTAAGTATTTGTCCGGTCTTGGGGTCTATGGCCACAAGCGCAGCATTTTTACCATTCCAGCTCTTCTCGTTTTCAAGTGCGCCTTCACGCACAAACTCTTCAGCTTTCGCCTGAAGTTCAGCATCAATTGTGGTTATTACTTTAAGTCCACCGTTTTCCACCATGTCGGCTCCGTACTTCTCTTCCAGATATTCCCTAATAAAAAATACAAAATGAGGGGCTTTAATTCCCGCAGTTGCCTGTGGTACAAACGTTACCACCTCACTTTTAGCGGAATTGTATTCTTCCTCGGTTATAAATTTCAACTCAAGCATCCTGCGCAATACCAAATTTTTCCTAGATTCTAGGCGGTCTTTATGTTTCCCGTAAGGGGAGAGCACTGTCGGAGACTGGGGAATAGAAGCAAGGTAGGCTGCCTCGGCGAGCGTAAGGTCGAGAGCACCCTTGTTGAAGTAAGTATTCGCGGCGGCCTCGATGCCGTAGATGGTGCCGCCATAAGGAACCTCGTTCAAATAATATTCCAAAATTTCTTCTTTCGACATTACCCGTTCAATTTTCACTGCGAGAACCCACTCCTTAATCTTGCGTATATACCTGTCGAGACCTTGTTCCGAGCTAAGCAAAGTATTTTTTACCAACTGTTGCGTTATCGTCGAGCCACCTCCACCTATCCCTATGTGCGTTAGGTTGGATAGCACCGCACGCATTGTAGAAGTTATGCGGATGCCGTGGTGGTTGTAAAATTCCGAGTCCTCAATGGCGACAGTGGCGTTCTTGATATTCGGGCTCATTTTGTCGAAAGTCACATTGGTGCGTTTGATGTCTTGGTGGATGTCATAGAGGAGCACTTGGCCTGTGCGGTCGTATATTTTTGTTGAGTTAGCAATTTTGCGAGCGTCGAAGGAATTAAAGTCGGGAATTTTCATCGAAAACAAAAACAGAACTACGAGTCCAGATATTAATATTGCCCCGCTCCCCAGAAGAAGGGCGGTATTTTTAAGTAGTTTTTTATTTTTGTGCACTTTTTTCAGGAATTTAAGCATACTTAATCATAGCAGAAAATGTGTTATAATCGAAGACAATATGAAAGCCGTAGCACAGGGGGACAAAATAACAGAGTTACTTACCCGTGGAGTAGACAAAATATATCCTTCACGCGAAGCGCTCGAAGAAGCCCTTCGCTCCGGCAAAAAACTCAAGCTCTACCAAGGCTTCGACCCGACAGGCGACAAGCTTCACCTCGGGCATATGGTTGGCCTCCGTAAACACAGACAGTGGCAAGATTTAGGCCACGAAGTAATATTCCTCATTGGTGACGGCACCGGGCAAGCAGGAGACCCCACCGGCAAGAAGAAAACCCGAGAGAAATTTTTCACTCAAGAAGAATTACGCGCGAATGCTAAAGGTTATTTAGAACAAGCTTCTAAAATAGTGCGCTTTGGTGGCGAGAACCCGATCAAGATTCTTTATAACGGCGACTGGCTTAACAAGCTTACTCTGCCGGAAATTTTAAATATCCTGGGAAATTTTTCGGAGCAACAGCTAGTAGAACGGGATATGTTTCAAGAACGTTTAAAAAAACAAGAAGAAATTAATATGCGGGAATTTATGTACCCAGTACTTCAGGCCTACGATTCTGTGGCGATGGAAGTCGACTTGGAGCTTGGCGGCTCTGATCAGACATTCAATATGCTCGCGGGGCGGACATTAATGAAAAAAATGAAAGGCAAGGAAAAGTTTGTGATGACTACGCCACTACTTTCTGATTCAAAAGGAGTAAAAATTGGAAAAACAGAAGGTAACGTCATAGGCCTCACCGACGAACCTAATGATTTGTTTGGGAAAATTATGTCTTTGGGTGACGACGCAATTATTCCGATGTTTACCTTACTTACTGATGTGCCGACAGAAGAAATAAAAACTTTTAATCTAAAAAAGGATGCGATGATGCTCAAAAAGAAGGTAGCAAAGATTCTAGTAGCAACCCTACACTCAGAAAAGGAAGCGCAGGAAGCCGAAGATAGCTTCAGCAATACTTTTCAGAAAAAAGAAATTCCCGAAGAAGTCGAGGAGATAAAATTAGGTAAAAATTTACTCGACACCCTAGTATCAAGCAAGGTGGCTCTGTCTACCTCTGCCGCGCGCCGACTTCTCGAAGAAGGGGCAATTACAGATATGACCGACAACAAGAAAATCTCGCTCAAGAGTGAATTAATCCCCGGGCACGTGTATCGAGTGGGCAAACACAAGTTCATAAAAATAAAATAGCCCCGAGCGGGGCTATTTTATTAATGAAACCTATCGTCCGGATCGTAACTATCTTCGTCCTCTAACGCGATTCCTGCCTCTAAATCTATATCGGCGTCGTCAGTCATTTCGAAGGTGTCATCGTCCGTGACATTTTCGTCCTCATCGTGCATATAAAAGCGATGTTTATATTAGCAAGCTTATAATGCCTACTTTGTATCAAATAAAGAAATACTCTGCAATAGAATATGTGGATAACCCTTCGATAAACAGAGAGCAGGTTTAGCGCAGGTGGGCCAGGCCGGTTATGGCTATGGCGATGGCGTCGAGTTCGTCATCGGACTCCCGCCCGACCGAAAGGTTTCGGCCGTTCGGGCGGGTTTTAGGAGTAATGTCTACCAGCATTTTTACCATTTTGATTATCTGAGCCTTGTCGGATTTGCCATAACCCGTAGTGGCTATTTTGATTTGCGGAGGAGAGGCTTCGAAAATTCTAAGCCCAGCCCGAGCCGCCTCGTACATTACCACCCCGCGAGCTTCAGCGACGCGCATTACTGTCTTCTGGTTGGTGGTGAGAAATAAAGTCTCTATCGCTAGAACCCCAGGCTTGTATTTTTTAATTACCGCGCGGACTTCTTCACCTATCAAATTTAACCTTTCACTGAATTCTAACTTCGCGGATGTTTTAAAACATTCGGAAAATAAAACAACCTCCTTACCGCGTGCCGATTTCTCGAGTACAGCAACGCCTAGCCTTTCAAACCCGGGATCAATTCCTAAAATTATCATTCCGTTAGAAGCAGGTCGCGGTCAAACCGTGACTACTTAATATTTTATAATAATAGCGACCGCGGCTTCTAACGGAAATCATAAATTATTCCGCGTTAGTATAAACATCTTGTACGTCATCATTTTCTTCCAGTTCTTCCACTAATTTATCCAACATTGCCAAATCTTCGTCGGAGAGAGGAATAGTATTCGTAGGTTTCCAGACTAAACCTTCAGGAGTTATCTCTTTTTGAAACGCCCAAGTCACCGAACCTATTGCGCCCAAGTTGAAACCGTTTTTCGTGAGTGTGTGCTTAATGTCTTGCACGGTTCTGTTCTTACTGTCGGTTAGAGTTTCAATAATTATTCCAACTCCGCCTGGGCCGTGAGCTTCGTAGTGTATCGCATCCATATGCGCACCCGGTTCGCTCGCTTTCTTCACCGCGCGCTCGATGTTGTCTGCCGGCATATTTACTTTTTTCGCTTTTTCAATCGCTGCGCGGAGCCCCGGGCTATCTTTTCCACCCGAAAGTTTTGCTTCTACAGAAATGAAACGTACCAGCTTGGAGAAAATTTTGCTTTTCTTCGCATCCGTAATTCCCTTTTGTCTTTTGATTTGTGTCCAGCGATTATGTCCCGACATGGTTTATTAAGGTTAGTACTTTTAATGCATCACCCTTTCTTTTTTCATGCTTTAAATAAGGAAGCAGGTTAGAAATTATTTTACCTAAATCTCTTTTATTATACACGAATACACCATAAACATCCTTATTTGATTTTACACCATTTTTTACGGAACCAGCCGCCCTGACAAATTGCAAACGTGTTTTTACTCCAATACGTGGCAGTATTTTCGACTGTATTTGCGCCATTGTATGCTTATCTTGGGTTTTTATAGAAAACACAGGTTGATTTCGATAATTAATTGAAAATGTTCCCTCAGCATCTACATACCCTGCAAAAAAAGCCAAAGCGGTATTTCTTTTACCTAAAATTTCCTTAGGTACTCCACCGGCTTTATTTATTAAAAAAGAAAAAGAATTGTTTAAATAACACCTTATATTCACAGCACCTTGTTTATCTGGGCCGATTTCTTTTACGTGGCCGTATTTACAAAATAAATCCCTAACAAGACTTAATTGTTCTAATTTGCCACTGTTGGTGCTGGCACGAATGGTTGGGCTATCGGGGTGGGTTTTACTGATATATAAATCACCATATCTAAATCCCAAAAGATAAGCTTTTTCTTCAGGTGATCCGCAGAAATCTTTTCGCGGGTATTTAGGGGGAGTTAATGCCTTGCCTTGTTGGATTGTTCTGGTAGGAATACGAAAAAGTTTTAGTTTTTTCATTACCAAAGCCTGGCTGCAATTCAACTGCTTGCTTATTTGGTAGGAGCTGAGTTTCTTCTTTAGATACAAATCGAGTAACACACTTTTTTGGATGTTTATAAAGCTGGGCACAAACTAAGTATACCATAAAACTTAACAGGTTACTCTGTGCATAACCCTACTTGTTTTTCATTTACATATATTGCACTATTGTCCTTATCGAGACTCAGCAGCACAACGAGCTCGATAGGGGCGCTTGCTCCACATTTGGTACCGCTACGGATAAAGGACCGTGGCACATTAAGGTCGTCAGTTTTAGGAGACGACCGAGTTCTTTCAAAGAGGCGTGCGACGCGTAGTCGCACATACGATTCACACTTAAGTTCTTTCCGCACGAAAAGCCAGGCGGTGGCAACACTGGCACTGGCGATCCCTGAGCTAGGAGGCTCTATGAATCGCATTGCCCATCGGTTCAAGACCCCGTTCTTCATGCTGGCGATGATGCTCGTCGCGGCGCCGGCAGCCACTTCGAAGAAGACGTTCTGATCCACCGGTGCGGAAAAGCGCTGGAGCTTGCTCTCCAGCTGGCGGTGGGGACCTTCGGGTCCCCACCCACCCAAAATCTTCGGATTTTGGCATTACATCAAAACGGCTTAGTAATTTTTCTTTTCTAAAGAGAAATTGCTAAGCTTTTTTCGTTCTTATCATTCTTGACGACCAGATAAAAGTGATAAGAAGCTATATTAGTTTTTCTTGCCCTTTTTTCAAATCGAACCCGAGATGTTCGTATGCTTTATTTGTAGCTACCCGTCCGCGAGGGGAGCGTTCGAGGAGGCCGAGCTGGAGGAGGTAAGGTTCAATGACTTCTTCCACGGTGGCTTCCTCTTCAGACATTGCCGCCGCGATAGTTTTGAGGCCGACGGGCCCGCCGTTAAACTTTTCAATTAAAACTTCCAAGAATTTTCTATCATTTTGATTAAGGCCTATCTCATCTACCGCGAGCATATTTAACGCCCCCACAGCAATTTTTTTACTAATTACCATTTTTTTACCTGCCCCGAGCGAAGTCGAGGGGTGTACTTGCGCGTAGTCGCGAACGCGTTTTAGGAAGTAGTTCGCCGTACGTGGAGTGAATCTACTTCTCTTTGCGATTTCTTCTAGCGCTTCCTTTTCTAATTCTGCTTCGAGGAGTTTGCTCGAGCGTTCGATAATTTTTGCAATTTCTTCATTGGAATAAAATTCCAAACGGAAAACTCCTCCAGAGAAACGGGAACGAAGAGGGGAGGAAACTAGAGCAACGCGCGTAGTTGCTGCGATGAGAGTAAACGGCGGCAGGTCGAGCTGGATGGTGCGCGCAGATGGACCCTTGCCTATAATAATGTCGAGGACTCCGGACTCCATAGCTGGGTAGAGAATTTCCTCCACCATTTTATTCAAGCGGTGGATTTCGTCTATGAAAAGGATGTCGCCGGGGGCAAGGTTGGTGAGGATTGAGGCTAAATCACCCACTTTTTCAATAGCGGGCCCGGAAGTTATTTTCATCTGCTTGCCAGTTTCCTTGGCTATGAGGTGGGCGAGAGTAGTTTTCCCTAAGCCCGGAGGCCCGTAGAAAAGTATGTGCTCCGGAATATGCCCGCGCTCTTCGGCGGCGCGGAGGAGGATTTTAACATTGTCTTTTATATGTTTTTGACCGATGTAGTCGTCCCAGCGGGTAGGGCGGAGAGTTTGATCGAGAAAAGAGTCCGTATTCCCGTTCGTTTTTGGTGCTTCAGGAGCAGCTGTTTTGTGGGTTTTAGTACTTGACATTATATTAAGAATATGCTATACTCTATTTATGTACCTTTATCAACAGGGTATTAACATAGCTATCAACATTATAGCATTTGTGCGATTACGCACATAGTATAATTCTTTTAGTGAGTTAGTTTGAAAAGAAGGCATTAATCTCTAAGCGATCAGCCACAGGTTATACAAAATTGCGTAGGACGTTCTGGTACTATTTATAGTCCACTGGGTCCATCCTATAATATTTTGTTACTTCTGGAACCAAGTTCTGGAAGGATTGTTTAGAGATTAATGCTTTTTTTATTTACTCCTCATTTAAATCTACGACGCTCTGAACTTCTTCGAGCGAAGTGACGCCGTTTAGAATTTTTACCAAGCCGTCCTGGCGCATAGAGAGTATGCCTTGCAGCGCGGCAACTTTTTTAATTTCACGTTCGCTTGGATTCTCCGGCATTATTTTTTCAATAGTTTCATCGGTGCGAATAGCTTCAAAAATACCCATTCTTCCTTTAAATCCAGTCATGTTGCATTTATCACACCCCACAGAAGTAAAAATTTTAAAAGAAGCATCGGGGTCTATCTTGTAATTAGTAAGGCTTTTGCCTTCCGCTTTGATGTTAACCATTATTTTTTTTATGAGCGCGTCCTCTTCTGCTGTCAGTGTTTTTTCTTTTTTACAAAATTCGCAGAGCTTGCGCACCAGACGCTGGGCTATAGAAAGTGACAAGGCCGATACCAGGATTTTTGGGTTGACCCCGAGATCTATCAGACGGGGGATGACACCTGCGGCATTGTTTGTGTGGAGAGTCGAGAAGACCATATGTCCGGTGAGAGCGGATTGTACCGCTGTTTCTGCGGTTTCGCGGTCGCGGATTTCTCCTACCATCACCACATCTGGGTCCTGACGCAAAGCGGAGCGCAGACCCTCCACGAAAGTGTAACCGCGCTCTTCGTTTGTCTGTGTTTGAGTTACGCCGGGGAGGTGATACTCCACCGGGTCTTCAATGGTGATAATTTTTATTTCCGGAGAATATATTTTTCGCAGGAAGGCGTAAAGTGTAGTGGTTTTTCCGGAACCAGTTGGACCGGTGACCAGGATGAGGCCGTTAGGCTTGGCGATTTCTTCTTGAATAACGGAAAACAAAAATGGTTCTATTCCCATTTCTTCCAATTTTACCTGTATGGATTTCGGGTCGAGTATTCGCATAACGATGGACTCGCCGTAAGCACCGGGAATGAGGGAGGCACGGATACTGATTTCCTCTTTTTCTTCCAGGATACTAAAGCGACCATCTTGAGCCACCGTGGAAGTCAATTTCATACCGGAGAGAAGTTTGATGCGTGAATTGAGCAGGCGATAAACTTCCAAACCAAAAAAGTTTAAATCTTGCAGAACCCCATCCAGACGAAGTCGAAGCCTGCCACGGTCTCTTTCAGCTTCGATGTGAATATCCGAAGCCTTGATGGCGATAGCGCCAGCCAAGATGATTTCAAGGAGGTGTGAGATTTTGTGGGTTTTGTTACCCTCTAATGCTTCTGTCACCATTTTTTGAATATCCTGCATTTTCTCTATCTGGTTGGCTGTTTCGCGCAGAACTTCACCCGAGATGTCAATGCCGCCGACGATAGAACTTTCGGCCATAGAGATTTCCTTATAGCGTTCCCAGATTTTAGTTAGGCTCGCGGTGGATGCCATATAGAAAACCGGCGTTAGATTTTTTCGCCCCATATCCTCTTTTAATTTTCCAAAGAGTGCATCTGACGGCGAATGCACGGCGATATAAATATTTTTGCCGAAAAGTTTAAATGGGCCTACGGAGAGTTCTCGGGACTCTTTTTCCGTAATGGCGCGGAGAGCTTCGTTGTCTATGCCCAGCCGAGATAGATCAATATAAGGCAGGCCGTATTTTTCTTCCGCCAGGGTCGCCACAAGCTCTTCCTCTTCCTGCTTGCGCAGGTCGTCAAGACGCTTGTTTTGCTTTTCTTCATCAAAGGGAGGCATTGAAATAAATTATACCTCCGCCCCTCTTTTTATGCTAATATTTTTCTATGCGGAAATTATCCCGAAATAAAAAAGAAACAGGAGAAATAGCAAAGATATTTCTGGACAAAATTCTAAACAAGAAAGTGCCTAAAGGTGCGCGGGTGGTAGGGCTTTATGGTAATTTGGGTGCGGGGAAAACAGCCTTCGTCAAGGCTATTGCCAAGCACCTAGCGGTTAAGGAGGTGGTTAACAGCCCGACTTTCGTCATCATCAAGAGATACCCCATACCAGAACGAGTTCGGTACGGGGCAGGTCCTATAAAAAAAAGTGAGCTGAAAACTCTTTTTCATTTAGACGCGTATCGCCTAAAGAATGAGCATGAGCTCCTTACTCTCGGCTGGGAAGAAATAATTAAAGATGACGCAAACTTGGTTTTCATTGAATGGCCGGAAAACGTAGAAAAGGTAATGCCTCGCCAGTCGAGCAATGTGCATATTGCTCACGAAAAGGGTACTCGCCGAAGCCTCAAATTAAGTTAGGCTAAAATGCTATAATTAGCTTAATGGCGAAAACAAACAACAATAAAAGGCTGGTACTGCTTGATGCGCACGCAATAATCCACCGCGCCTACCACGCCCTGCCCGAATTCACTTCAAGTAGTGGTGAGCCCACTGGAGCCCTCTACGGCCTTTCCAGTATGCTTATTCGTATTATTGCCGACCTTAAGCCTGACTATATTGCCGCTTGTTATGACCTACCGCAGAAAACATTTCGCCACGAGGTTTATGATGCCTATAAAGCTGGCCGGGCAAAGACCGACGAAGCGCTCATTTCTCAACTCAAAGTATCGCGACAAATTTTCGATGCTTTTAACATTCCTATTTATGATGCGCCGGGCTTTGAGGCTGACGACGTTTTGGGTACGATAGTTGAGCAATATAAAAAAGATAAAAAATTAGACATCATCATTGCTTCCGGAGATATGGATACAATGCAGTTAGTGGATGACAAGAAAGTACAAGTTTACACCCTAAAGAAAGGGATTAACGACACGATTCTTTATGATGAAGAAAAAGTTGTAGAACGCTTCGGTTTCAAGCCGGTGCTCTTGCCGGATTACAAAGGACTCCGAGGGGACCCGTCGGACAATATAATTGGAGTGAAAGGCATAGGAGAGAAAACGGCGCAAACCCTCATCTTGAATTTCGGAACTGTTGAAGAAATTTATAAAAAAATAAAAAAGGACCCAGAAGCTTTGGCCAAGGCAGGTATAAGCGCCCGGATGATTGAGATACTCAAAGAAAACGAGGAAGAGGCGCTGTTTTCGAAGACGCTTGCAACCATTCGTACTGATGCACCAATCAAATTTTCCTTACCGGAGAAAACTTTTTGGGAAAGTGCCGACCAGAAGAAAATAGAAGAAACCTTCACACGGCTAGAATTCAAAAGTCTAGGGGCTCGATTACAGAATTTTTTTAAGAACGGGAATGAGGGCCCCCGGCCAGCAGAATTTTCTCGGGTCCTTGGGTCGCCCGCGCAAGTTTCTAAAAACGAGCGGGCTCAACCAGACCAGCTCGAAAATTCTCTGGCCGGGAGCCCAGAGATAGATTCCGAAAAGCTCCAGGAAACGAGCATTGCGCTGTGGCTCATAAATTCCGAAATTTCCGACCCGAAAATAGAAAACATTTTACAATATGCTAAAACCGAAAGCTTCGAAGAGGCGCGAAGTATAATTTTAAAGAAGCTCAAAGCAGACAAACTGGAAAATGTTTTCGAAGAAATTGAAAAACCGATTATGCCAGTGGTAAAGCAGATGGAAGACTATGGGATATTAATCGATAAGAAATATTTTAAAAGTTTATCTGTCGAATACCATAAGGAGCTCGATTTACTTACGAAAAGAATATGGAAAACAGCCGGGACAGAATTCAATATTAATTCCCCGAAACAGTTAGGCGAAGTACTTTTCGGCAAGATGGGCATTAAGTCTGGGAAAAAAAGTGCGGGCGGGGCGCTCTCTACTCGAGTTTCTGTCCTAGAAGAGCTCGAAGAAGAAAACCCGATAATTTCCGACATCCTAGCTTATCGCGAACTTCAGAAGCTCCTTTCTACGTACATCGACGTTATACCTGATATGGCGGGGGAGGATGGGCGGCTGCACGCCAGGTTCATTCAGAACGGGACGACGACGGGACGCTTTTCTTCCCAAGATCCAAATTTACAAAATTTACCCATAAAGTCAGAGCTAGGTAGGAGGATTCGCGGCGGCTTCGTAGCCCCGTCTGGGAGCGTCTTGGCAGCATTTGACTACAGCCAGATTGAACTTCGGGTTGCCGCTATGCTCTCGGGCGACAAGAAAATGACAGCGTTGTTCCGCGAACGTAAGGACATTCACGCCGGAGTGGCGTCTTTTGTATTCGGGGTGCCTATTGAAAAGGTTGATGCGGAAATGAGACGCAAAGCGAAAGTTATAAACTTCGGCATTATTTACGGGATGGGAGTAAGTGCCTTGCGGAAAAACTTGGGAGGCACCCGCGACGAAGCGCAGAAATTCTACGACAACTATTTTAATCAGTTTTCTGGGGTGAGGGATTACTTGGAGGAAGTAAAAAGTTTTGCCAAGAAAAATTCTTATACCGAAACATTGTTCGGCCGCCGAAGATATTTCCCAAACATAAATTCACGCCTGCCATTTCTCCGAAGTATGGCAGAGCGTACCGCTACCAATGCGTCAATTCAGGGGACAGCTGCGGACATTATTAAGCTTGCCATCAGGTTTACAGAAGAAGACCTCAAAGCGGCAGAGCTTTTAAAAAAGGTACACCTTGTGCTTCAAGTGCACGATGAGCTGGTTTATGAAATAGAAAAGGATGTGGTAGAAAAAGCTGCCGAAATAATAAAAAAGGCAATGGAGAGCGCTCTCGTGCGAGCTTACTTGGGCTACAAAACTGACATTCCGCTCTTGGTCCACGAAGGGGCAGGGGCGAACTTAGGGGAAGTCAAATAGTGAAATTTGTGGTAGAATATTAAATTATGTACGGCGGCGGCACAAAAGATCCTAAAAGAGTAAGTGTGCACCGAGTGCTGGTGCGGTCCTACTACACCTCGCTCCTTTTCTTCCTTATCGGCGTGTGTCTGGATATGATTTTCCGATTGAATATCTTAAAAGGAGTGATGATTGCCCCGGCAGGGTTTATATTTTTAATTGCTGGAACATGGCTAATAATTTGGGCTCAGCACACCTCGCGCAACTTTCAAAATGATAACATTACTTCGGAAAGTTTCCGCCGAGGGCCATATAGCTTTACCAGAAACCCGACATATTGGGGGCTATACCTTGTATTGTTCGGCTTCGGCTTGGTTATTAATGCAATTTTCGTGCTTGCTTCAACAATTGTTTCTTTCTTTATAACCAAATTCTTTTTCTTGAAACAGGAAGAAAAAATACTGGCGGAAAAATACGGTGACGCTTACTTGGAATACAAGAAATCGGTGCACACTTAGACTTGTTGATTTATGATTTACCTTTTTGCCGGCGACGACGCTAAGACTAAAATTCTCAATTACGAGAAATTCGCAAAAACTTTTCCTAAATCGGTGGATATTTTCTCTGTTAGTCGAAACAATTTCGACCCAGCGCAGATAGAGAGTTACTATTCAGGGGAAAGCCTTTTTACTAAAAAGTCCGTCGTGGTTTTCCAGGGCATTCTCGAACGAGAAGAAGCACGGGACTTTGCTCTTCTGAAGCTCGGGTTGATGGCAAGTTCTGGCAACGATTTTGTTTTCATTGAAGGAAAACTAAATAAACCTGTTATCGATGCCTTCAAGAAAGCTCGCGCCGAAATTAACATTTTTGATCTATCGAAAGAGAAAAAAGAGAAATATGACAATTTTCTAGTCGCTAATGCTTTCGCCAGCAGAGACAAATTTCATACTTGGTTGTATTTCCGACAAGCCGTGGACTTGGGTGTGGCTCTAGATGAGCTCGCTGGAATTCTTTTCTGGAAGGTGAAAGATATGTTGGTAAAAAAGAACTTCAGCAAATTTAAAGAAGAGGAGTTAAAAAATTTCGTCGGGAAGCTCTCATATCTTCTCCCAGAAGCCAGACAAAAAGGCCCTGAGGCCGAGTCCGCCTTCGAGCAATTTTTACTTGAGGCTTTCTAGTGCGCCCGCTCGGGATCGAACCGAGGACCTTATCCTTAAAAGGGATCTGCTCTACCAGCTGAGCTACGGGCGCATACGCTGATACTATAAGAGAAAAGCTTAAAAATCAAGGAGATTAGCTATTGCTTCTTCAGCCACTCAATCATTTTCTTGTATGTAGCTGGGCCTGTTTCTCCGTCAGCAGTGGTGCCGACATCTTTCTGGAAATCAGTAACGGCGGTTTTAAGCCCGGCACCGTAGTCGTTGTCGACTTTATTTGAAGTTTTGTTATAAAGATTTAAAAATTTCTGTATTGTACCCACCCGAGTGCCCTTCGAACCAACTTTCATAAATACATTATCAGTAACGAGCTTCTGCAGTTCGTTTATAAGAGTTTGGTTTTTGTAAGTTATTGTAGTTGGGGCAGGCTTTTCTTCTTCTGGTGCAGGCGCAGGCTCTTCCTTCACTTCTTCCTTTTCTGCTTCAAGTGTTCCGAGCTGGCTTTTTAAAGCAGCTAATTCTTTTTCAAGCTCGCTATTTTTCTCGGCAAGTTCGCGTTCGTGTTGACGCGCCGCGTGCAAGTCACCGGGTTCGAGGGTTGTAAATGCCCAGTAGCCCAAGAGGCCTAAGGCGGCAATAACGATAATTGATATCAATCCGAATTTAAAATTCTCCACAATGTATATATTGTAGTATAATGATGCTTCTTTGTAAAATAGTGCTAGTATAAAAAAAGATAACACCAGTATGAAACAAGGAATTTTCAAACTAAAAAGCAAATGGCAGCCTGCCGGGGACCAACCCAAGGCTATTTCTGAGCTTATGTCCGGGCTTAAAAAAGGGTTTCAAAAGCAGACTCTCCTGGGCGCCACCGGCACCGGGAAAACTTTCACGATGGCGAACGTCATTGCAGAGTGGGGGAAGCCGGCGCTGGTCATTGCCCACAATAAAACTCTGGCTGCTCAGCTGGCGCAAGAATTTAAAATGTTTTTCCCTGAAGCGGCCGTTCATTACTTCGTTTCCTATTATGATTACTATCAGCCGGAGGCATATATGCCGGTCTCAGATACCTATATCGAAAAAGACGCGCAAATAAACAAAGAGATTGACCGCTTGCGCCACGCTACTACCCAGGCACTCTTAACGAGGAGGGATGTCGTTATTGTCGCTTCCGTGTCTTGTATCTATGGTCTTGGTAGTCCGGAAGAGTACGAGAAAGTAAATTTAAAATTGGAAATTGGGCAGGCAATGGACCGCACGACCCTGATGAAACGCTTGATCGAAATACATTTCGAGCGCACCAATGCTGACCTTACCCCTGGCACATTCCGAGTTATGGGTTCGCGAGTGGAATTTATGCCTGTTTCCGAGACGATTATGTATCAACTGGAACTTGCGGGAGGCGAAATTTCAAAAATCACCAAAGTAGACCCCGTTTCCTCAAGGGTTATCAAAGAAGAAACAAATGTTTTTATTTTCCCCGCAAAACATTTCATCACAGATGAAGCGCGACTTAAGACAGCTCTGGTTAACATTAAAAAAGAGTTAGCCGCGCAACTCAAGAAGTTCGAAAAGGAAGGTAAGCTTCTCGAGGCAGAAAGAATAAAACGAAGAACCAATTACGACCTAGCAATGATTAAAGAAGTTGGCTACTGCAACGGGATAGAAAACTATTCCCGACATCTGTCAGGAAAAAAAGAAGGCGAGCCGCCGGAAACACTTTTGAGTTACTTTCCAAAAACCACCTCACCTCGCCCCTCGAAAAACTCGGGGCACCCCTCTCCTTGGCAAGGAGAGGGGTTGGGGGGAGGGGTCCATGTTCCGGACTTCCTTACTATTATCGACGAGTCCCACGTCACCCTCCCACAACTCGGCGGAATGTATGCAGGTGATGCTTCTAGGAAAAATACACTTGTTGAATACGGATTTCGTTTACCATCGGCAAAAGATAATCGCCCCCTTAAGTACGCGGAATTCGAAGAACGCATCGGACCCGTAATATACACCAGCGCCACTCCAAGCGAAGTCGAGAGGAAAACCAGCGAACAGATCGTGGAGCAAATAATTCGCCCGACGGGTCTAGTAGACCCGGAAGTGCTTGTTAGGCCAGTGTCCGAAAAGGAGAAGTATCTTGGGCAAATTCAAGATTTCATAACCGAAGCGGAAAAGACTATTGCCAAAGGTTTCCGGGCGATGGCGACCACGCTTACGAAGAAGATGGCAGAAGACCTGACTGCATATTTAAAAGAAAAAGGTTTTAAGGCTGAGTATTTACATTCTGATATAAAAACCATGGACAGAATCAAAATATTAACTCAATTCAGACGAGGAGGAAGGGGAACTCCTGCCCCGTCTGGAGTCGAAGACTCTCGTTCGGGGTTTGATGTTTTGGTGGGGGTAAACTTGTTGCGAGAAGGTTTGGACCTTCCTGAGGTGGCGCTTATTGGAATTCTCGACGCTGACAAGGAGGGCTTTCTCCGTTCAGAAACATCGCTCATTCAAATCATTGGCCGTGCGGCGCGTAACTCCGAGGGCAGGGTAATTTTATATGCGGACAGCATTACCGGCTCTATGGAGAGGGCGATAGGGGAGACCGAGCGCCGCAGAAACATTCAACTCGCATATAACAAGGAGCACGGCATAACGCCGCAAACTATTCTTAAGAAAATTCACGATATCACCGAAGAGCTAGAAAGTGAGCATGGCAAAATTGTAAATGCAGAGCTTGCCCTGGATGTGGAATTGTTTAAAAAAGTTTTTGCCAAAGAGAAAAGCAATAAAGGCAGAACCGAGTCCGATACCATTAAAAACATCGGCCTTTCTGACGAAGAACGAAACAAGGTGGTCTATGACAAGATAATTAAAATGAAAGAAAAAGAAATGAACAAAGCGGTGAAACAGCTCGACTTCGAAACCGCCGCTATATTGCGCGACGAAATTAAAGTTTTGCAAGAAAAATATTTGAGATAAAAAAAGCCGGGCGTTTCCGTCCGGCTGGGGTCAGGCGCATATCCCCAAAGCGCGTAATTCTAACTTCCGACGATGGCGATGTGCCTGACCGACCAATTCTCCCACAACAATTCCTGAATCTTTTCGCGTTCCAGAATACTTAAATGCTTGTATTGCATACCTCTATTTTACTAAAAGTGTTGCACTTACTTGTTGAACCTAGGGGCATGTGTCCGACTGGGGGCACTGGAATGATCGTTACTCAGGGATTTTATAATTGTTATGTTATTTTAGATAAAGGTCTATTGGTTTTGGGAGTTTTGCTACTAATTGTAGGGCTTATATTTTACACGTTTCAAAAAGCACGCACCTAATTACGTAATATATTACGTAACTTTTCCAATAATTTTATGCTTGAAGTTAATGCACCTTCGGTTGAGGGATTTTCAAGGTAGTCGCCGCAGAAATACACATGGTTTTTGGAATCATCGGGCCGGTTAAGAAATTTTGTTACTGATTTTGTAAACCCTGGATAAATAATAGGAGTCGCAGATTCCCACGTTCTCATTTCCAGAATATCTAAATCCTCTATATCTGGGAATTCTTCTTTTAGTAAATACAAAATATTATCAGAATTAAAATTACCTGTTTTGATCAAAGATTTGTAAGTATTTGCACGCAAAGAAGCAATGAACGTTACTCTACCCGAGGCGTCCTTTTTTGATCCCACCTTACCCAATGCCGTAAAGTTTGATTTCTCGGCGGGCAGGAATTCTATGACCTTAAATCTAGGAAATAAATCGGTTTTACCCTCACACAATATTTGAACCGTGCTGGCATATCTTATACTTGAGAAAAATGTTTTTTCCTCCGGCGATGGGGTTTTTAGGATGTCGAGAACATAAACTCCAGGTATCGCAATTATTGCATTTTTTGCCTCATGCATTTTTATTTGCTTGTTGTTTATTGCAGTGATAAAAACACCATCGCGTGTTTGTTTTACCGACGTTACTTTTGTGTTTAATTCGACTGGAACTTCCGCTGCCATTTTTTGACACAATTGGCCTACCCCTTCTCTAAAAGTGAAAGTCTTAATCTTTACCAATTTTAACAACACAGAGTAAAAGGCGAGTCGAGAGAAATCTTTTGTTGGATAAAAAAGAACATTTTGATTAAAAAGCTCTACGACATGGTCATACCCTTCATGCCCAGCAAAATCTCGAAAATCATCGCGGATGCTTTTGTCGTCCAACTGTAAAGCGTCTTCAAGTTTGTAAAAATCTATTTTTCTATACTGAATCAAACGTACCAGCGTGGCAAAACAAAGTTGCAGCTTGGCTTTAAAGGATATACCGTTGTAGAGAAATGCGCCCGCAAATCTTTTTTGACCATCAAAAGGGTAAAGTTTGCCGTTTTTAACTATAGCTGCTTGCTTTAGATTTATAGGCACGAGTTCCACCCCTAATTCCTTTGCAAGGGGTAACATATACTTATATAAATTTGCTATGAATTTAGCCCCGAAATCTACCGGCTGGCCGTTTACAAAATTAGTAGACATCCTACCGCCAAAATAGGATTCCTGTTCTAAAACCAGCACCTTTTTACCTCGCTGTTTAAGCCTGTAAGCTGTGTGGAGACCGGCTATGCCAGAACCTATGATAATATAATCAAATTGCATTTTACTCTATTATTTTTCTCTCGACCCTTTTAATGCCGGGCAGAAAAAGGAATCGGATAATTTTTTGCAGAATTTTTTCCATGACAATATCTATTATGGCAATTTGTGCTCGATACTAAATTCGTATAAAACAACTACACAGGGGGCACTCAAGATCACTATGAATAAAAATTCTTCCAAAGGAAATGGATAAGGAACGTAACCCATAAACCCTAAATATTTTCCTGGAAAGTCCCAGTGGTGCAAGAAGTTGCCTGTCATTTCAAACAATAAAAGCAAAAATGCCATGAAGGATGCAGGAATAAGCATACTTTTAGACAGGTATTTGTATTTCCACAAAGCAACACCTAGAAACATTATAGCAAACAGACACATGTAGAAATAAGGGTATGCTAAATTTAGGCTAATAACCATTAACAATAAAAGTATGGCCAGAGATAAAATTGGTAAGATAAAAAATCTTAACCTTAAACGCACGGGCGATTTGGGTAAAGCTAGCGTGTGATAAAGCATCACTGTTACATAACAATAAAGAAGAACCCATATTATATCGTCTACAGGCAGAGATCCGCTCAGTAGTCGGAAAGGGAATATCGTGTTTGGTATATACCAAACTTTGTATATAAAGGCATAATAATCTACAGGCAAAAGAATTGGCACCATCGCAAATGCAGAAAACAAAAGAGAGGAGGATATGTTTTCAGGGCGACGGAATGATAGTATGAATGCCAAAGGAACAAAAAATAAAAGGGTTGATATGAGGTAATTAGCACTCAAAAAAATCGAAACAGTTGCGGCTCCAATAGGGAATAGCAGGAAAACAAAATTCATACTTTCTATATGATACAATAACGTAGTGACTAAGCAAAGCTTGGATCTTAAAGACAAAATGATTTATGCCCACAAGGGCTATTTTGACAGGGAGTCGGTAAAACATTACCGCGAAAATTCAGTAGAGGTTTGTAAAATTGCCAGTACGAAAGATTATATAAAAGCCATAGAAGTTGACGTGCGAAAATCCAGCGACGGCATTTTATATTGCTACCATGGTAATTTTTGGCAGTATATTTTCTTACTAAAAATTCCACAAACCTTCACTACGCTCCAGAAAAAATACCATGTCGCAACTCTCAAAGATATTTTAAGCGTTATTTCTTCAGACAAAATTATCGCGCTCGATATCAAAGATACCAAAATAACTAAGGCAGATATTTTGAATGCTTTTGCGGGCAAAAAATTCAAGGAAGTAGTCATAATTAATAAATCTACTGCTTATCTGGAGCGTTTTGATAATATGTCCAAAGAGTTTGTAAAAATGTTGAACGTGAATGTGTTTCCCGCTTTTTGCAATCTGGAAAAACTGAAAGGCGATAACTTTAAGTATTTCGAAATCCTTTTTCCTTTCCTGGCAACCAAAAAGATTTTACAAAAAATAAAAGATAGCGGCCTGGAATGGACAGGTTTTCCTGCAATTATTTTCACGAGCGAGGAAAGTTATCGAGAATGCGTAGAGAAATATAAAATTCCCTACCTACCCGCCCACTTATTTTATTGACCGATGAAGTTAAAAATTTTTACAGCGAACATAGCATTTGGGCTCAAGGGAATGGACAATCTTTTAGTAAATACTATTGGGCATTTGGTATTTCACGGCTGGTCCATGATAGCTTTATTTTTAAATCCTACCTCTTTTAAAAATCGCAAAAAAACGCTGAACCCCCGAAGAATCTCGTACATAAAAAAGCACAGTAGCCTTGCGTCGATACTGGAAGTAATAAAAAAAGAAAAACCGGACATTTTGATGTTAAATGAGTTAATAAAGCAAATCCAATGTAGTGAAATCGAAAAAGAGCTGTCTGCTTTAGGGTATTCTTCAATTTATTTCGGTTATTCGGCACACCATGATGACGCCACGGTTTCTTCTCTCGTTGCATCTAAAATAAAAGGAGAAAAATTGGCGATAGAATTTACCGAAGGGGCTCATGCGGGTGGCGGGGGAGGTATTGTCGGGCTAAGGCTTGTGCAGTCAAACATAACCGTGGTAGGAGTACATATGTGTACGCCTAAATTTCCATGGTTATATGACGCGCAAATTGCAGATATAGTAAAATTTTTAGAGACCGAAAAATTACTTGGGCGGGAAGTTATAATTGCAGGGGATTGGAATGCGTCAACACTTTTTCTTAAAAAATACCCCGCATTTTCAAAACTGAATCTTATAAATAGCGAAGGGGATATGCTTACTTGTCCTACGTTTTTACCAAAGCTCGAGCCCCTAGACCATATCTTTGTCCCGCAGAATTTTAAAACTATAAATTCCAAAACGATCGCTTTCGGTTCGGACCATTTGGCTGTAAGTGTTGAAGTGGGAAAATAATATAATGGAAGACTTACCAATAAAAATAAACAACGACAAATATCAAGTTTTTCTTTTTACTAGCAGATGTCCACTGCCCATCCCCTTCGCTTCCCACCTGTGGTTTGTCATAAATAAAAAAGGAGCGCTATATAGATATGAAGTTACTAATCATAAAAATCCGAAAGGCGTAAAACATTGGGGGCACATAGCTTTAAATTTCCTACCCTTTTTTTTCTGGAATGAGTGTAATTCCTTACTATAAAAAAATTTGTTTCAAGGCGAAACTTTTAAGTCAAATCGAAGGCGACGAAAAAAGCATAGCCAGGTTAATGGCGGATTTTATAGAAAATTCTCCGAATACGTATGCCCACCGCGATGTTTATCATTTTGTTGGACCCAACAGCAATACTTACGCAGCTTGGGTTCTGCGCAATTTTCCGGAGTTTAAAGCCGCATTGCCCAGGAATGCTTTCGGAAAAAATTACAAATGTACGTAATATATTACGTACATTGAAAGAGGACTCAAATGTGATAGAATAGCCCTATACACCCCCTATGGATGAGGCGGGGTGGATTTGTGTTATACGGCACAATTTTATGAAAACCGATAAAAATATAGACCCTCCTTCGCGTAAAGCTACGGACGGGCAAAGCAAAATAATAGTTAAGGGTGCTAGGACGCACAACTTAAAGAATATAAGCGTAGAAATGCCTCGCAATAAAATGGTGGTAATTACCGGTGTTTCGGGGTCTGGAAAGTCATCTCTTGCCTTCGACACTATCTTCGCCGAAGGGCAGAGGAGGTATGTGGAATCCCTCTCTTCTTATGCGCGGCAATTTTTGAACCAAATGCCCAAGCCGGATGTGGACGAAATTTCCGGCCTGTCGCCCGCGATCTCCATCGACCAAAAATCACGCTCCAACAATCCGCGTTCTACGGTGGCAACCATCACGGAGATTTATGACTACCTCCGCGTCATGTACGCCCGCATCGGGCACCCACATTGTCCGCAATGTGGAGAAGAGATTAAAAAACTTTCCAACGAAGAAATTTTAAATTTTGTTATTGGGAAAGTTTTTTCGAGGTCGGACCTCAAGAATTCCCGAGGTCCGACCTCTAGGCGGAAGGTGATGGGCGTGGAGTGGGACGAGACCGAGATAAGTATTTTCTCTCCGGTGGTGAGGGGCAGAAAGGGGGAGTACTACCAGCTCCTGTACGATTTACTTGGAAAAGGTTTCGCCGAAATACGCCTCGACGGAGCTGCGAAGAAGCTCCGTGAACAGATTACGCTTTCTAAAAACAAGGCCCACAACATCGACATCCTGATAGACCGTTTCGCTGTTCACGAATTTACCGACGACAAAGACGCGAGCCGAATGCGCTTGGCAGAAGCCATTGAGCGCGCCTTGATAGAGTCAGATAGTTTGGTAACTATTAAAATTGGCGAGGAGGAATTTATTATGTCAGCGAAGTTTGCCTGTAAGAACGATGGATTTTCTTTCCCCGAAGTTGAGCCCAGGCTTTTCTCCTTCAATTCTCCATACGGAGCCTGCCCGGTATGTAACGGCTTAGGGTCCAAATATTTTATGGGTGACGAACCTTGTGACGCTTGTCATGGCGCGCGATTGCGGCCCGAAGCGCTGAATGTTTTCTTGAGGTCGGACCTCAAGAATTCCCGAGGCCCGACCTCGAAGAGCGGACTAAACATACTTGATATTTCATCACTTTCTATTAAGGACGCCCACGACTTCTTCAAGAATTTGAAACTCTCGGAGCAAGAGAAAGAAATTTCTGTACCAGTAGTGCGCGAGATAGAAGCGCGGTTACAGTTTATGCTCGATGTGGGCCTCGACTACCTCCAGCTTTCAAGAAAAGCCAATACTCTCTCGGGCGGAGAAGCACAACGAATAAGGCTTGCTTCCCAGCTGGGCTCACGTCTTGTCGGAGCGTTGTATGTGCTAGATGAACCCACGATTGGTCTCCACCAGCGCGACAATGACCGACTGATAAAAACTTTGCAAAATTTGCGCGATCTAGGGAATACCATACTTATAGTGGAACACGACGAGGACACTATTTACGCCTCGGACTACATTGTCGACATAGGGCCAAAGGCCGGAGTTCACGGGGGCGAAGTAATTGTGTCCGGATATTTAGAAGACTTACTTACCGCAAAGAAGAATCCTAATAATTCTCGTACCCTCGCCTACCTCCGCGAGGAAACTCGGATTGAAATTCCTAAAAAGCGCCGCGAGGCTAAAGGGGTACTGCGAATTGCCGGAGGGAAAATATTTAATATAAAAAATATGAACGTGGAGGTGCCGCTCGGTGTTATGACCTCGATTACCGGCGTGTCTGGGTCTGGTAAAAGTTCTCTTATGTACGAGATTCTCTATAAGAACTTGCAGGCGAGGTACGAAAGGAAATATCGCACAGCGAAAATATTTAATGCCACATCTTTTTCGGGTACAGAATACCTCTCCCGCGCGATATTAATTGATCAGTCGCCCATAGGCAGAACTCCGCGTTCAAACATTGCCACTTATACGGGCTCCTTTACCCACATCCGTGACCTTTTCGCACTAACAGAAGAGGCGCGCTTGCGGGGCTGGAAGGCTAACAGATTTTCTTTCAACGTGAAGGGCGGACGCTGCGAAGCTTGTGAAGGCAACGGTGAAATAGCCGTGGAAATGCATTTCTTGCCGACAGTGTATGTTACCTGTGATGTGTGTAATGGTAAACGTTTCGACAAAGAAACCCTCACCGTAAAATACAAAAAGAAAAATATTCACGAAGTACTGCGAATGACCGTGGAAGAGGGATTGAAATTTTTCAAAGATATTCCCGCGATTTCCGACAGGTTGCAAACTCTTATGGATGTAGGGCTTGGATATTTGGAATTGGGACAATCAGCTACAACTCTTTCGGGAGGGGAAGCGCAACGAGTAAAAATTTCGAGCGAACTGTACCGTCCACACTTAGAGAAAACAATTTATCTTTTGGATGAGCCTACCGTGGGGCTGCATTACGATGACGTCCACAAGCTGCTCGAGGTATTAAGCAAGCTCGTGTCCAAAGGTAACACCGTGGTCCTAATTGAGCACAACCTTGATATTATAAAAAGCTCGGACTACATTATAGACATAGGTCCTGAGGGGGGAGTAAACGGCGGGAACATAGTTGCTAAAGGTACTCCGGAAGAAGTGGCCAATAATACTAAAAGTTATACCGGTAAATATTTAAAAAAGGTTCTACGAAAATAATGGTTCGATAAGCTCACCATAAAAATGGAACTCAAAAATCTAAAAAAATTAAACCCCGAAGGAAAGCAGAATAAAAATATAGCTTCCTACGGGGCAGGACTTCCCAATAGTCCTGGCGTTTACTTTTTCATGAGAGGTCGGAAGATTTTATATATCGGCAAGGCGACATCCTTACGGGATAGAGTGAGGAGTTACTGGAGCAAGGATTTAATCGAGACGCGCGGGCCCATTGTGGCAGATATGGTTTTTCAAGCAGACAAGGTGGAGTGGCAGGCTACTGACACCGTTCTCGAAGCGCTTATACTCGAAGCCAATTTAATTAAAAAGCACCAACCCCAAGCCAACACTAAGGAGAAGGATAATAAGAGTTTTAATTATGTTTGTATAACCCGAGAGAAATTACCAAGGGTTTTAGTAGTAAGAGGAAGAGTTTTGGAAAATTACAAAGGAAGTATCTTCGGCCCATACACTAACGGCAGGCAGCTAGGTGAGGCGCTAAAAATTGTGCGTCGAATATTCCCATTTATCGATGACAGCTCGAGCAAGAAACAGAATTATCAATTTTACAAGCAAATCGGACTTACCCCTGACACCAAGGCACCCAGCGAACTTTATTTAAGCAACATAAAATACCTTAAACTGTTTTTCGCCGGAAAAAAGAAATCAGTAATGCGAGAAATTAAAAAAGAGATGATGCAGAGGGCTAAAAATCGCGAATTCGAACAAGCTACCGAATTGAAAAGACAGCTTTTTGCCATACAGCACATTAATGATGTTGCACTTATAAAAGAAGAAAACCTAAACCCCTCGATTTTTAGAATTGAGGCGTACGACATAGCGCATATGTCGGGGAAAAGTATGGTGGGTGTGATGACGGTGGTGGACGGACACGAACCGGACAAAAGCCAATATAGGAAATTTAGAATCCGCACCCAAGAAGGTGCAAACGACACCGGCGCGCTTAAGGAGGTACTCACAAGGCGCCTTGCTCACGAAGAATGGCCTTACCCGAATCTTATTGTAATGGATGGTTTCACCGCCCAAATAAATTCTGCTAAAAAAGCGCTAGGAGAAGCAGGAATGAACATACCCGTCGTCTCAGTTATTAAAGACGAACGTCACCGCCCGAGAGGATTCGGTGGCGACAAAGAACTCGCACACAAATATGAGCGGGAAATACTTCTTGCCAACAGCGAAGCACACCGCTTCGCCATTACTTACCATAAAAATTTACGCGGGAAAAAGTTTTTAGGTAAATAAAGTATCCCCGTAGTGAATTTTGGCGACGCGCAAAGCGCAACGAAGTTATCGCCAAAATCTACTACAGGGTATAATAAGCATATGACCAAGCAAGAGGAGCTGGAACACTTAAAGATCGAAATTGAGCAAAATAAAGCTCTGCCGCTCGATACTAATCTCGTTTTCGGGGAAGGCAATCCGGACTGCGAAATACTTTTTATCGGAGAGGCTCCTGGTATGAATGAGGACCGCGATAGGCGCCCATTCGTGGGCCGTGCTGGGCAATTATTACGCAAAAATATTCGCGACCTTGGTTGGAAGGAAGAGGATGTATATATCACTAACATAGTTAAACGCCGCCCCCCGGAAAATCGCGATCCTTTACCTGAAGAAATTGAAAGTTATAAGCCCTACTTGGCGAAGCAAATAGAAATACTCCAGCCTAAAATAATTATTCCCCTCGGGCGATTTTCTATGAACTACTTCTTGCCCCTGGCGAAAATCACTCGCGACCAGGGCAAACTTTTCAAGACAGGGAAGTATTTCATCTTGCCGATGCTTCACCCCGCCGCGGCGTTGCGGGGCAACACGAATATGGCAATGTTCGTGGAAACGTTTAAAAAATTACCTCGAGCACTCGAGAAAGTCAAAAGTTTATGAAACTCATGAGTTTTACATTTTAGCTTAACAGTTGTATTATTTAAGCGATTATGACACCAGAGGAACAAGCCAAAAAAATCGAGGAAATATATAATGACGCCATGCAAAAGCTGGAAAAGCTTGGTGGTGAGCGCAAAGAAATTATTCGTAGCTATATCAAAGAACTCGAAGTTCAAAAAGTTAATGCGATTCGAGCATCGTTGGGATTATAAGATAACTGAGATATTTTTATGAGCATGGAAGAAGATATCCTTAAGAGAGATTTAAGTAAAGCAGAAACTCCAGAAGCGATTCAGGAGATTAAACAAAGCGCTGAGGATATGGGAATAGATATTGAGAAGTTAGTTAATGAAAGACTCGCTGCTATTTCAACTAAAGCAGAAGTAGCAGAAACCACGACGCCTGGACAAGTCGCGCAGGTTGAAAGTATGGGCGGTTCTATGGACGAAATTGAAAAAAGAACTGAAGGGGTGGATCAAAAAATTGGGGAAGTAAAAGCCGAGGCGAGAGAAAGAATAGAAAAAGCTCAAGGAGAACAAAGTCCCGTAGAAGTTACTCAACAAAAAGAAAGTCCCGCAGACATTGCTTTGAAGCAAATTAGGGAGAAGTTGGATGCTGACAAAGATCTAAGGCAAAATAAAGTTGTAATTGACAATAAGCTCGTGGACATAGCAGAAATTACTGCTAATCCAGATTTAGTGAAACAAATAGATTGGACTCGCCCTGCCTCACTTAAAACAGCAGGGAGTCTTTTAGAGTCGGGAGTTGTTTCTTCTAAAGAAGTTCTTAAGGGTATAGCTAAACTCCAAATTACGGTCTTAGAAGATATCCCCATGGTTATCCTTAAAAGACTCAAAGAAGAGAATTCTTTGGATTTTACCCAAACCCTAGAGTCTATGATCGAGAAAAATAAAAGTGGTTTAAACGACTCACTTTTGGCGATAAGTTATGTTGCCAACATAGTTCGTATGCCAGGGTGGGGGGCGGCCACAAGCAAACTTGGTCTAAAAGACAACATTCTTAAAATTAGAGATAAATTTGTGGAGTCATCAAACAAAGATCCTGAAGCAATGATCAGAACAACAGAAGGGTTGCCGGCTCTTTTTGATGCTAGTGAAAGAAAGTTAGTAGAACGAGAAGATTTAATGCGTTGGTTAAAAGACGGGATGTCTTCGGAAGACATGAACATGCCAACCTTTCGTCTTTCAGTAAGAAAAATTCTTGATTTGGAAAGTAGGGGAAAAATTTCCACAGAAGAGGCGGAGGACATTATAAAAAATAACCCAAATTACCAAAAATATTTGGGTTAAGAATTTCCCCAAGTAAGACAGAGCATTAATTGCTGAGGTAGCTCATGAGTTATGGCAAGACCTACAAATTCAATTAGAAAAATATCACGGGTGGGGAGGGCGAAGTCTTTTGCGGTGGTAATACCCGTGGAGGTAATGCGCTCGCTCGGCTGGCGCGAGAGGCAGAGAGTCGTGGTTAAAAGGGTAGCCCGCGGGATTTCTATCACGGATGCAAAAACTAAAAAGAAGAAAACACTCGCTTAGCACTTTTGGACGGCCGTCAAATATGATAAGAGGATGAAAAAAGAAACAGTAGTAATCCTGCATAACATTCGAAGCGTGGAGAATGTCGGAGCGATGTTTCGCACGGCTGATGCGGCGGGGGTAGATAAGATTTATCTCGTTGGCTATACTCCGGCCCCCCTTGATAGGTTTGGCAGGAAAAGAAATGATTTGCATAAATCTGCCCTAGGAGCAGAAGAATTTGTGGCTTGGGAGCAAGCAAAAACTATTTCTTCCCTTATTTCTAAATTTAAAAAACAGGGTTTCCAAATTATTGCCATTGAGCAGGATGAAAAATCCGTAGATTACCGAAAAGTTAAAATGAAAAATAAAAATGCATTCATTATGGGGGCGGAAGTGGAAGGCATACCCAAGAATGTTCTAAAAAAGTGCGACGTCATTGCCGAAATTCCTATGCGAGGTAAGAAAGAATCCCTCAATGTTTCTGTAGCATTCGGCGTAGTCATGTTCAGGGTTTTGTAGTTTTTAAGTACGGATATTTTTTTACTAAAAAATTCCTCGTGCTCGCGCCGCCGCGCTCGCAAGCCTCAAAAACTACAAAACTCTTCCCAAAAAAGCCTTAGAACAAAGTTTTTAAGGGGTTTCGAAGCTGACGAGCTGAGAACTTCAGGATTTTTTAAGCTTCAAAAAATCCGTACCGGCTAAAACTTTTGTTCTCAAGGCTTAGTGTTGGCATTTTGGGCAGAAAATTGTGGTGCGGCTTTGAATTATTATTTTCCTAAGTGGTGTTTTACAGCGGAAACATTTTTCTCCGCTTTTGCCATAAACCTTATGCTCGCGAGCGTAGTTGCCTTGGCTCATATCGAGGAGACGGTAGGTGGCTACTGAGGACCCGCCGACTTTTATGGCCTGTTTCATAATTCGGATTATAGCAGTATGCAAAATCGCGGCTTCTTTCTTAGAAATTAAATTTGTCTGGCGCTCTGGACGAATGCCGGCTTCAAACAAGCTTTCATCAGCATAAATATTCCCCAGACCAGTTACAATTTTTTGATCCATCAAGACGGCCTTAATCTTACCTTTTTTGTTTTTTAGAGCTTCGTATAAATATTCTGCAGTAAATTTCTTATCGAAAGGCTCCAAGCCCAAAAGCGCAAAATGATTTTCTTTTTCAAATGCTGCGAGCGTAGGGTAGTAGAGCACGTAGCCGAACATTCTGGTGTCGTTGTAATAAAGCGTGCCTTTTTCAAGCTCAAAAATAATATGCGTGTGCTTGTTCGGCAATTCCTTTTCAGAAAGTTCTATCGGATGCCCTCCAATAACACTGTCAAGGGTGCCCCTTGACAGTGTGGGTCTGTAAGCAAACTGCCCGGACATCTTAAGGTGGGTTAGAATTATTTTATTTTCACTTAATCTAAAAATTAAATTTTTTGCCCGGCGTTCTACAGCAGTAATTCTTGCTCCCTTGAGCCCTAGCGCGAATTCTCGTGTCTTGCGAGCATCAGCTTTCCGAATTGTGCCCTTGCCAGACACGAGCTTGGGCTTATGGACTTCTATCCGTAACACTTTTTGTCCGACGATTGCTTTCTCTAAACCCCGCTTTAAATTTTCTACTTCTGGCAATTCCGGCATTATTTTCCTCCTAAAATTTTGAGAGCTTCGCGAATTTTAGCGTTAGTGTTGGATTCAGGAGAAGTTTGTTTCAAAGCTTCACGAGCTTCGTTTTGAGAATAGCCGAGAGATTTCAAAGCTTCCAGCGCATCGAGTTCGTCTTTTAATGAGCCGCCGTCTTTTTCTTCCCCGATTTTATCCCTCAACTCGATGACAATTTTCTCTGCTGTTTTTCTGCCGATGCCGGAAATTTTCGTAAGGTAGCTCGTGTCTCCAGTGCCTATGGCGCGACGCAATGTGTCGATGGAAGCAATTCCAAGTATTGCCAAGGCAGAGCGGGGGCCAATACCAGAAACATTCAAAAGCATTTCAAAGAAGTTCAAATCTTCCAAATTTAAAAATCCATATAAATCTAGTGCATCTTCGCGGACGTGAGTGTGAATAAAGAGAAAAATTTCGCCGTCAGCCTTTGGCGCTTTGGAAAGCACGTCAGGGGAGACGCTCACCTTATAACCCACCCCGCCGGCCTCTACAATTAAGAATTTATCAGTCTTTAAGACTATTTTCCCCCTTAAGCTTCCAATCATAAGATAATCATATCATATTTGCCTTTTCGCGTCTTTTCTGGTAGATTACACCTATGCCAATAACAAAATCAGCCAAAAAAGCAATCCGAGTATCCGGCCGCAAGAAGGCTCAAAACGACCTCCGAAAGAAGGTAATGAAGGAGCTCGTTAAAAAGATAGAGAAATTAGCCAAAACAGACAAGGCGGCAGCAGCCAAGCTTCTCTCTAGCGCTTTCCAGTCCATAGACAAGAGCGCCAAGAAAGGAGTTATCAAGAAGAACAACGCCGCTCGCAAGAAATCCAGATTGTCTAAACTAGTTAAATAAAAACAAAAAGCCCCTCGCGGGGCTTTTTGTTTGGTTGAGGTTACGCTCGTTGTACGTTCGTAGCATTCAATCCTTTTGGAGATTCCTCTGTTTCGAAAGAAACAGTATCACCTTCCTTGAGCTCGTCAAAAGTTACGCCAACTAGAGAGTTCGAGTGAAAGAATAAATCTTTCGCAAGGCCTTCTCCGGTTATGAAGCCGAAACCTTTATCAGTGAGCCTTTTTATAGTACCAGTCATTGATTGTTTTGTTTAGATTTTTAAATACAAATAGATACACGCAAGAAATCGACTCTAAATTACTCTTCTTCTACCTACTTTGTCTACTAAGTATAGCATATATGATCCTCATTTGTCAAGCGAATTGGCTATTTTGCCTTAAATAAGCTAATGTAAAACCTAATGGATACAATAGTTAGATTTGATAAAGTCTCATTCGAATGGGGCGTAAATAAGCCTATTTTAGACGAGGTAAGCTTCAGTATTAAAAGAGGCACCAAGTTTACCTTGATGGGCCAGAATGGGGCTGGGAAAAGCACCATTTTTGGATTGATTTCTGGAACGAGCACCCCAGAGTCTGGGGTTATAAACGTGGTTAAGGGAGTAAGCATCGCTTCCGCTAGGCAAGTCATTCCGCGCGACGAGCTCGACCTTAGCGTCCGCGAATTTTTCGAAAAATGTTTCCTAAATAAAACATCAGAAAAAGTTTATGATATTGATCCGCGGATTGATGAAATTTTAGAAGTTGTAAATTTGAGGGGCCACGAGAAAGTGCACGACAGGAAAATTAAAAGTTTTTCTGGCGGACAGCAGGCGCGATTGCTCTTGGCCTCCGCCCTCATCCAAGACCCCGATTTATTACTCCTAGACGAGCCGACCAACAATCTAGACAAAGCTGGGATTGCACACCTTACGCAATATCTCAAAAATTATAAAAAAACAGTTCTAGTGATTTCTCACGATGCTGAATTCTTGAACGCCTTTACTGAAGGAGTGCTTTACTTGGATGTTTATACCAAAAAGATAGAACAATATGTTGGCAACTATTTCAACGTGGTGAAGGACATTACTGCCAGAGTTGAGAAAGAAAATATGAAGAATGCCCAGCTCGAGAAAGAAATTCAGGCCAAGAAAGACCAGGCGAACGTCTTCGCTCACAAGGGAGGACGGCTACGCCTCGTGGCCAGGCGAATGCGCGAGAAAGCGGAAGAGCTCGAAGGGGAGATTGTGGAAGTGCGCAAAGAAGATAAATCGATTCGGCCTTTCGTGATCCCTGCCCAGCCTGATTTAATCGGAGAGATTTTAAATATTTCCTCTTTTACTACAATGCAAAAAGGCAAAATAGTAAAACGCAAAGCGAGCGTATCTTTAAATAAAAATAAACACTTACTTTTACAGGGCCCTAACGGCATCGGTAAAACTACTTTGCTTGAGAGGCTGGCGAGCGGCCACGCTGAAGGCGAGACGGTCAAAAGTGGCACCCGCATAGGGTACTACCGGCAGGATTTCTCGACGCTTAACTTTAACCACACGGTGTACGACTCTCTCGCGGAGGCAATGCTTGAAGGAGGGGAGAGACTGGACGAAGAGCGGATGCGAGCCATAGCAGCAGGATTCTTAATTACGGGAGAATTTATTCGTACTAAAATCGGCAGTCTGTCAGAAGGGCAGAAGGGCCTTGTAGCTTTCGCGCGACTGGTCCTTCAAAAGCCAGGATTGCTAATCCTGGACGAACCGACCAACCATATCAATTTCCGTCATTTACCGATAATTGCCAAAGCCCTCGATGAGTACAAAGGGGCAATGATTTTGGTATCGCACGTACCCGAGTTCGTAAAACAAATTAGGATTGACGAAGTACTTGATCTAGAAAAGTAGATAATTCTTCGCCCTTAATTTCTCGTAAGCCTCCGGGCTTTAAGGTTCCAAGTTTGATATTCATTATTCTTTCACGTTTCAAGTCGGCAATTTCTTGGAAGAGCGCGGCGCACATTCTGCGAATTTGATGCTTCTTGCCTTCGGTAAGAATAATTTTGAAAGTAGAAGGAGCGATGACGTTCACTTTGCACTTTTTCGTAACATAACCCTCAATGTTCACCCCTTTCTCCATTTTCGCTTTGAAGCTTCCACGCAGCTTTTCTTTGGTTCGAACTACATATTCTTTTTCGTGAAAATATTTTGGATTTAAGAGTTGGTCAGTGATGCGTCCGTCGTTCGTGAGGATTAACAAACCGTGGGAATTCTTGTCGAGTCTGCCTAGGGGGAAGAGGTCACTCCGCGGAGAGTTGGTCTCCAGGCCTATCGGTTTATAGTAAGCGAAATAAGAATAGGCGTTGGGCTTCTGGCCTTTAATTTCCACTACGTCTGCTTCTTCTACTTTGCTCCCCAGTACGGCGAGCTTCTTGTTGATGAACACCTTCTTGTTTTTTATAAGCTCATCAGCCCCTCTCCTAGTTGAAATCTTTTTCAAGGCGAGGTATTTGTTGATTCGCATCGGATATGTATTTTCGTCCATAAATTAAATATACCCCCACACCTATTTTTTCCCTAATGGGAATAGGTGTGGGGGTATACCACAGTTCTGTGTGTTTTTTTTAATGATGCTCTACCGTGGTTACGGTTTTCTTTGTAAATGGGTCGCCTCCGCTGACTAAATGTTTCGCCAAGAGGACAAGAAGCAAGATTAGAATGATGAGGAGTAACCATCCGAAGAGACTGCCCGGCCAGAATGCACCGGAGAGGAAGGCCGCTGCTCCCAAAGATGTCCTCGTGTTTACAACTTCCTGATCCGTATTCCAAACCTGGGCAGATACATTGGCGCTCACTGTCTGCGGATAACCGGCAGGGTCGATATAAGAAAGGGTTGCCGGGAAGTTGAGTAGAGCTCCTGGAGGGGCATCGTTACGAACGAGAACCCTTACTGTTACAGTGCCGGAGCCATTAGCTGCGAGTGTCCCCAAGTTAAAGATTAAAGTATTGCCGGAAATTACAGGGTTGTTCGGAGTGGAGTATCGATAAACGACTTCGTACGGAAGGTCAAGCCTTAGTACCAAATTCTTTATCGAGCCGGTTCCTATGTTTTGATAATTTACGGTGTAAGTTATCTCGTCTCCTGGTCGTGGGCGAGTGTTGTCGAGAGTAGGCACTATCGGCTGGTTGCGGTCGATTGAAGAGTTGATTACAACCAGTGAAGTTGCAGGTGGAGGCGTAGGACCGCCGGTTGTTGGGCGACGTACGGCTATGGTTACCGAGTCAGTATCGGAACCGAAATTGTTGAAACAAGTGAGTGTGAAGGTGCGAGAAGAAGAAAGGGAGCCGGTGTAGAACGAACCCGGGCCGATGCTCTTTACTCCCGCCCATCCTGCTGATCCGCCAGAAGCCTGGCAAGATGTGGCGCCTACTGCGCTCCAGCGAACGAATGTTGCGCCGTTATAAGCAAGGCTCGTACTGTCTGCGTAAAGGATAACAGTCGGAGCGCTACCTGTAGGAACAGGTGTGAAATATCGGCAAGGCAGGGAACCGCCGTAGTTTAGCGCGCTAGTGTCGCGACACTCTCTGTTGGTGGTGTTATTGTTGTCGTCTGTTCGGAAAGATAGAACGCTACCATAGTCCGTGCCATATGCATTTCTAGCTACGGCGCGGAAATAGTAAACAGTGTCTTCTCGGAGTCCGTCAATTTGGTCATCGAAGTCATCTGTGCCGGAGCCAGTTGATATTTCATCTGTTTCTTCACCGTCACCATCTTCGACGTCGTTCCTGTCTCGTCCGTATTCAAACCAAACTCGAGTAGAAGAACCATTGCCGTCTACTTCTCCGCGGAGAGTAGCTTCTTCATCGTCAATATCTGTTGCGCTTCGAGTGGTGACGTCAGGCTTTTGATTGTCGCCATCGTCGTTGCCACCAACGGTTACAGCTACGGAGTCAGTAGCTGACTGACCGCTGTTGTTGTAGCACCTGATAGTGTAATACTTGTTGACATATAAAGGTCCGACAACTTGGCTACCGCCGGAAGCGCTGACGCTACCTGACCAGTCGCCCGAAGCAGTACAGGAAGTTGCGTGTGCAACGGTCCATATCAAAGTAGTTACGTCCCCGTAATCAATACTTGCATCGCTGGCGCGGAGATCAACGGTAGGGGCATCGTCTTGTGGTTGCCCAGTAACATTTACAGTTACAGAATCGCTTGCAGAGCCACCGCTACCGGTACAGGTAATGGTATAGCTTTTTGTGCTGGTTAAGCTTCCTGTGCTCTCGCTTCTGTTGCTGCCAGTTGCTTTGCTTCCTGACCACGCACCAGATGCGGTACACGAAGTTGCGTTGGTTGAAGTCCATCGTAGAGTTGTGCTCTGTCCGTAGTCGAGGCTAGTATCATCTGCGGTAAGGTTTACAGTAGGGGAATATGTTTGAGTGTATCGGCAAGGATAACCGGTGTGGTAATTATTTGCATCAGGGTCCTGACAAGTCTGAGTCGGCGTAGGATAATGACAGGGATACCCAGTGTGATAGTTGTCTGCGTCTGGGTCCTGACAAGTTTGAGTAACAGCATTTACGTACACTGTTGCTGTTCCTGTGCCGTACCCGCCATCATTGTTGCTCATCGTGATGGTGTAAGTAGTTGTCTTGGAAGGGGAAACAGTTTTGCTTCCTGAAGGCGCAACAGAACCTATGCCCGGGCTTATGGAAATGCTGGTTGCGTTAAAAGAATTCCACTTGATCTGGGTGGATTCACCTTGGTCTATTGTGTCTGGGGTTGCGATTATTGAACCCGACACTAAAGTTTCGGCTCGAGCTTGCTGTGAGCTAATTCCGACTAATCCTAAAACAACTGCAAACAAGGCGAAAATAGCTAGTTTTGTGAAACTCTTTAGATATGGTGTTTTTTGGCCGTTCATAATATTTATTGCTACTTATAATTTTCCCAAATAATTAATAAAAATTTTATATGCATATTGTATCATATTATAATTTAATGTCAATACCCTAACCCATCTACCGACAAATGCCGTCCAAATCTCAAAACCATTACGTTGAGCTGGACTTTACTATAAAAAATTAAAAAATCAATATAAAAAGATAAAGGGGGGTCATCGAGCGAACTCGACAACCCCCAGCGATACTTCCGAAACTACAGAGATGTGAAAGAACAAGTCTTACGGGTGCGCTTCCTGCGGCACCTTAACTTCGGCGGAGAAGCCTCCTTCCCCCGTGACCCGCACCTTTCCGACGCGGGCTGCCCCGTCATTTCCAGCGACGGTGAGCTGCGGCGAACCCGTACCCACACCTGAAGCATTCCCGACGATGGCGATCATCCCCGGGGTGAGCGAAGCGGCGGTCCAAGAACATCCTGCGGTGGCCCCAATGACGAGGCTACCGTTGCTCGTGGCCCCCTTCCACGAGAACTCCGGGGTTTCCGGGGGCACGGAATAGTTGCAGGTCGGCGCCGGGCACGCCGTCTGCGTCACGAGTACCATCTTATTCTCGATGGTGATCGAACCGGTGCGGGTCGCACCGGTGGCGTTGTTGGCGACCGTGAACGTCACGGTGCCGTTCGCCGAACCGGTGTGACCCGAGACGATGGTGATCCAGCTCTCGTGGGACGTTGCCGTCCATGAGCAGCCAGAGTTCGAGCCGACAACGATGCTACCGTTGCCACCGGCGCACTCGAACGCCGGGGTTGAATCCGGCACGTTGTAGTTACACACCGGCGTCACCGGAGTGACGACGACCGTAACAGAGTCGGCGGTAGAACCGCCGCTACCGGTACAGGTGAGCGTATACGTGCGGGTGGAAGCGAGAGCGCCAGTGCTCTCACTGCCTGCGGTTGCTTTGACGCCGCTCCAGCCATCGCTGGCCGAGCAGGAGGTCGCGTTGGACGAGGTCCAACGCAAAACGGTGCTTTCGCCAGCCGCGATGTTGGTCGCGTCGGCGGTCAGGTCGACCGTCGGAGCGGGGGACGGGCATGTGACACAGGGGGGAGGGGTGTCCTTGCACCCCTTGCATTCCCCGCCGCCACACGCGACGAGGGCGAGAGAGAGGACGATGAGCGCTACCAGCGCCCAGAGAGAAAACGACTTGTTCATGGCTTCTCCTTGTTCGGCGCCGAAGCGCTTTCGTTGTTGGTTGTTTTCTTGTTGTCAGTGTCGGCGACGACGTTAGCCACGCCGGCAACCGCTGCGCTTGTTGCACCACCTACCGCTGCACCGCCAACGACGGTGGTGCAGAGAGCGGGAGTAGCCGCGGCGGTGACACCGCCGGTAGCTACACCGAGGATGACGAGACCTACAACCGTTCGCGGGCGAAGTCCTGCGCGAAGGAGCACGCGCTCCTTTCCAGGGCATTCCTGCCACACGAACTTTCGAAGAGGGCCGTACGTCTTGATGATTGTACACGGTTCTGCCGGGGGGCCTGGTGCTCCCTTGCAGTCAAGGGAATCCCAGACATCGTCACCGTTGATGTCCTCTTCGGGATCGGTTCGGCCGTTCGCGTTGAGGTCCCAGCAGCTCAACCCCGGAGGTCCAGGCTCTCCCTGTTCTCCGGGGTCGCCTTTCTCGCCCACGATAGGCGGGAACGGGACGAAGCCGTCGAGCTTGTTGACACACCACCACAAATAATCAAAAGTGTTGGTGCGCCAGTTGTAAGCCATCGGCCTGTCTGTACCGATGCGGACCCACCCCCACCCGTTTTCTGTCACGCGATCAGGTAACTCCATGTGGACGCAGCCACCTGTGGGGTGGCCACGTTCCACATAGCTGGGCCCCAGCTTGCGGTTCGATTTTAGTGAGGGGTAGTAAAGCGGCGCATCGTGCGCCGCAATGCACTCCTCCCAGTTGTCCCAGTGGTCTTTCGCCACCGGGGTGTTTTCGTCCGCCCGGGCGTTGCCCTCGCAGACGTTGATCGTGACGAGAAAAAACAGAGCGAGCGCGAGATACTGCAGGAACTTCGTCATTTTCCTCATTCCTTTCCTGTGCGTTAAAACTGATTATTCTGCTGACAACGATCAAAGACAAACTGCAAACACTCTTCTAGCATAGCCGTAGTTGGGCCACGCTGATTTCCGTCCGTGATTATATCAGGTTTTCTCAAAAAGTCAAGGTGAGTTATTAACTAAAATTTAATATTCAACAGGGTTAGGGCATTGTGGTCAGGAATAATTTTGTTTTCGTCAAAACAAAATTTTCACGACCCTGCCTCAGCTGTTTTGTTTCCTAACAAAACATGCTTCCGGCCAGCACAGCTAAAAAACCTGCAGTAGTGCAGGTTTTTCTTTACGCTGTGCTCCCGGTAGGAATCGAACCTACATCACAACCTCCGCAAGGTCGCATCCTATCCATTGAACGACGGGAGCGGTTCTTTTAGATTAACAGTTTTTATTTAAAAGTCTATTTTAAAACCCGAGCGCTTCCATTATTTTCTCGGAAGGATGCTCCTTCATCTCCACCTCAGCTATTTCCTGGAACGAAAAAATTTCGTGAATTTGTTCCGCGGTTTCGATGTGAATCGGAATCGAGATGACGGGGATAAAGATACGCTCGGTATGAATGAAGAGCGTAGGGCGAAGGAGGGGCGTCGGGGAGAAATCAGCCTGCACCCAGAAAGCCTTGATGCTTTCGTACGGGTAGAGGCGATTTTTAACACGGAGACCCTTGGAGTTAAGTTCATATTCTACGACGTCTGGCTTTTTGACAGCGAAAAACGCTAGCAGAACACCGGCGAGGATTAGAAGCGCGGCAAAAAAATAATTTTCGAAAATAATTGAAGCTATGGAGCCTGTGACCACAATCACGCCCAAAGCCCAGAACCAATCACGGCTCCGTTCTTTGTCTTCGTATTCGAGGGCGGACCAGGTTAGGCTTTCAATGGGAGTTTCTCTCTCTTGCATACATAAAGTATACCAAGAAATTAAAAGCAAATACAGTATAAAGGGACTTTAGTCTATCGCACCCACTGCATCATCTGCCAAATCTTCCGCATCCTTCGCTAAATCAGCGGCTTCGTCGTAATTCTCGTCGTCGAATTCATTTTCTGCATCATCCAGTTTGTCATTTGCTTCATCGAGCAAGTCCTCAGCGTCGCTCACGTCCTTGCCGTCATCATCAGCGTCACTGATTTCATTCTGGGCATCGTCAATAGCATCGCGGGCGTCATCGATAGCTTCTTCGGCGTCGTCTTTCTCGGTGTTATCTCCGATAGCATCTACTGCATCATCGGCCAGGTCAGAAGCTTCATCGGCCAGGTCTTCTACGTCTTCATAATTTTCATCATCGAAAGCTTGCTCGGCTTCTTCAAGCTTGTTCTCAGCTTTCTTGAGTAAAGCTTCAGCTTCTTTCACATCCTCATCGTTATCATCGGCATCCTCAATTTTCTTTTCAGCGGCATCGATATCACGCTGAGCTTCGTCAATGAAGTCATCGGCTTCAGCCTCAAGTCCTTCACCTCCAGCATCGTCGAAGGCATCTTCAGCATCGTCAAATGCATCATCTGCATAGTCGAGCGCCTTTACAAAATCCTTTTTACGGAAAAGAGACCTAACCGCATCAATTATATTTTCTTCAGCGTCAGCATAACTGTCATCAGCGGCCGCCTGGTCGCCCTCGTTGTCATCCATTTGTTCATCCGCCTTGTCCATCATATCGAGCGCTTCCACCAGCCTTTTAATTGCGGCGGTTTCGGCGGCGCTTTTCCCTGAAGAAGAACTTCTAGCAAGTGCTAGGTCGGCCTTCAGCTGTGCGATTTGGGTATTTAATTGAGCAACCGTAGAACCCGTCGAGGGCGTCCCAGTTTCTGGGGTTGCAGGCGTGGTCCCGGTGAGAGATAAATATTTCGCTCGAGATTTAGCGCCGAAGTGTCCGTCGGCAGTTAAGCCGCTCGCCGCTTGCCACTTCATCACAGCTTGCGAGGTAAGTTCTTTGAAGGTATTGGTTTCTTTCCCTTTAGAGCCAGGGCCACTAGAAGAAATGTTGTAGCCGGCACCGTTTAAATATTGCTGGAGACATCGGACGTCTTCGCCCTCAACATCTTCTTTTAAGTCGCGAGTAAAATTGCAGGTACTAGCACTAGCATTCCAAGCCAAGCAGATTATTGCTAAAACGAACAAGCCTTTTAATATATTTTTATTCATATTATTTATTATTTTAATGACTAATAAAATTAAAACGGAACGTAAAATAGTAAGGAGTGCCTTGCTACAAATTTATTATATCACACGGCTCGTACGCTGGCGGAAAAGGGTCATTTTTGGTATAGTTTCCAAATGAGCACATTTGTATATACATTGATTTTAATACTTTTAACCCTATGGACCATTCCCTGGAAGGTTTATAGTGTTTGGTTAGCGGTAAAAAACGATCATAAGAAATGGTTCATAGTTCTGCTCCTCTTAAACACCGTCGCGATATTGGAAATTTTCTACATTTTCAAAATCGCGAAAAAGAGCTGGGCGGAAGTGAGCGGAGACTTCGGGCAGGCCTGGAGATCAGCTACGAAATAAACACGGAGGCGTCGCATAGTGGTTTAGTGCACCTGTCTTGAAAACAGGAGTGCCGCAAGGCACCGTGAGTTCGAATCTCACCGCCTCCGCCATGAGATTTTTAGGAATAGACTACGGCAAGAAACGGATTGGCATTGCCATCTCTGACGAGAATGGAGTTCTTGGTTTTCCGAAAATTATTTTAGACAACGATGAAGGATTGGGGCGAAAGATTTCCGCTATTATGAAAGATGAAAATATTACCGAGATTGTGATAGGTGAATCGCTCGATTTCGCCGGGAAGCCGAATCAAATATCCGCGGAGATAGATACTTTCACCCGAGAATTAGAGAAATTTAACTTACCAGTCCACAAGCAGAAAGAATTCCTGACTTCAGTAGAGGCTCGCAAGTTCCATGGCCCCAAAAGTAGGGCTGACGCTTCGGCAGCAGCCCTAATTCTGCAAAGATTTTTAGACAAGAGAAATATCTCTAGAGAAAAGCCCTCCGAGTGATAGCGGAGCGAGCCGGGATGTCGTATAATATTCCTATATGCTAGGCAACGAACTTAATAGATTTCTGTTCCGATATTTTCCTCCACCTGCATTCCTAATGGCGCCGTCGTATGGTCTCGATATTTCAGACCAGTCTTTGAAATTTGTGCAGCTTATTCCGACGAAAGACGGGATTAAAGTTGGGCGATACGGAGAGCGGAAGATTCCAGCAGGGATTATTGAGTCAGGGAAGATTAAAAATTTATCTCGTCTAGAAGAAGTGCTCTTATCTTTGCGGAAAGAGGGGATAAAGTTTGTTCGGGTATCTCTACCTGAAGAGCAGGTGTATCTCTTCCCTCTACGTCTCGATAAAACCGGACTGAAAAACGTGAGGGAAGGTATAGAGCTTGCACTTGAAGAGCACGTCCCAATGCCCGCCGCAGAGGCGATATTTGATTATGACTTTGTGCATGAAGACGAGAAAAGTCTCGAAGTTGAGGTGGCAGCAACATCCTCCAACACCATTGAGAACTATATTTCTGTATTCCGCAATTGTTTTATCTCTGTACAGTCACTAGAGCTTGAAGCGCAGGCCATCGCCCGTGCCGTGGTTAAGAAGGGGGACCCCGAGACATACATTATCGTGGATTTCGGGCAGACCCGTACCGGAATTTTCATTGTGGCTCGTGGGGTGGTGGTGTTTACCTCTACGCTCGACATTGGCGGAATGTCGCTTAATACCGCCATTCAGAAGAGTTTCAATGTGAGTCAACCAGAAGCGGAAAAAATGAAACAAGAGTATGGCCTGGCGCGAAATGCTCTGAATAAAGAAGTTTTCCCGGTGCTCCTCAACAGCGTGTCCGTTCTTCGAGATGAAATTGTGAAGCACTTCCTATACTGGAACACGCACAAAGACGAAGACGGCAAGCAACGTCCGCCCATCAAGAAGATAATTCTCTGCGGAGGAGACTCGAACCTGATAGGCTTGGCGGATTATATTTCCCAGAGTATGAAAACTCCAGTGGAGATGGCCAATGTTTGGGCGAACATTTCTGACATAGACAAGCATGTCCCCGAAATAAGTATGAGAGAATCGCTCGGTTTTGCCACGGCGCTCGGCTTGGCACTTGGAGACTTTGACTACGATTAATTATGATAAATTTAATTCCAAATCACGAAAAGAAAAAGAAAGTAAGGGATTTCTATTTCCGGTTTACTGCGGTGTTGCTTGCTGTGTTGGGGTTCTGCGGCGTTGCGGGAATCGTTTCTCTATCACCGGCATATTTTCTTTCCGAGATTAAGAAAAATATTGCCAGCACGAGTCTCGAAACACAAAAGAATGAACCAGCCACAAACGAAGATAAGAGTTTATCTACCGCTGTGGCTGATTTGAAAAAGAAGCTGACGATAGTAGAGAACTCGAGGAAGGACAGATATGAGGTTTCTCGTAAGGTAATCAATGAAGTTACTTTACGCAAAATGCCCGATATAAAAATAACCCACATAATCTATGAAAGGGATACGGACACAGGTCCTCAGGTGAATGTCTTAGGCGTGGCTCCTTCTCGCGAACGGCTCCTCCTTTTCCGCAGAGCACTTGAAGACGCGGGGACCTGGAAGGTTGTGGATTTGCCGATTTCGAATTTCGTTAAAGGTTCCAATATCGAATTTCACTTAACTCTTACCCCTTCATAATATGCAAAATAATCCTAAAAGCTTTAAAAAATTTAAAAAGGCACCCCTGGTGTTCTCGACCCTCTTTTTGGCTATGGTTGTGCTGGGATTTTGGTTTGTGTCTGGGGAGATTAATCAAAACAAAAAATCAGCCGAAGTGATGTGGACCGAATGGCAGAAAGAAAATTTACGACGCCACCAAATCCGCGACCTTGAAGTCCTGCTTAGTGAAGCAGAAGCAAAGAGGGCAGAGCTCGATACGCACTTCGCAGAAAGCTCTAACATTGTGCCGTTTCTCGATACGACCCAAGAATTAGCCAGAAAAGTGGGCGCTGAATCCGAAATAATTTCCGTCGACAATAGTGCAGAGTCCGGTGGGCTTACGGTAGTTGTGCATGCCACTGGAAGTTTCGAATCGTTGTATAAATTTCTAGAATTGCTCGAACATTCCCCCTACGAACTCGAATTTCTTACAGTTGACCTAGGCAGACTTGCGGAAGGCTCCGGGTGGGAGGCGAACTTTAAACTGAGGCTGCTGACCTTTATTCCATAAACCAAAATAGTTATGAAACTAGAATTATTAAAAAGGAAAAAAATTTTTAAAAAAGGAGGCTTTCATACCAACCCTAACGTGGGCTGGCAGATAATAGTTGTTGTCGCCGTGGGTATTGTCGCTGCCTTCTTTGCTTCAGGATTTTATCTTTTTATCGAAACTAATAACTCGCTCGAGGCACCAGAATTTGCGGACAAGGAAGAGGTTAACGTGCGAGAGAGAACAAGACTTGAAAAGGTTATGAATTATTTCTCGGAACAAGAACAGAAATCACTCGAGATAATAAATTCTCCGGCGCAGGTCGTTGACCCTTCGCGCTAAAAATTCTGGTGCCCCCGCGAGGAATCGAACCTCGAATAGCGGCTTAGAAGTCCGCAGTTATATCCATTTAACTACAGGGGCATTGCATAGTAAGGTGCGCGCTGAGGGATTCGAACCCCCGACCTTCGCTGTGTAAAAGCGCTGCTCTACCAACTGAGCTAAGCGCGCGCGAACACAAAGAAAGTGTATAGTATTTCGAGCTTTATTTCAATAGCCAAATATTAAACCTTGATATAGTATTATACATACGGTATACTCTACCTATGAAAGTTATTGAAAAAGAAGAAGCACGAGTATTGCGTGGGCAGGGTAAGTCCATTAATGAAATAAAAAATATTTTAAAGGTATCGAAAGCTAGCGTGAGTCTATGGGTACGCGATGTAGTTTTAACAACAAAACAGAAAAATTCTTTATCACAAAATGGTCGCAGTGTTGCATCGGTTGAAAAACGCAGATTAAATAGAATAGCAAGTACAGAAAGGAAGACAACCTTAACCATTAAACTTGCCAAAAAAGAAATCACAAGCATTCACAAAAATGACCTAAAAATGATAGGAATATCTCTGTATTTGGGAGAAGGTGGCAAGACAAAGCGGGGAATTGCGCGAATTACGAACAGTGATCCCTGCATTATAAAGATAATGATGAGATTTTTCAGAGAAATATGTTTGGTTCCTGAAAATAAATTTCGGGGACATATACATACATTTTCCAAAACAAATATTCGCAACGCTGAAAATTACTGGTCTAAAATATCAGGAATACCAATTAGTCAATTTTATAAAACATACATAAAACCGAGCACTGCTGGTAAAAACAAGAGAAATACTTTACCATATGGAACATTAGATGTTTCAGTTAATGATACGCAGTTATTCCTTAAAATTTTAGGATGGATGGAAAAGTTAAAAGAATTAGCAGTATGAAAATAAAAGTTTTATACGAAGATGCAAATATCTTAGCGATAGACAAGCCGTCAGGTATTTCCGTGCATTCTGATGGAAAGAGCAAAGATAAAACGATTGCTGATTGGGTGCTGAAAAATTATCCAAAGATGAAAAATGTGGGGGAGAACGAAGTGTATGAATATAAGAATAAAAAAATAGAAATTAAAAAGCCGGGGATAGTTCACCGGCTGGACCGAGACACTTCTGGAGTTTTGCTTTTGGCGAAAAATGAAAAAACTTACCAACTTCTTAAAAAGCAGTTTCAGGATAGAGAAGTAAGGAAAATTTATATTGCTATTGTGTCGGGTGACATGAAAGACGAAAGAGGAGTCGTAAACCGAGCAATCGGCCGCAGCCCTCGAGATTTTCGTAGATATTCGGCCGGCCGCGGCGCACGAGGAGAAATGCGAGAAGCAGTCACCCAGTTTCGAGTATTAGCTAGATTTAGCGACAAGAAAGGAAATAAATTTACGTACTTAGAAGTTCATCCGAAGACGGGCCGCACGCACCAAATCAGGGTGCATATGAAATATCTAAACCATCCTATTGTAGGTGACAATTTGTACAACCCCAGCGGAGCTTGCCCGAAAGAAATAAAAAGAATGGCTCTGCATGCAAAATCAATCGAGTTTAGAAACTTGAAAGGCGAGATGATAAAAGTAGAATCACTTTTACCGAAGGAGTTTGAGAAAGTAGCCAAACCATAAGATTGCCTTTAAAATCCTTTTATGTTAAAGTGTTTTTTGTTATGGCAGGAAATAAAATAATGAAAATAAAGTTCAGCCCGGTAGATATTGAAGCTCGAAAGAAGCTTGATTTTAAGGCTGGGGACACCGTCAACGTATCTTCCAAGATTCTGGACGAAAAAGGCAAATACCGTTTCCAGGCTTTCGAGGGCATTGTGCTCGCTCGGAAGCACGGAGCCGAAGCTGGTGCTACATTTACCGTGCGTAAAGTAGCCAGTGGCGTCGGTGTGGAAAGAATTTTCCCATTGTTCTCACCGATGATTGATAAAATTGAAATAACTAAGAGGTCTCGCGCTCGCAGATCCAAGCTCTACTATATCCGCACCAAAGCGGTTAAAGATGTTCGACGCAAGATGCGTTCAGTGGCCCACCAGGCCGACGTAGAAGAGGTGGCAGCTTCGGAAGAAGTTGTAGCCGAAAAAGCAGCAGAATAATCTGCTATAATACCGTTGCATTTTGCCCCCGATCGCCTGCTCGTAAACTCGCATCGGCGATTCCGAAACGGATTGGGGGCAAATCAAAGCAGTTTGATTTGCCCAGGTGGCGAAACTGGTAGACGTACTACCTTGAGGTGGTAGCGCCCGCAAGGGCATGGGAGTTCAAATCTCCCCCTGGGCACCAGAGATATTTAACTATGTCCTCTTTCACACTCAAAAACCTGAAAGAACTTTTTGATAAATACGAATCTCATTTGTCCTCCGCGACCTTGGTGCTCGGATTTATTTTTGATTTTCTGACGCTCAAGCGGGTGGATTATATCTGGGACAACGTACTCATAATGCTATACCTAGTAGTTGCCGGGGCGAGTATCCTGATTATTAATCTTTATGAGTCTGGGAAATTTCGCAATAAATTTACTTCATCGGTCCACGAATTTTTGCCTTTTACTTTGCAGTTTGCCTTCGGAGGTCTTTTCAGCGCCTTTACTATTTTTTATTCCAAGAGCTCGTCTTTCGTTTCGAGCGGGATGTTTGTAACGCTGCTGTTCTTGCTGATGGTGGGGAACGAATTTTTTAAAAAAAGATATCAAAAACTGGCTTTTCAGCTGGGAATATATTTTATGGCGATTTTCTCATTCTCAATCTACTTCTTGCCCGTACTCATAAAGCGAATGGGGGTCGATATTTTTATCTGGAGTGGGGGCTTAAGCCTCGTTTTCATTAGCTCCTTCGTCCTCTTGATTGCGTGGCTCGCACCACTTAGGTATAAAGAGAGTTACAAATATATTTTTCTGACTATCGGTGCTATCTGGGTCTCGGTGAACGCGTTATATTTTCTAAATATTATTCCGCCCATACCGCTATCTCTAAAAACCAGCAACGTTTACCACGGTATCACAAAGTTGCCTCAAGGCGGTTACCAAGTTACAGGGGAGCCGGAAAATTGGGTTGAAAAATTAAAAATAAACAAGAAAATTCACTTAGATAAGGGTGAAGGCGTTTATGTTTTCAGTTCGGTTTTTGCGCCTGCGGATTTAAATATAAAAATTGTTCACAACTGGCAGTATTTCGACAGCTCCACGAGCGAGTGGGTTAGTGCTAGTCGTATAAGCTTCCCGATAGCTGGTGGCAGGGCGCAGGGTTATAGAGGATTTTCTAAAAAAGAAAATATTTTCCCAGGAGCATGGCGGGTGGACGTCGAAACCGAACGAGGTCAAGTAATCGGGCGAATCAGGTTCGACATTGAGATAGGGGATTTCATTCCACAGTTCGAGACGAAAAATATCTAAAATAGTGTAAAATAGAGAAATGAAAATAGAAAAACAGGCATGGTCCCTTTCAGCCGCTGAAATTTTCGATACTCTAGAAACATCCGAGCAAGGGATAAGCGAAAAAGAGGCCGCCCGTAGGCTTTCGGAGTATGGGAAAAATGTTTTTCACACCAAGGGTAAAACTAACCCTATGCTCCTGCTTCTTAAGCAGTTCTTAAGCCCGCTAATATTTCTCTTGCTAGGCTCGGTAACCCTTACCGCAATCCTTCACGAATGGTTAGATATGGGAGTGGTATTGTTCGCCCTAGTTTTAAACGCTGTACTTGGGTTTTTCCACGAGTACAATGCCGAAAATACGCTAGACAAGCTCAAGACGTACATTAAGGACCGGGCTCGGGTCATCAGGGGTGGCGTAGAGCAAGAAATTGATTCGGAATTTTTAGCAATAGGGGATGTCATTAAGCTTTCTTATGGAGCCCGTGTTCCGGCAGATGCTCGGATAATTTCAGTTAATAACTTTCGGGTGGACGAAGCAATCCTTACTGGCGAAGCGCTGCCGGTGGAAAAGACAGAAGAAGTTATGCCAATAGGGGCACTGGTGGCCGACCGGGAGAATATTGCACACGCTGGGACTTTGGTTGTGCAAGGTTATGCGATAGCTGTTGTTTGTGCCGTTGGTGACGATACTGAAATAGGTAAAATCGCCGGTATAGTTTCCAAAACAAATAAAGTAAAAACCCCCCTCCAGAAAGGTGTGGATCGGTTGGCCTGGTTTATCTTCTTTGTGGTGATGGTCATCGTGGTTGGAATTTTAATCCTAGGGATATTACGTGGAGAGTCGTTCATTGAAATGCTGCTACTTTCCTCTGCTGTAGCTGTAGGGGCAGTGCCGGAGTCCCTACCTATTGCGCTTACTGTAATTTTGGCTATTGGCTCACTTCGTATCGCCCAGAAAAGGGGTGTGGTCAGACAGCTTGCCGCTTCAGAGACATTGGGCTCTACTACGCTTATTATGACAGACAAGACAGGAACGCTCACCTTGGCTGATATGAAGCTTACAGGTATTTATGGAACGCACGAGATATTGAAGTCAGACAGAGTCGAAAAAGAATCCGAGTTTTCCGCTGAGCAAAAATCTTTACTGGAGATGGCTCTATATAACGTGGACGTGTCCATCGAAAATCCGCACGAAGAAAAAGATAAATGGATTTTCAAAGGCCGGCCGTTCGAGGTAAACATTGTGAAGGCCTGTCGAACGCACGAGATACCACTTCAGTCCTTATCTTCTTCGATTTCGCACATTGTTTTACCGTTTAACTCCACAAATAAATTTTCTGTAGCGGAAAAAGACCAGACCTATATATTAATGGGGGCGCCGGACATTCTACTCAAGAAGTCCACCCTTTCGAAAGAAGAATTTTTAAAGATCGAGGATTGGATAGAAAAAGAAAGCCGACTCGGAAAGAGGTTAATTGGAATAGGAAAAGTGGGTAAACAGCACAAGAAAAAAGAATTTTTAATTGAAGAGATCGAGAGCATTGAATTCCTGGGAATGTTTTCATTCGTTGATCCTATTCGCCCTAACGTGCCGGCCGCGATCAAAAATATTGAAGCTCACGGCATCAAAATGGTATTGGTGACCGGAGACTTGGTGGGGACCGCTTTGTCTGTGGCCAAAGACTTAGATTGGCAAGTGGAGGAAGATCAGGTACTGTCGGGGGGAGATGTGCGCGTCTTGTCAGACAAAGAACTCATTCAAATAATTCCTAAAATTAAAATATTTGCTCGCGTTACTCCTGAAGATAAATTGCGGATCGGGCAACTCTACCAGGAATTAGGAGAAGTTGTGGCGATGACCGGGGATGGAGTGAATGACGCCCCAGCGCTAAAGGCTGCGGACATTGGGATTTCACTCGGGAGCGGAAGCGATGTAGCTAAAAGTGCCGCCGACTTGGTGCTTCTCGATGATAACTTTGAAACCATAAGCCTCGCCATTGACGAAGGCAGGAAAATTCTAGGGAATATTCGAAAGACCTTCGTGTACCTGATGTCGAACTCTCTTGATGAAGTATTCATCATAGGCGGGAGTTTGATTTTTGCTTTGCCATTGCCCCTTACTGCGCTCCAGATTATATGGGTGAATCTTTTTACTGGTTCTTTGCCCGCGCTCGCCTTTGCCTTCGACGAGGACATTGACGGGGAGAGATTTGCCGGCAAAGAACTCACTTTGATTTTTTCCCGCGAAGTTAAAATTCTAACTTTCGGTATCGGAGTCTTGAGTTCATTACTACTTTTTATTCTTCACTTCGTGATGTATAAAATCGGAGTAGACCCTATGGTTTCCCGGGCCATCTTCTTTGTTTGTTTCTCTTCTTACATACTTTTTATTGCTTTCTCTTTTCGCAGTCTTCGCCAGCCACTCTTTAGTTATAAATTGTTTTCAAACAGCAAATTAAACCTTAGTATTTTCATTGGGATCGCTCTCTTAGTCTTCACGATGACAGTGCCGTTTATGCGAAGTATCTTCCATCTACCGCCGTTGCCACTCTATGCATTGCCGTTTATTCTCTTTTGGATTGTTTTAAACATTCTCTTGGTGGAAGGAGCGAAGTTTATTCTTCGCAAACATATCACCAAGCCAATTGGCATTTAAGTCTTTTTCTGTTAGATTTAAAAGGTATGGTGCCCATGGTGTAATGGTTAACACAGAGGTTTGTGGAACCTCTAATTCGGGTTCAACTCCCGATGGGCACCCAAATGGTTTACGAAATTTTTATAGTCTTAATACTCACTTTACTTAATGGTTTTTTCTCGATGAGCGAAATTGCTCTGGTGACCATTAGGAAAACTCGCGTTGGTGCTTTAGTTAAACAAGGAAACAAGCGCGCCAAGGTGGTCCAATATCTTCAGAAAAATCCCGAAGACCTTTTTGCCACTATTCAAATTGGTATTTCCGTAATCACCATAGCCGCGTCTGCTTTCGCGGGCGCAAGTCTTGCGGCTGACCTTGAGATGATACTAGAGAAATCTAATTTCAATTTTATTGTTTCTAATTCTTCAACAATAAGTTTTGGACTTGTGGTCGCTCTAGTGTCATATGTAAACATAACAATAGGAGAATTAATACCTAAGTCCATAGGGCTCAGGTACGCTGAGTCAGTAGCCCTACTGGCAGCTTATCCGGTGTGGGGACTCTCTAAACTTAGCAGGGGATTAATAAAAATATTAAATGTAAGTTCGAACCTTTTCTTGAAATTATTTAAGGACTCTACTACATTTATGGAAAGCAGGTTGTCTGAGGAAGAGATACGGACGCTTATATCTGAAGGAACCAAAGCTGGAACGATAGAGCCTATGGAGCACAGTCTTATCGAAAACGTGTTCAATATGTCTGACACAAGCGTTGATAAGATAATGGTGCCCCGCGCCAGCATTACAGCGCTAAATATTGCCGACTCCGGCGAGTTGATTGTCCAAAAGGCGGTTGAGTCCGGTTATTCGCGTATCCCCATTTATCAAGGGGATTTGAATAATACTATCGGCATACTCTATACCAAAAAACTTTTGCCGGAGCTTAGAAAAGAAAATCCCGACATCTCGCTGAAAGAATTTCTCGTTCCGCCGTATTTTGTACCGAGTACTATGAAAACGAGCGAGGTTTTAAAAAGAATGCAACGCAAAAAGGCACACGTAGCGCTCGTCACCAATGAGCACGGGGAAGTTGAAGGGCTAGTGGCCCTAGAAGATGTTCTTGAGGAAATCGTTGGCGATATCGATGATGAAATCGACGAGACTGATGTAAAAATTAAAGAAGACAGCATGGGATTTACAGTTTTAGGCAATACATCCATCGTTGATTTCAATAAATATTTCCAAGCTGATTTGCCCGAGCACGAGAATTTCAATACTGTGGCTGGATTTATTTTAGAAAAATTGGAACGCTTTCCCAAGCCGGGAGATGTAGTAGAGTTCGGAAAAATTAAATTCACCGTAAAGGAAGCTACTTCGCGCACCATCACGAGCACAGTAATAGAAAAGTTATAAATTCACTAATTGGGGCAGTTGGAGATTCTACTTGTCACCCAATTCCTTTTCAAGATTAGAGATTTTTTGCTCTACGCGGTCTAGCGTTGTCTTGATGTCATCGAGCTCTGTTTCTTCGGTTTCGAGTTCCGCCTTAGCTTTTTCGCTTATCTTTTCTTCGCCTTCGATGCCGGACATAATAATTTTACTTCCAATAAATTCCGAGACGAATACCCCGGTTATAAGTAAAATGACGGAGCCGATAACCATTGAAGCTATGCTCCCCAAGTTAAGCTCGTCGGCGATATGCCAGACTCCTCGCCAGAAGAGAACTACACCAATACCTCCTAAAACCGCATATAAAATAGGGTAATGGCTTAATTTCCCTCTTACTTTGTCCTCGAGTTTGTCGAAAAATTTTATTAGGCCTTTCATTGGTGTGCGTTTGTTTGTATAATCATAATACATTAAAAAAATAACTATTTCCATGGTTTGGAACAATTCTAATTTAATAGACGCACTGAAGCGAGGCAAGGTGGCGGTGATGCCCACCGATACAATATACGGTATTGTCGGCAGGGCAGAAGACAAGGGTGTTGTCGAACGCATTTACCAAGCAAGGCAGCGCGCGCCGGAGAAGCCTTGCATAATCCTCATTGGAGACATCGCGGAGCTAGAAAAATTTTCCATTAAACTATCGAAAGAACAAAAAAGCAAACTAAAAGAATTTTGGCCTGGGCCAGTGAGCATAGTTCTAGATTGTCTGGATGATAAATTTTCATATCTCCATCGAGGTACTAAAGGGCTCGCTTTTCGGTTGCCGAAAGACGAAAATCTCAGGAATTTACTAACTCACACAGGGCCACTAGTCGCCCCATCGGCTAATAGAGAGGGAGCCCCCCCAGCGCAAAATATTGCCGAAGCGAAAAATTATTTCGGCGACAAAGTAGAGATGTATGCTGACGGGGGAACCATACAAGGGTCTCCATCGCGACTCATAAAATTTAATCCTCAAGGAGGAGTCGTTGTGTTGCGAGGACAGAGCTAGAGAGACTCTACGAATTTCTTAATTCTTCCCATTCCCTCCACGATGTTTTCTTCGGTTGAAACGTAAGAAAAACGCACGAAGTCTTCCGCGAAATCTCCGAAGACCGGACCTGCCAATATCAGGACATTTGCTTCACGCATAATTCGCTCTGCTAGTTCGGCGGCGGTGATTCCCAATTTATCCAAGAGCCCCCGGACATTGACCATAAGGTAGAAAGCTCCCTTCGGAGAGTGGCACTTCATTCCCGGGATTTCGTTTGCCAATTTGACTATCAAATCGCGTCTCTTTTTATATTCGGCGAGCATTTTATGAACGTCTTCTTGTGGTCCAGTGATAGCTTCAAGTGCGGCGTATTGTGAAATAGCGGAAGGGCAGGAAGTATCGTTGCAGGCGAATTTTTCTAAAGCCGCGGCCATCTCCTTGTTCTTGGTGACCCCCCAGCCAATGCGGTAGCCAGTCATGGCGTAAGTTTTCGAGCAGCCGTTCAATATTATAGTTCTCTCAGCCATTCCGGGGATGCTGGCGATTGAAAAATGTTTGCCGTCGTGAACCATTTCGCTGTAAATTTCGTCCGACAATACCCAGAGGTCATTTTCCTTCGCAATCTCGGCTATTTCTCTGATTGTTTTTTCACTGAAGACTCCGCCCGTAGGATTCTGGGGTGAGTTTAAAATTATGACTTTTGTTTTTTCAGTTACACTTTTTTTGAGTGTTTCTATGTCAGGGTTAAAGTCATTTTCTTCGGGGAGTGGAAGAGGAACAATTTTACCTCCTAGATATTCTGTGACCGAACCATAAATAGGAAAGGCCGGGTTGGGAATTATTACCTCATCACCCTCATCGATGAGCGCGTTTAGCATATAGAAAATCACCGGCTTGGCTCCCGACACTACTACTACATCTTCCGCCAAATACGAGATACCAACTTCGCGACTCATTTTCTCTGCGACCGCTTTTCTTAACTCTGGAATCCCTGGGGTAGGCGTGTAGTGGGTCTTGTTATTGTTCACAGCATTAATAGCTGCTTGGTTTATGTTTGCAGGGGTATCAAAGCCTGGTTCGCCAATCTGGAGGTATATCAAATTTTTACCTTGAGGCTTAAGCACCTCTTCTTCGAATTTTTTCGCCTTACCTATAACAGAAAATGCGTTTTCTGTTCCCAAGCGCGGCAACCTAATAGAAAAGTTTTTCATTCCATTAATAATCTTATTAATTAATAATTGCCCGCTAAAGGAATCTAACGGGAGTCTTGCCTGTATTGTACTACAATTATCGAAACGTGCCACTCGACGTCAAAGCTTGTTTATGCTCCGTGTTTATTGCTACAATTAAAGGGTGAAAAAAACCATTCTAGAGAAGATTTTTAGCGCACCGGTAGAAATCCTTGAAAAAGGAGTTGAAACTGGGATAAACATTGAGCACAAAATAGGAGAAGAAAAACAAGTTAAAGCTGTAAAAAACTTTTGGAAAAATTTGGGTCCTGGGCTCACTACTGGAGCGGCTGATGATGACCCTTCGGGAATTGCCACTTATTCCCAAATAGGTGCGTCTCAGGGGTTTAGCCTTTTATGGCTCGCACCTTTTTCCCTGCCGATGATGGGAGTTGTGCAAGAAATGTGCGCTCGTATAGGTCTTGCTACTGGCGTGGGGTTAGCGGCGAACATCAAACGGCACTATTCTAAAAAGATTTTATATTTTTGTACAGCGCTTCTTTTATTTGCGAACGTTTTTAACATCGGCGCCGACCTGGGGGCAATGGCTAAAGGGGTTCAACTTATTGTGCCGTGGTTGCCATTTGCTGGACTTGTGCTCGGTTTTGCTATTGTGTCCTTGTTTCTCCAAATTTTCATTTCCTATAAGACATATGCAGAATATTTAAAATATCTAACCTTTGTTTTGTTTGGATACGTCATCACGGCATTTTTCGTAGAGATCGATTGGAGCACAGTAATGCTTCATACTTTTGTGCCAACTTTTTCTTTTTCGAAAGCTATTATAGTACTGATTTGCGCCGCGCTTGGGACGACGATTTCTCCCTACTTATTCTTCTGGCAATCTTCACAGGAAGTAGAAGAGCAGGTATTGCATGGTGAAAAAACTGAAGAAGCCCGAAGGATGACAACATCCGAAGGCGACATTAAAAAAATGCGGATAGATGTATGGTCTGGAGCCTTTGTTTCTAACATTGTAATGTTTTTTATTGTGGCTGTTTGTGCGGCGACACTATATCAAGCGGGAATTACAAATATTGACTCTGCTTCTGATGCGGCTATTGCCCTTCGTCCTTTCGCGGGTAACTTCGCTTTTATGTTGTTTGCCATAGGAATTATTGGCACAGGACTTCTAGCTATTCCAGTCTTGGCGGGGTCTGCTTCTTATGCAATTTCTGAATCTTTTGGCTGGAAGACGGGGCTATATCGTAAACTAAAACAAGCCACTTCTTTTTATGGGGTTATAATCGTAGCTGTGGTGTTGGGAATCTTCTTAAATTTTATAGGACTTGATCCAATCAAAACCCTTATTTATTCCGCGGTGCTGAATGGAATTATCTCTCCAGTTATGATATTTTTAATTATCCGACTTTCGAGCAATGGCGAGATAATGGGAAATTTTAAGAATAAAAAAATGGGGAAAACCTTTGGCTGGTTGACCTTTGTTTTGATTTCTGTCGTTAGTGTCGGGGCAGTGGTTTCAATGTTTATTTAATATGAAAATAGAGAGAGATTACAACCTAGGAAAACTTAACACTTTTGGCATCCCCGCCAAGGCGAAATTACTTGTGGAAATTCACAGTGAAGAAGAGCTCGGAGAATTACTGGGGACGCCGGAATTCAAAGATAATGAAAAAATATTTCTCGGCGGGGGGAGTAATGTGCTTTTTACGCGAGACTGGGATGGTATCGTGGTTTTAAACAAATTGAAAGGTGTACAAATTTTAGAAGAGGATGATAGCAGCGTGGTTATTCGTGCTATGGGTGGAGAAATCTGGCACGACCTGGTGGAGTTTGTGGTAGCCCGCGGGTATTGGGGGATAGAAAATCTCTCACTTATTCCCGGTTCGGTGGGAGCAGCGCCAATGCAGAACATTGGGGCTTACGGCGCTGAACTCAAAGAGACGCTTTTGTCAGTAGAGGCTTACGAGATAGCAACGGGCCAAAAGAAAACATTTAGTAGTAAAGAATGTGCCCTGGGTTATCGTGACAGCATATTTAAAAATACGCACAAAGGCAAATATTTTATTGCTGCGGTTAGTTTAAAGTTGAACAAGGAAGGATCCAGTAACGTTACTTACAAAATCCTCCGAGATTATCTAGACAAAAATCAAATTACAGTGAAAGGGCCGAAGGACATAAGTGATGCCGTGGCGGCTATTAGGCGTAGTAAGCTTCCCGATCCAAAAGTTATCGGTAACGCTGGCAGTTTTTTCAAGAACGTTTTCGTCTCACCAGAAAAACTAAAAGAATTACAAGAAAAATATCCAGAAATTCCCCATTTCGAGGAAGAAGAAATAATTAAAATCCCCGGTGGCTGGCTTATTGAGCAAGCGGGTTGGAGAGGTTACCGCGAGGGGAACGTGGGGGTCCACGAAAGACAGGCCCTGGTTTTAGTTAATCACGGAGGAGCCACGGGACCGGAAATTTTAGCTTTGGCGCACAAGGTTATTTCTTCCGTCGAGGAGAAATTCGGACTGAAACTTGAACCAGAAGTCAATATTGTGTAAAAATTAAAACCGCCTATAATTAAGACATGGAACATAAAAAAGGGATGAGTATTGTGACTGCGGTCATAATTTGTTTGGTCTTCGTTGGGGCGATTATTTTTATCAGTTTAAAAACAGACAATATGAGCGAAACCGCAAAAGTGGGGGATTTAGTGTCGGTGAATTATACAGGTAAGCTAGTAGATGGAACAGTTTTTGATTCGAATGTGGACCCAAAGTTCCGACACGTCAAGGCTTTTGTGTTCCCGCTTGGCGCCGGGAAAGTTATTCCAGGCTGGGAGGAAGGAATAGTTGGAATGAAAGTTGGAGAAAAGAAAACTTTAGTCATCCCGCCGGAGAAAGCTTACGGCCCGAATGATTACGGTCCCATTCCCGGGAATTCTACGCTCACCTTTGACGTTGAATTAGTCGAAATTATTAAAGATAATTAATTAAAATTTATGGAAGTATTAAATAACCCAAAATCGAATATTACCAGAGCCTTACTAACTTTTCTTGTGTTGTTGTCGGTATTTTTCGCAGTCAGGATAGTAAGTGAAGTTAAAGGATTTAAACTTTTGGATAATAATTACAACAATACTATCTCAGTAAACGGACAAGGGGAAGTGTTGGCTAACCCCGATGTGGCTATGATTTATTTCAGCATCGTTGAGAAGGCTACCACCTTAGCTGAAGCTCAATCCAAAGCAACCGCAAAGGAAAAAGCAGCGCTAGACTTTTTAGCAAAAGAAGAAATCGCCAAGAAAGATATCAAAACCGAAGCTTACAATACTTACCCAAACTACGAATATGAGAATTGTAACTATCAATACCCGTGCCCGGCTCGGTCGCCTAAAATTGTAGGGTATGAAGTGTCCGAACGTATTTCTGTAAAAATTCGCAATGTGGACAAATCAGGTGCGGTTGTGACCGGACTAGGAACTGCAGGCATTTCCGAAATTAGCAAGCCAGAGTTTACTATCGATGATACAGATAAGTTAAAAGCTGAGGCTCGAAAGTTGGCCATTGACGAAGCTAGAGCTAAAGCAAAAGTTCTGGCAAATGACCTTGGTGTTGACCTTGGAAAAGTTGTTAGTTTCTACGATGAAAGGGATTATATTCCTCCAATGTATGGTGGAATGGGTCTAATGGAAGCGAAGGCGGATATGGCTATGTCCGCTCCAGCGCCGGAACTTCCGACTGGGGAGAACAAGATTACCTCGAGCGTCACCATCACCTACGAAATCAGGTAAAGTTGACTATTTTACTTTAAGAGAGTAATATTAAAAGAGCCCTGCGAGGGGCTTTTTTAAGAGGGAAAATATAAAAAACCTATGTCTAGTATAACCGAGTATTTAAAAGAGACAAAAACAGAATTGAAGCACGTAATCTGGCCTTCCAGGAAGCAGACTGCCTTTTATACGCTGATAGTCATAATTCTTTCGGTGGTCATTGCTTACTACTTAGGGCTCTTCGACCACATTTTCTCTCTACTTTTAGGAAAGGTTATCGCAATATAGTTTCCTTAATCATATGTCAAAGCAAGAAGCACAAGGCACAAGAAATTGGTACGCAATTCATACCTACGCTGGGTATGAAAATGTCGTGCTCCGCAATTTAAAACAGCGCATTGATTCGCTCGGCATGAACGACAAAATTTTTAACGTTATAGTCCCGGTAGAAAAAAAGATAAAGATTAAAGGAGGGAAAAGGGTAGAGGTTGAAGAGAAGATTTATCCCGGATATGTACTGGTTGATATGATAGTGACCGATGATTCTTGGTATGTGGTACGAAATACACCCCGAGTTACCGGTTTCGTCGGCGCGGGCGTGAACCCGGTTCCGCTCAAAAAAGAAGAAGTAGATTACTTGTTCAAGAAAATGGATACCGGTAAGGCTTCTCACAACATTGATCTTGAGACGGGAGAAACAGTTCTTATCACCGATGGTCCGTTTAAAGATTTGGAGGGGCGAGTAAACTCTGTAGACCAGGACAGGGGCAAGGTTAAGGTCCTGGTTTCAATGTTCGGACGCGAAACACCGGTAGAATTGGATTTCTTGCAAGTCAAGAAGATATAAGGTAATCTCAAATATATGGCAAAAAAAATAACCAAAAAAATAAAACTACAAATTCAGGCTGCTAAAGCAACTCCAGCGCCCCCACTTGGTCCTGCGCTCGGACAGGCCGGGATTAACATCGGAGACTTTGTCACCAAATTTAACGCAGCTACTCAGAAAATGGCGGGGGACAAGGTCGGTGTATCTATCACAGTCTACGAAGACCGAACCTATGATTTCACTATCAAAACTCCGCCAGCCACAGGATTGATCCTTAAAGCTGCCGGAATCGAGAAAGGTTCAGGCAAGAATGCAACTTCAAAGGTAGGCAAAATTACTCGCGCTCAAGCCCTGGAAATCGCCAACAAAAAGAGAGTGGACTTAAATGCCAAAGATGACGAGGGCGCTATCAATATCATCGCCGGTTCTGCTCGCTCCATGGGGATAGAAGTAAAGGATTAACTTTAAATTAATGCCACCGCTCACTGCACAAGATCATAAAAAAATTCTGGTCTGTCTTACCCTTTATCTTTCGTCTCTTTTTGCAGCGAATACACTAGGTTTAAAAATAATGCCTTTTTTGCTTGGCTCGCATTTGTCGGTCGCCGTTTTTTCTTTCCCAGTAGTATTTCTTATGACGGATATAATTGGTGAAGTTTATGGCAAGCAATTGGCAAAAATGTTCGTGCGTGCCGGTTTCCTGTCGACTATATTATTTATCTGTTACTCACTTCTTTCGCTAGTTTTACCCTGGGCCAAGGAAGGTTTATGGGCCAAGGAAAGCTACAACATTATCTTCGGTGTTTCCGGACGCATTGCTTTAGCGTCACTCGTGGCGTTTATCGTAGCCGAATATCAAGATGTCTTCACGTTTTTTTTCGTGCGGGCTAAACTCGGCCCACGTTTATTCTGGCTTCGCTCATTTTTGTCCAACCTTTGGTCGCAACTTCTAGATAGTGCGCTTTTTATGGTTATTGCCTTTGCCGGAATTTACGAACCGAAAACTCTTGTGAGTATCATAATCACTTGGTGGCTTTATAAAGTAGCAATGGGACTTTTGTATACACCACTTTCTTATCTTGGAATTTACCTATTAAGAGGTAAGGAGCCTCAGAATGAAGTCGCTAATTAAACCCGCCCGAACGACTGTCCAGTCGGGCAGATTTGTAGCCTTTGTGGCCACAAGTATTGATGGGCGTATCGCTCGAGATGCCGAGTCAGGCACTGACTGGACCAGTAAAGAGGACTGGAGATTTTTTCAAAAATCGCTGGCGAAAATGGATGCGGTAATTGTGGGGCGGAATACTTATAAAATTGCTGAAAAACGACTCAGGCGTCGGAATACGATAGTCCTGACTTCGCGTGGGAAATTTAGTCAAAGTGGTTCAGTGTTTTTCCTCAATCCTAGCAAGCACAATTTACGGGCATTCCTGAATGAAAAAAATTTCAAAAAAGTAGCCATTGTGGGTGGAGGCCAAGTCTATGATTATTGTCTTCGGCACAAAATGCTAGACGAGCTTTGGGTAACGGTGGAGCCATATGTATTTACGGGCGGCGTACCGATGTTCGCGGGGGAAGGGTTTAAGAAACACAAGTTTGTTTTAGTTTCTGCCAAGAAGCTTAATAAGAGGGGAACAATTTTGTTACAATATAGAAATGAAAGTTAAAGCCATCAAAACAAGAATTTTTCGAGAGGAGGAAGATTTAATATCTTTCATTTTGAAATATATTACAAAGCTCCCAGAGAAATCTGTCTTAGTAATTACCTCCAAGATAGTCGCGTTGGCGGAGGGCAGAACTGTATCTGGGGACAAAAAGCTTTCTAAAAAAGCGTACGAACAATTACGCGAAAAAATAATTAAATCAGAAAGTGAACTGGCAATTAAAACCAAAATCACCTGGCTTACGATAAAAAATGGAATGGTAATGTCTTCCGCTGGTATCGATGAATCTAATGCGAATGGAAAAATAATCCTTCTTCCTAGAAACAGTTTCCAGTCGGCCGAAAATGTTCGCAAGATTTTAAAAAAGAGGTACAAAATTAAAAACCTCGGAGTGCTTATTACCGACAGTAGAATTTTCCCATTGCGGGCGGGCATCGTGGGGGCTGCTTTAGGCTACGCGGGGTTTAGGGCAATTCGTGATTATCGAGGCACCAAAGATATTTTCGGCCGAATCCTGAAAATGTCGCGGACAGACGTAGGAGACAGCTTAGCAACAGCTGCAGTTCTCGCTATGGGCGAAGGCAGAGAACGGCAGCCGCTCGCCGTAATCACCGAAGCCCCGATTGAATTTACCGATAAAATAAACAAAAAAGAGCTTCTTATTCCACTAAAAGATGACTTGTATCTACCACTTTTTAGGCGTATATTAAAGAAGTGAAAAAGTCTAGTAAGCAATCGGAAAAACACCAACGCCCTTCCTGGGATGAATACTTTATCGGGATGGCAAATTACGTGGGCACGAGGGCAACTTGTGACCGCGGAAGATCTGGTTGTGTAATAGCTAGGAGCAAAAGAGTTATTTCTACAGGCTACGTCGGGTCTCCACCCGGACTGCCTCACTGTGATGATATCGGACACGAATTGCACAAGGTAATCAACGAATCGGGGGCTGACTCAATGCATTGCGTTCGAACCGCTCATGCGGAACAGAATGCTATAGCTCAGGCAGCCCGCTTCGGAGTAGCGCTCCAAGGCTCGACCCTGTACTGCAAAATGGTGCCTTGTTATACCTGCGCCAAGCTTTGCATAACTGCGGGCGTAGAAAGAGTAGTAGCGGAAAATGATTATCAAGTATCTAAGCGTAGTAAAGATATTTTTAAAAAAGCCGGAGTGAAATTGGAAATTATCAATAAAGAAATTTTACGATACAAATGATCGACCTCAAAGCCTTACAAAAAGAAGTTATGCGGAACAAGCTTGAAAAAGGCTTCAACACCACAGATGTGGCGCTAGAATTCTGTCGCGCCCACGAAGAACTGTCGGAAGCATTTTCAAAGTTCAACAAGGGCGAAGATGGAGTAGCGGAAGAATTTGCCGATGTAGCTATATTTTTGCTCGGCATGGCGGAGATTCTCGGTTTTGATTTAGAAAAAGAGCTTTTAAGAAAAATTGAAATAAACAAAAATAGAAAATACCGCAAGGAAAAATCTCCAGATGGCAAAGATGTGTTTATTAGGATTAAAACTGACCTAGATCCTTAAAAATGGTTGTATATGCCTTCAGAGTCATACATAAAATCTTTTGAGAGAAAACCAGAAAAATCAAAAGCGCTATCTGAATTTTTAGATAAAGTTGACTTTGATTCCTTGCGTCAGATTTTATCCGAATATGTTAAAGCTTCTGGTCTCACTTTGGACGAAACGCTTTTTATGGATAAAGACAAGATTATAGACACTACCGACGGCGTAAGCGGGTATTTTACTGAGGACAACGTCGCCCTCAATATGAAAATTATTAGAAATTACGCTATGGCAACCTTATCTCCCGTTGATTACAAAGCTTTAAAGACTCTTTGTCACGAAGAAGTGCATGCAATCTCTCAATCTAATTGCGAAGAAATGGGCGAAGGAAATTGGCGGTTTCAAGGCGGATACGGGGTAACTTATATAAATGACAAAAATGAAGGCTCCGTATATGTAAGAGAGTTATTAAGATTATTTGATGAAGGGGTAACAGAAAAATTGGGGCGCGAAGTTACAAAAAAATATTTAGCATTACACCCAAGTTTTGTAGGGAAATGGCAAGGAATACCATTTGAAACCAGCTATCAACAACCCGTCGAACTAATAGATGTATTTATAATAAGGCTGAGTAAAGAACTTGAGCTTAGTGAAGAAACTGTCTGGCATGCAATTCTCCGAAGCAAAATCGAAGGTGGGGATTTTTTTGAAAAAGAAGTTCAGGACATGTTTGAAGCAATGTTCGGTGCCGAGTTTGTCTTAAAGTTATTCAAAGCAAACAACATAAAAGATATTCGAGAGCTAACGAAAATTATTGAAAACTCTTCCTTGGTACCTCAGCCAAATATAATAGATAAAATTAAGAGACAAATATATGATATAGGCTACACCAGGAACCCTACTTTTGGGAGATCTAAATGAATTTCTCGTAGACAGAGAAAGTATAGGGCAGGAGATTTTTCTCGTCAGCCTTGTGTTCTTCGTGTTTCACCTCATTCCAAACGATGGGAATAATTTCCGGGAAGAAAGCATCTGCATCAGGGAAGGACTTTCCTATGTGGGTGATGTAGAGCTTGTCGGCGATTTCCATCGTCTGTTTATATAGCTCGGCCCCGCCGATTATGAAAATTTCTTCGTTGTGGTCGGGGAATTTATCGAGCGCCTCTGCTAGCGAGTGCACAACTTCTACTCCTTCCTTTTTGTAATTTGCATCTCTCGTAATTACAATGTTTCTTCTGTTTGGAAGAGGTTTACCGATAGATTCAAATGTCTTCCGCCCCATCACAACCCCATGCAAGGCGGTGGTTTGTCGGAAGTGTTTCATATCTGCCGGCATATCCCAGAGAAGGGCGTTCTTATTTCCCAGTTCGTTATTTTTACCAATGGCTGCAATAATCGAAATCATGGTTCTATTATATCACCATGACCCTGAGCTTTTCGAATGGGTCATATATTTTAAACTGCGATGGGGGCTTTAATAGCGGGAAGTGGATCATAATCTACGAGCTCGAAGTCTTCAATTGTAAAATCGTCGATACTCTTTTTGTTTGGGTTTATTTTCATCTTTGGCATTGGGCGGATTTCACCTCGGCGAGAAATTTGCAACTTAGCTTGTTCCAAGTGGTTTAAATATAAATGCACATCGCCACCAGTCCAGACGAACTCGCCAGGTTCAAGTCCGCATATTTGTGCAACTATCATAGTGAACAATGCATAAGACGCAATGTTAAATGGTACTCCCAGGAAAGTATCGCAGCTTCGCTGGTAGAGCTGACAAGAGAGCTTGCCGTTAACTACATAAAACTGAAACAGGCAGTGACACGGAGGCAAGCCTGCCTTCGCCATTTCCTCGAGGTCGGCCACATTCCAGGCCGATATGATAAGCCTTCGTGAATCCGGAAATCTTTTTATTTCGTCAATAACATTCTGAAGCTGGTCTATGTGCTTGCCATTGGCTGTGGGCCAGCTACGCCATTGATAGCCGTAAATCGGGCCCAAGTTGCCGTAGTCTTTTGCGAAAGCTTCATCGGATTTTATTTTCTCAACAAATTCTTTTATGCCCTTAGTCCATTCTTCGGAATCACTTGGGGGCACCGGGAGCTTGTTTCTTATGAGGTACGCTTTGTATGGCCACTCATCCCAGATGTGCACGTTGTTGTCCGCCAAATATTTCAAATTTGTATCTCCCCGCATAAACCAGAGGAGTTCATGAATGATGGATTTAAGCGGGACCTTCTTGGTGGTAAGGAGAGGGAAGCCGTCGGCGAGGTTGAAGCGCATTTGGTAGCCAAGGAGACTCAATGTCCCGGTGCCTGTGCGGTCGCCCTTTTCTACACCTGTTTTTATTATGTGCTCCAAGAGGTCTAGATAAGATTCGTCGACGTGTTTTCCTTGCATACTCTCAGTATAACGTTTTCTCCGAATTAAGAAATCATTGACAATCAAGCGCCAAAATGCTATACTTTATATATCATTCTCTCTATTGCATATTGGGAGTGACCCATTATGTATAAACAACATTCGGCCGCTCCGAAGAAATTTGGTGCACACAAGCCTTCTCGTTTCGCGGGGGCAAGAAAATCCGCCTTGCCCGGCGCAAGTCGAGGCAGGTTTAATAATTCCCGTCCAGCTTTCAAGAGGAGTAGCGGCGGTAATAAAAGAAGTCGCGGTGAGCGAATAGATTTTTCACGATTTATTCAGAAGGCTGTGCATGTCGAAGAGAAAGCGTATGTGTCTAAGCACACCTTTGCCGATTTTCCTTTTAATCCTCAACTTCACAAAAATATAACCAGAGCCGGATACACGAGCCCGAGACCTATTCAGGACCAAGCTATTCCTTCGGTGATGAAGGGGATGGATGTTTTCGGCATGGCTAACACCGGCACAGGTAAAACTGCGGCCTTTCTCCTGCCTTTGATTGAAAAAATTGCCAAGACCAAGGGCCAAGCTAAAAGAGAAACAGTGCTCATAATGGCGCCGACGCGCGAGCTGGCACTCCAGATTGAAAGCGATTTTAAAAATCTGGCTTTCGGTTTCGGGATGTTCTCTGTGGCTTGCGTGGGAGGCTTGCCGATAATGAAACAAATTCGAGAAATAAAAATGGGTGTTTCTTTCGTCATTGGTACGCCCGGCAGGCTCCGCGATTTAATTGATAAAAAAGTTCTAGATTTGTCTACTTGCCACTCTGTAGTACTCGACGAAGCGGACAGAATGCTTGATATGGGATTCCGAGATGATATGGTTTACATCATAGGCAAAACTCCAAAAGAAGACAGGCAGACCCTCTTCTTCTCGGCGACACTTTCTCCCGATATTAAAAAGTTAACCGAGCAATACCTTAAAGACCCGATTTTCATTTCTGTTATCTCCGGCGCCACTGCCAAGAACATAGACCAGGACGTAATTCGATACAGAGGTAAAGACGAACAGCTTGAAAAGCTTCACGAAGTTTTGAAAAAAGATGGTTCCGACAAAGTTCTGATTTTCCGCGAGATGAAACACAGCGTGGATGCTCTCGCCAAAGAGCTTGGCCATATGGGATTCAAAGTTGGGGGCATTCACGGTAACAAACGAAGCCGCGAACGCATCCGTATTCTAGACTCTTTCAAAAAAGACGAAATAACTATTCTCATTGCAACTGACGTGGCTGCCAGGGGGCTCGACATTCCGGACGTAACTCACGTCATCAACTTCGACGTGCCGCAAACCTACGATACCTACGTGCACCGCATCGGCCGAACAGGTCGTTCAGGGAAGAAGGGAACCGCGCTTACTTTCGTACCGCAATAGAATTAGGAATTAAAAAAACCCCTCGCGGGGCTTTTTGTTATTTAGCTTCTATAAGTCCAGCCTTCAGGAGGGTGGCGTAGGCACCTCGTTTCTTCATTGTGCGCATACCGCGGGCGGAAATTTCAATATTTATGGATTTGTTGAGCTCAGGAATAAAGAGCTTCTTCTTCTGAAGATTTGGATACTTGCGCTTCTTGCCGGTAGGGTTAAATTTAGTGGCACGAGTCCTGTTGGAGTAGCCACCGCCTATGATTGAGCTCTTGTTTGTTATTGCACAGGTTTTTTTCATAACGAGTTGTATGCTATCATTAAATTTACAATTATGCAACCAATAGACGCAATCTTTTATATAGCCATCCTCATTATGTCCATTGTCATCCACGAGGTGTCGCATGGCTTCGCGGCGGAACATTTCGGGGACAATACTGCTCGTAACGCGGGGAGACTTACCCTAAATCCGCTTAAGCACCTGGACCTTTTCGGCTCTATTCTCTTGCCAGCACTTTTAATCATAAGTAACGCCGGATTTCTTTTTGGTTGGGCGAAACCGGTTCCCTACAACCCGGCTAATTTCAAGAAAGAGCGTCTTGGAACATTTGCGGTCGCGGCGGCAGGAGTATCCGCCAACTTCTTGATTGCGCTTATTTTCGGATTGGCAATTCGCCTAGCTCCGGCATTAGGATTTCCTGCTTATAATTTTTTTGACCCGCATCCTTTTTATATAATTACCAAGGCAATAGTAGCCATAAACCTTGCCCTTGGAATTTTCAACTTGGTGCCCATTCCTCCGCTCGATGGGTCGAAAATTCTCTTCTCGCTTTTACCAGCGCGAGCCTTGCCTACGCTATACAACCTCGAGCGATACTCTCTATTCCTGCTTATAATTTTTATCGTCGGTTTTTCGCATTATCTTTCTCCAATTTTGGTATTTTTATTTAACACTCTGACGGGGCTTGCGCTTTAGGTTCTAACATAGTATATTATGACCAATAGTCCTTATGGAGGGCTATTTTGTTTGTAAGAAGAAATAAATGCCAACAATCAACCAATTAGTAAAGAACAGGAGGAAGAAGGCCGTACCGAAAGACAAGACGGTGGCTTTGACTCGTGGATTTAACGTCTTGAAGAACAGGCCGGTATATTTCTCTTCGCCTTTCAAGCGAGGTGTCTGCGTCAAAGTTTCTACCACAACCCCTAAGAAACCTAACTCCGCTCTCCGAAAGATTGCTAGGGTTCGACTTACGAACGGTATGGAAGTTACCGCTTACATCCCAGGAGAAGGACACAACCTACAAGAACACTCAGTGGTTATGCTCCGCGGTGGACGCGTGAAGGACTTAATCGGAGTAAGATATCATATCGTGCGCGGAGTACTCGATACTCAAGGAGTAGAGAAGCGCCGACAAGGAAGGTCGTTATACGGAAACAAGAAACCAAAAGAAGCTAAGAAATAGTTCAACAAGTTCACTATAAATAAATTTTATGCGAAGAAAAGTTAAAACAAGAAACCCCGTAGAACCGGATTTCATATACAACTCACAAAAACTTGAGAAGTTTATCAATTACGTTATGTGGTCTGGCAAGAAGGAGACTGCCCGCAAGGTAGTGTACCAGTCCTTCGACGTAATTAAAGAAAAAACAGGCAACCCGAACCCTTTGGAAGTTTTCGATTTAGCTATCAAGAACGCAGGACCAATGACCGAGGTTCGCTCAAAGAGAATCGGGGGTGCCAACTACCAGGTGCCTATCGAAGTTCGTCCGGAACGCCGACTAGCTCTCGCCATGCGCTGGATTAGAGACGCAGCTCGCGGAGGTAAAGGCCGCCCAATGCACCAGAAACTTGCTGATGAACTCATTGCCGCATCTAAAAACGAAGGCGCAGCGATTAAAAAGAAAGAAGATACTCACAAAATGGCGGAAGCCAACAAAGCCTTCGCCCACTTCGCCTGGTAACTTAGAAACAAAAGCCCCGCAAGGGGCTTTTTCTTTTATTGACAAGGGCTTGTATATGTATTAGTTTTTCTCACTAGGAGGTGGCAAATGCCGCTTAGGATTGCTGTGTGCAGTGACGATGACGGACCCATGGTGATGGTTGTTGCCGAAAAGACAAAGGAAGAGTTTGAGACCAGCTTCGGAGGGGAAGGCGGACTCAAGTTAGCAAAGTTGCTGACCGTGAGAGGGCAACTGGCGAACGCCCTCAACGCTATGTGTCGCATCGGCAACGACAATTCCGATCACCATTTGTCCAGTCAGCTCGACGACCTTCTCCTGAAGGTTTATCGGGCCGGCCAGCAACGTGGGTCGCTGCGCAAGTAGCGCGGGTTGGCGGGGCGGCAAAAACGAATCGGTCTCGGTTGGGAAAAGCGCTCGACGCCGCCCCGCCGAGACTTTTCCTTTTCAGTCTGTTTTTCTGTTATTTACACATTTACGCTATAGCGTATATATGTAATTGGAGTATAATTAATGTATGCCTTATTATAAAGGGATGCGCGTAAATGCTTTCGGTTTGCCGATTTCAAAAAGCGGCCTCGGAAGTCGGATAAAGAAAAAGAATAGAAAAAGAAACTTTTACTATAAAGCTTTTAACTCTCCCTTTACGAAAGATTCGCCCAAGACCCTGGTTTTGATGTATGACGTCATTGAAGCAAAGAAAAAAGAAAGAGACTGGCTTCGTCGGCAATTGATAAATTTTGAATACATAATGATTCAAAGGAGTGTATGGGTCGGCCCATCTCCTTTGCCAGAAGAGTTTCTAAACTATGTAAGGGCAATGGGACTGAAAGCTCATTTGAAAACCTTCAAATTAGCAAAAGCCTATACCGGAAAGGAGAGTATATTTAAATAAAAACCCCCTTAGCATATTTACGCTATCGCGCATATATGTAATTTACTTGTTTTTTGAGGTGCCTGCAGGGGAGCGGGCTTTGCTCTGCTGCCTTGTGCATAACCCATCCTTGCCAGGGCCTATCCGGGGGGGTACAATTTGGGTATTATTCTTTAATTCAAAATATAAAAATATGGGAAGAGATTCTGCTCCAGGTTCAAAAGAAATAGATCCAAAAGAAGAAGATGCTAAAATAGCGCATGATGCTGAACAGCTAATGTTAGAAAATGGAGATGAGGAGATTCAAGTCGCAATTAACAAAGTCAAAGAGGAAATAGAAAGAATTCCCTTTAATTCATACTACAGAAAAGAGCAACGCTTGCAAGCAAAAATTAGAGGTTTCGAAACAATTCTTAACAACAGAAAAAGAGAAAAAAATAGGGCGGCAGAAGGAGTAGATGATGTTGGGAAAGCTGAGGCTATGGCATATGCCATGAAGCCGGAAATGGACAATACTAACGACAGAAACAGATATATGAATTTAGATTTTCGACGCCGACATGAATCGTTTACTATGAGTAAAGCTGAGCGTGAAGAATACGAGCAACTAGGTAGAAGATTTGGGGGTGAAGGATGGGGAAGAGGTCCTTCACATTTAGATAATTTACAGGAGAAGAAATGGGCAGAAGAAAATGCACAAGAGGCCGCCTATGTATACGATGTTGAACAATCGGTGGCGGATAAGAGCGAGGCAGATATAGCTTCAGAGATGAACGGGCTAAAAGAGGAACTTCAAAAATTAGGTAAAGAAGACGATAAGTATCTCAGGGCTGAAGATGGCACAAGGAGGGTTATGGAAAGAGAGGGATTTAATCGAGAAGAAGCTGTTCGCCGAATGGAACAAATGAGTAAAAGGAGATGGACTCTTGAAAAAATAGCTGAAAAAAGAAAAGTAGAAAGACTTTCGAAAGGCATAAAAGACAAGATGCAGTAACTATTAGTTTATTTGCAAAAAAGTGCCTGATGCGGTATAGTTCGACTAGCGCATCAGGCGCTTTTTTATTGCTTTATTACCCCGAAGGAAAGCAAAGCTTCCTACGGGGCAGGCATAATTTATTATTTATTTAAATACTTATGGAAAGAGATTACCCGTTAGAGAAAGTTAGAAACATTGGAATTATCGCGCACATCGATGCCGGGAAGACTACGACTACTGAGCGTGTGCTTTTTTACACTGGAGTATCACACAAAATAGGAGAAGTTCACGACGGAGAAACTACCACCGACTGGATGGAGCAGGAACGAGAACGCGGAATCACAATTACTTCTGCGGCAGTTACTTGTTTCTGGACACCTACTTACGCGCTTGCAGATAAAACCAAGAAGCATCGTTTCAACATCATCGACACACCAGGACACATCGACTTTACCGTAGAGGTTAAGCGTTCTCTCCGCGTACTCGACGGAGCTGTTGTCGTTTTCGACGGCGTGGCCGGAGTAGAGCCTCAATCTGAAACTAACTGGAGATATGCCGACGAGGCGAAAGTTCCTCGCGTTTGTTTCGTAAACAAGCTTGACCGAACAGGCGCATCCTTCGAGCACTCATATGCCACAATCCTAGACCGACTTACGAAGAAAGCAGTAAGAATGCAGATTCCTATCGGCCTAGAAGAGAAGCACGAAGGAGTGGTGGACCTTCTCAATATGAAGGCGTACTATTTCGAAGGAGAAATGGGCAACAAGGTTATTGAAAAAGAAATTCCGGAAGAATTAAAGAAAGAAGCGGAAGGATACCACCACGAGCTCATAGAAAAGATTGTTGAAACGGACGACAAGATGATGACCGAATACTTGGAGGGAATGACTCCATCCATAGAGACTTTGAAGAAAACTCTCCGCAAGGCGGTTATCGACAACAACATTTTCCCAGTATTTGCCGGCAGCGCCCTCAAGAACAAAGGGGTGCAATTGGTGCTCGACGCCGTTGTCGACTACCTACCGTCACCACTAGACATTCCACCGATAGGGGGAGTGGACCCTAACACTGACGAGAAAGCTCTACGCCATGCTTCTGATGAAGAACCTTTCGCAGCACTTGCCTTCAAGGTGGCTACCGATCCGTTCGTTGGACAGCTCATATTCTTCCGAGTATATTCCGGAACTCTTGCAGCTGGAAGCTACATCTATAACCCTCGCACCAGGAACAAAGAACGCATCGGCCGAATTTTGCGTATGCATGCCAACGACCGAGAAGAAGTGAAAAAAGTTTTCGCCGGAGAAATTGCCGCTGCTGTGGGACTCAAAGACACAATTACCTCAGATACTATCTGCGACGAGAACAATCCTATCGAGCTTGACCGAATTGTCTTCCCTGAGCCTGTCATCTCTCTCCGCATTGAACCTAAGACCAAGTCCGACCAGGAGAAAATGGGTATGGCGCTTAACCGTTTGGCCCAAGAAGATCCGACCTTCAAAGTTTCTACCGACCAAGAAACCGGGGAGACAATCATCGCTGGAATGGGAGAGCTTCACCTTGAAATCATTGTGGACCGTATGAAGCGAGAATTTTCCGTTGAAGCTAACGTCGGCAAGCCACAGGTTGCTTATCGCGAGACAATTACGACAAATGCCGATGCGGAAGGTAAATACATCAAGCAGTCAGGAGGACGCGGAAACTACGGTCACGTCAAGATTAAAATTAAACCAATGGAGCTTCTCACCAAAGAAGAACTGGAAGATTTGCCGAAAAATACCAAGCGCGACGACCATTTCGAATTTGTTAACAACATCAAGGGAGGTGTTATTCCACAAGAATACATCGCGCCTTGTGAGAAGGGCTTCCGTGAAGGTTTGGACCGTGGAGTGCTCGCCGGATTTAAAATGGTTAACGTTTCCGTCAATCTCTGGGACGGTAGCTATCACGAAGTGGACTCGAACGAAATGGCTTTCAAAATTGCCGCTTCGATGGCAATACAAGACGCTTGCAAGAGTGCCAAGCCGGTAATCCTCGAACCGATGATGAAAGTTGAAGTTGTTACCCCGGAGAAATTTATGGGAGACGTCACCGGTAACCTCTCTTCTAAGCGAGGACTTATCGAAGGTATGGAAGACCGAGGAATGAACAAGGTTATGCGCGCGATAGTGCCGCTCTCCGAAATGTTCGGATATATGACCGGACTCCGCTCAATGACCGAAGGCCGCGCTTCTTTCACTATGGAATTCTACCGTTACGACATTGTGCCTAACAATGTTGCCGAGACAATCATTGCCGCTAGGAAATAACGTAAACAAATTTTACCGGTACGGATTTTTTAAGCTTAAAAAATCCTGAAGTTTTCGGCTCGACAGCCTCAAAACCCCTCAAAAATCTGTTTCCGTTATTTTCTGTTTTTTGCTATTATATTAATAATGTTATATACGCCTTTCTACGACCCAAGTAAAACATACGAAGAAAACTTCGCAGAAGGACCATTTGGGGTTTTTGCCCGCCCGACTGAGCAGTCGTTCGGGCGGGCTGACGGGGAACCAAAATATGATTTCCTTGGCGTTAAAGTAAATTCGCCATTCGGAATTCCTGCCGGACCATTGATCAATTCAAATTTTTGTAAAGGAGCATTTGAAAAAGGGTTTGATATTTGTGTCTATAAGACAGTGCGCTCGGGAGTTTACCCCTGCCACCCATTTCCCAATGTTTTGTCAGTAAAAATTGAGGGGAATCTGACTTTGGAAAAAGCTCAGGAAAAATTAATTGCCGACAATAATTATGTTGAGCCGATTTCTATAACTAATTCTTTCGGCGTGCCTTCGCGAGAAGCGACAGCTTGGCAGGACGATGTAAAACAAGCACTTACTTATGCGCGAGCTGGGCAAGTTTTAGTTTTAGGTTTTATGGGTACAGTGCGCGAAGGGCTGACAGCGGAAGAATTTATTGCTGACTACGCGCTGGCAGCAAAACAAGCCAAAGAAACAGGAGTAAAAATTCTAGAGACAAATTTATCTTGTCCCAACATCGGTAACGAAGGTCTTGTCTGCTACAACCTAGATATGACAGCAAAAGTTTGCACAGCTATACGAAAAGAAATAGGGGACACCCCGCTCATTTTAAAAGTTGGCTACTATAAAGACTATGAAGATGTGAAAAAGCTCGCAGAAATTTGTAAGAAATATGCGCAGGCAATTTCGGCCATCAATACTATCCCCGCAGAAATTGTGGACAAAGAAGGGAAGCAAGCATTGCCTGGGCCCAACAGAGTAAAATCAGGAGTATGCGGAGCATCTATAAAATGGGCGGGGCTCGAAATGGCAGAAAAGTTGAAGAAAGCCCGTACGGAAATAGGCGCAGGGTTTAAAATTATTGGTGTCGGCGGAGTTATGACTTCCGAGGATTTCTTTGAATACCGAAAAGCTGGGGCGGATTTCGTAATGTCGGCTACCGGAGCTATGTGGAACCCTCATCTTGCTAAAGAGATAAAAGAAAGGCTAGAATAACAATATGGATATCATTTCTTTACTAAAAGCCGTAGGCGCTGTAATGCCGGACAGCCATTTTGTCGGAGTGTCAGGCAAGCATATGGCGACCTACATTACCAAAGACGCTTTATTCCCCCACGTTTTAGAAGTTGAAAAAGTTTGCCAGATGTTTGCTGAAAAAAATAAAGATGTAGATGTAGATGTAGATGTGGTTGCGGCGCCCGCACTCGGGGGAATAATTTTAGCTCAAGGTACTGCTTATGCGCTCTCTAAAATTAAAGGCAAAGAAATTCTAGCGATATTTACGGAAAAAACAGGAGATGGGGATCAGGTTTTCACCAGAGGGTACGATAAATACGTCGCTGGCAAAAATGTTCTAGTTTTAGAAGATTTAACGACGACGGGGGGCTCAGTGCAAAAAGTTATAGCAAGTGTAAAGAAGGCGGGAGGAAATGTGCTGGCTGTCTCCGTAATGGTAAATAAATCTCCAAAAGTAGTTAATAGCGAGATGTTTGGCGTGCCACTGAGGGCCCTCGGAGAGCTTGAGATAGAAAATTATGATGCCGAAAATTGCCCGCTTTGTAAAAATAATATTCCTATCAATACAGACTTCGGACACGGTAAGAAATTTTTAGAATCCAAAAAATAGCATGAAAAAACTAATTTTAGCCTTGGATGAAATACAAAACCTTGATGATGCGGTCAGTCTTGTAAAAAAGGTTGGTTCTTTGATGTATGCCGTAAAAATTCACAATTTGTATGACAAGTTCGGGCCCGATGTGGTGCGACTACTTAAAGAAGCTGGAGCCGAAAAAGTATGGGTAGACTATAAGCTTTATGATATTCCCAACACGGGTAAACTTCGTGGAGAAAGCATTGTGGCAGACATAATATCTGTCCACGCCTCCGGGGGAATAAAGATGATGCAAGAGATAGTTGCCGGAGGTAAGGAAGTTTTTGCGGTGACGATGCTTACATCTTTCTCTCGGGATGAGGTGAAGCAGATTTATAACAGGGAAGTGGACGAAGCGGTTGTGGTCTTAGCCCGCTTGGCTAAAGAAGCCGGAGTTTCCGGAGTAGTATGCTCACCCCAAGAAATTAAAATTCTCAGAGGCAATCCTGAGTTTAAAGATTTAAAACTTGTAGTTCCAGGAATTCGGTCTTCGGGAGTTAGTGCAGATGATCAAATGAGAATAGGCACCCCGTCCCAAGCGCTCGAAGATGGAGCGGACTACTTAGTGATAGGCAGGCAAATAACCGAGGCCCCGGACCCTGAGGTAGAAACAATAAAACTTTGCGAAGAAATTAGAAAACTTAGGAACTAATAAATATGAGCGAAAAATATAGTCTTGATGCAGGTATCCCAGTACAAAAGCCAATAGAAAATAAGGAAAAGTTACCCAAAGTATTATTAGCAGAGGACAATGAAAGTGTTCGGGTTGCGACCGAGATGATGCTTGAAATGGCTGGGTATGAGACTGAAGTAGTTGAGAATGGAAAAGAATTACTGGATAGAGTTTTAAGCGGAGGTAAAATAAATTTTATTGTAACTGACAATGAAATGCCAGAAATGGACGGACTTGAGGCCATCAAACTTATCAGAAATGATTCTCGGTTTGCCTCTACGCCAATAATAATGCATTCGGGGTCGCTGACAAAAGACATAATTGACCATGCGACGTCACTTCGGGTAGTTTGCTTAGGTAAGCCGTATTCGTTTGATGATTTTGAGGAGGCTCTTAAAAGAGCAAAGGCCCTAGTGCTAATGGGGGAATAAGCCAAATACCATATTTGACAATGGCTGGAAATTTGCTACTATGGTAAATAACTGCACTTTCTGCAGTTTTTGTTTTGTTTTATAAATTTATTAGTTAATCTTGTTAGTAATTAGGCCTTAGCGACTGGTTCTCGTACGTTAAGTTTTAATTAGTAACTCAAATAAGCATATGGCAGAAGAATTTAAGAGAGATAAGCCGCACATCAATGTCGGCACCATTGGTCACGTTGACCATGGAAAGACAACTTTAACCGCGGCAATCCTCCATGTTTTAAACATGATGGGGAACACAGTTAGACTTCGCGGAGTCGACCAAATCGACAACGCTCCCGAGGAAAAAGCTCGTGGAATCACTATTAACATTTCTCACAACGAGTACGCTACAGAAGCGCGTCACTATGCGCACATTGACGCTCCCGGACACGCCGACTACATCAAGAACATGATTACTGGTGCCGCTCAAATGGACGGTGCTATTCTTGTGGTTGCCGCAACAGACGGAGCTATGCCTCAGACTCGCGAACACGTTTTGCTCGCAAAGCAGGTTGGCGTGCCTAAAATCATTGTTTTCTTGAACAAATGCGACATGGTTGATGATAAAGATATGATTGACCTTGTTGAAGAAGAAATTCGTGAACTCCTTACAAAACAAGGCTTTGATGGCGCTGGCGCACCGGTTATCCGAGGCTCTGCTCTAAAAGCTCTTGAATCTTCTTCAAAGGACGATGAATGGGCCAAGAAAGTTGCTGAATTGGTAAATGCTCTCGATACTTACATCCCTATCCCAGAACGAGATGTTACCAAGCCTTTCCTTATGCCAGTTGAAGACATATTCTCAATCGAAGGCCGCGGTACAGTTGTAACCGGTAAAATCGAAAGAGGAATAGTTAAAGTAGGGGAAGAAGTGGAAGTAGTTGGTATTAAAGCTACCCAGAAGACCACAGTTACCGGTATCGAAATGTTTAACAAGAACTTGCAAGAGGGTATGGCTGGCGACAACGCTGGTATTCTCCTCCGAGGTCTTAAGAAAGAAGATATAACTCGAGGACAGGTTCTCTGTAAGCCCGGTACAACTACCCCACACGATAACTTCACTGCAGAAATTTACGTGTTGAAAAAGGAAGAAGGTGGACGACACACTCCATTCTTCAAGGGATACAAACCTCAGTTCTACATCCGAACTACGGACGTGACTGGAGATGTTACCTTGGCAGAAGGAACCGAAATGGTTATGCCTGGAGATACGGTTAAGATTACAGTTAAATTAGTAACCCCGGTTGCCCTAGAAGAAGCCCAGAGATTTGCTATCCGAGAAGGAGGCAAGACGGTTGGGGCCGGAGTTGTTACGAAGATCTTAGGATAATAAATTAAAAGTTAGATAGTTCCATGACAACAGCAGATACCAAAGTAGAAAGCAAGACAAAAAAGAAGGCTAGCAAGGCCAAGAAGCCTTCGACTGCCGACAAGAAAGACAAGCCGGCTAAAGCAGCAGACGGTCGCGTAACGCTTCGTATACGAGTGCGAGCTTACGAGAGCAAGATTCTGGATGCTTCAGTTAAACAAATAATGGATACTGCTGTTCGTTATGACGCGGAGATAGTAGGCCCTGTGCCACTTCCGACAGAAATCAAAAAATACACGGTTAACCGCGCTTCTTTTATCTACAAAAATACACGAGAACAGTTTGAGATAAGAGTCCACAAGCGATTAATCGATATTGTAAATCCGAACGCCAAGACCGTAGAGGCTCTGACCAACTTAACCCTGCCTTCCGGAGTCGACATAGATGTAAAAATGATGTAACGCCTGAGGCAAATAACCTTTATGAAATTTATTCTTGGAAAAAAAGAAAATATGGCGGAATACTTTGCTGAAAACGGCCAGGTTGTTCCGGTGACCATAGTTTCCATCTTGCCTGGAGTTGTCAAAAAGATTTTTTCCAAGGAAAAGGACGGCTATGATTCCGTCCAGATAAGTTGGGGCGCAATCAAGAACAAAAAAAGCACCAAAGAAAAGTTGAAAGAATTTAGGCTGAAAGCTGGAGATAAGGTGGACCTAAAAGAAGGAGATACCATAAGCATGGAAAGCTTTCTTCCTGGAGACAAGATAGTGGTTTCAAGTGTTTCCAAGGGTAAGGGTTTCCAGGGCGTAGTTAAACGCCACGGATTTTCCGGTGGACCTCGTTCCCACGGACAGAAGCATTCTGAAAGAGAGCCTGGATCCATCGGCGGGGGACTCCGCACCCACGTACCGAAAGGTATGCGTATGGCCGGCCGTATGGGCTCCGACAGAATTACCCAAAAGAATTTGAAAGTTGTTTTAGTTGATAAAGAAAATAATTTTATGTTGGTCAAGGGTGCCATCGCCGGCAAACGCGGAACCTTGGTAGAAATAATAAGCAGATAATTTATCGCAATGGAAGCAAAAATATACAACCAAAAAGGCAAGGAAGCAGGCACGATAAATTTGCCCGAGAAAGTTTTCGGCGCGCCTTGGAGATCAGACTTGGTTCACCAGGTTATCGAAGGGATGAGAAGCAACAAACGTTCTGGTACTGCTGACACCAAGGGCCGAGGTGAAGTACGCGGCGGAGGTAAAAAGCCTTGGAAGCAAAAGGGTACCGGACGAGCCCGACACGGTTCTACTCGAAGCCCTATTTGGGTAGGAGGAGGTGTGACCCACGGTCCATTAGCCGAGAAAAACTACAAACGAAAGATTACCAAGTCTATGCGTGCGCAAGCCCTTTACTCAGTGCTCTCCAAGAAGCTTAAAGATGGCGAAATAGTTTTCGTTGACTCCTTATCTCTACCAGGAATCAAAACAAAGGATGCCCTGGCAGTTATGGAAAGTTTGTCTAAGGCTTCGGGACTAAAAGCCTTCGGAGGTTCCAAGAAGAAGCGCGTACTTACCGCTCTCTTAGAGCGAAACGTTAACGCCGAAAGAAGCTTCAGAAATTTGCCACAGCTTGAAATGGTTTTTGTGAAAAATTTGAATCCGCTCGACGTCCTAAATCACCAATACCTTTTAATAGAAAATCCGGAGAAAGCCGCTGAATTTTTAGTAAGCAGAGGCTAATTAATTTATGAATACGAACATTATAAAAAATCCAAGGGTTACCGAGAAGGGGAGTTATTCCTTGGAGCATAACGTGTATACCTTTGACATAACCAAAGAAGCTACTAAGGCTGAAATTAAAAAGGCGATTTTTGCTTTGTACAAAGTACACCCTGTTAAGGTTAACGTACTTGCTATCCCAAAGAAAAATGTAATGCTTCGAGGGAAGCCTGGATCAAAGGGCGGGGGAAGGAAAGCTTTTGTATATCTCAAGGACGGAGATAAGATAGAATTTGTATAACACTAGAACAATTTTGAGATAAAACCATGAAATCATACAAACCGACAAGCAAATCACGAAGACAAATGACCAACGTCACCTACCGGGGAGTTTTGACTACTTCCACTCCGGAAAAGTCTCTAACCCACGGTTGGAAACGCGCCGTTGGACGCAACAGCCAAGGCCGCATTACGATGCGACACAAGGGTTCGGGCCACAAGAGACTCTATCGGGATGTTGATTTCCTTTATAACAAGAAAGATATTCCGGCGAAAATAGTTTCAGTAGAATACGACCCAAACCGCAGCGCCTTCATAGGGCTTGCTATATACAAAGATGGCGAGAAAAGATATGTAGTTCTTCCGAAGTCCCTCAAAGCCGGCAGCACATTTGTTGTTTCAGTCAAAGCTCCGCTTGAGCCTGGAAATCGTTTGCCACTTAAAAATATTCCAGTAGGAACATTTGTTTACAACATCGAACTTAAGCCACAAGGAGGAGCTAAGATTGGTCGCTCCGCAGGAATATTCGCGCAAGTTGTGGCGAATGCCGAAGGATACACGAACATAAAAATGCCTTCAAGCGAAGTTCGCAAAGTAAGCGAAAATTGCTGGGCGACAATAGGCACAGTTTCAAACGAAGAACATCATTTGGAAAATTATGGTAAAGCGGGACGCAGTCGCTGGAAGGGAATCAGGCCAACAGTCCGCGGTACCGCGATGAACCCGGTAGACCATCCATACGGAGGAGGAGAAGGCAGACAAGGCCGTGGTACAAAAAGACCGAAAACAATGTGGGGTAAAGTCACCGGAGGACGCAAAACGAGGAGCCCTAAGAAATACTCAAACGTCTTCATAGTCTCTCGCCGAAAAACAGGAAAAAACAAATAAAAAATTAAAAGCCCCGAACGGGGCTTTTAATTTGACTTTTACTGCCAATTTGCTACTATGAAACCAAGCTCGCTAGGGGGCTATTTTTTATGCCGACGAAGGAGGAGCACGGTGGAAATGTTTATATTTACACAGTGTCCTAATGATATCGAGCCAAGATTACTTATGACAAGATCAATAAAGAAAGGATTAAACGTAAATGAAAGGCTACTCAAAAAGATAGCCGGCAAAAACCCGTTGCAAACTCCTATGGTTAAGGTCTGGCAGCGTGCTTCGGTTATTTCTCCCGAAATGCTCGGATTTACTTTCGGCGTATACAACGGTAAAACTCACATTGAAGTTTTAGTTACCGAAGATATGGTGGGGCATCGTTTGGGAGAATTTTCGCCAACCAAGAAATTTATGAAACACGGAGGTAAGATGCAGAAAGAACTCGAAATGAAGAAGAAAGAAGCCGAAGTCGCACAAGCTAAAGCAGCTACCGCGGTAGCAACGGACGCCAAGGCCGGTAGTAAATAAAATAATATGAAAGCCTTTTTGAAAAATTACAGACAATCCCCACGTAAGGTCCGCTTGGTTGCGAGCCTGGTGAAAGGCAAAGACGTGGCGAACGCTATGGCCCAGCTTGATTTCCTAGCGAAGCGAGCCAGCACCCCAATCAAGAAACTTCTTATGTCCGCAGTTGCCAATGCCAAGAACCAGGGAGTAGAAGCTGAAAATTTATTTATCAAAGAACTTCGCGTTGACAAGGGGATAGTGATGAAGCGAGTAATGCCGGCAGCCATGGGCTCCGCACACCGCATCAACAAAAGGACTAGTCACGTTGAGGTGATTTTAGCCGAAAAGGTTCTCCCGGTTAAAAAATCAAAAGCAGCAAAAACAGTAAAAGCCAAAAAAGTTAAAGCAAAATAATTTATGAGTAAAATTGTACATCCATACGCACATAGATTGACGATACTAAGGGACTGGAAGTCTCGCTGGTTTGCTGATCCGAAAAAATACGTAGCTTACCTTAAAGGGGATGTATTAATTCGTCAGTACTTGGAAAAGAAACTCCGTGGGATGTATGTATCCTCCATCGAAATAGAACGTAGCCGTAAAGCAACTCGCTTTATCATCAAGACTTCTCGTCCGGGACTTATCATAGGACGAAACGGTGAAGGCGCTACTAAACTCAAAGAAGAAATCTTGAAGAAAATGGATCATTTGAAACTTCCACGACCGGAAGACTTCAAGTTGGAAATTATGGAAATAGGTAACCCTGAGGCTGATGCTGCAATAGTGGCATATATGATTGCTGAAGGATTGGAGAAAAGAATGCCGTACCGCCGAGTCATCAAGCAAACCATTGAAAAGGTTATGAACGCGCACGGAGTAGAAGGAGCGCGTGTGGTGCTGTCCGGACGATTAGGTGGCGCCGAAATTGCCCGTACGGAAGAGCTTAAGAGGGGATCCATCCCGCTTCAGACTTTCCGCGCGGACATCGATTTCAAGCGTGAACGGGCAACCCTATCTTACGGAGTTGTCGGCATTAAAGTCTGGATTTACCGCGGTAAAATTTTTGCCGAGAAGAAATCAGCCAAGACCGCTTTCAGTACTGAGCCCAGGAATGAAGGAGAGAATAAAATAAAAACAGATTAAATTTATGTTGTTACCGAAAAAAGTAAAATTTAGAAAGTGGCAGAGCAACAGGAGCAATCCTAAAAAGATAACTGCAGATACGCGTGGTACCAAGATTGCCTTCGGCTCTTTCGGTTTGAAATCCGAGTCTGAAGCGCGAGTAAAGTCCACCCAGATTGAGTCCGCTCGAAAAGTTATTTCCCGAACCTTAACCAAATCCGGTAAATACTGGGTTCGTATTTTCCCCGACCGACCTTTCACCGCTAAAGCTGCAGAAGTAGGAATGGGGAAAGGTAAAGGAGATCCGCAAGGGTATTGCTTTGAAGTTTTACCTGGCCGCATACTTTTCGAAGTGGATGGTGCTGAGGAAAGCGTAGCCCGAGAAGCATTACGAAAGGCGGGCTCCAAACTTCCGGTAAAAACCCGAGTAGTTAGCCGCGGACAGAAACAATAAAATGGCAAAGAAAAAGGAAAATTTAAAAGAAGTAAAGACGGGTGAGCTTGAGAAGAAGCTCCATACCCTACAGGAGGAAGAGCGGGGAATTCGTTTCAAAGCGGAAGGAGCTCGTTCCAAGAATGTGAAAGAGCTTTGGAATCTGAAAAAGACAATCGCCAGAATCCTTACGGAATTAAATAATAGAACAGGAGAAGAAAAATAATTATATGACCAAGAAAGACACAACTAAAGAATCAAAAGGCCGCACGCTCCAAGGTGTAGTGGTTTCCGACAAAATGGACAAGACTGTTGTGGTTTCAGTTTCCAGATTCGTTAAGCACCCGCTCTATGGTAAGTACTACCAGGTAAGCAAGAAGTATAAAGCTCACGACGAGAACAAGAAGTATAAAACCGGCGACAAGGTTCAAATAACGGAGACCAAGCCAATTTCCAAAGACAAGAAATTCAAAGTAGTAGAATAATTTTATGATACAAAACGAAACATTAGTAAAAATAGCTGACAACGCCGGGGGAACCGTAGGAAAGGTTTTCAAGATTTTAGGTTCTTCCAAGAAGCGTTATGCGAGCTTGGGCGAGAGAGTAATCATTTCAGTTAAGATTGCGAGCCCACGTAAGGCAGTCAAGAAGAAAGACGTGCTTGAGGCGGTAGTGGTGCGCACCCGCGAGGCTTACAGACGCAAGGACGGTTCATATATTCGCTTTGACGACAATGCCGTAGTAGTCTTGGAAAAAGGCAAACTAGATCCGAAAGCGGGACGTGTTTTCGGACCGATGCCGAGAGAGCTTGCGGAAAAAGGTTATCAGAAAATAATTTCACTAGCCCAGGAAGTCATATAACAAAATTAGACGTCGGAGATCAAGGGTTTAGATGTCCGACGTCAGAAAAACAAAATGAAAATCAAGAAAGGCGACAGCGTAATAATAATGGCAGGCAAGGATAAAGGTAAATCCGGTAAAGTTGTGCATGCCCTACCGAAAAAGAATAAAGTCGTAGTGGAGGGTCTTAATATGACCAAACGACACCAGAGGCCAAGGAAGTCCGGCGAGAAGGGGACAGTTTTAAGTATGGCTATGCCTATCGATGTGTCTAATGTAAAAAAAGCAAAATAGTTCGACGAGCTCACTATAAATAATTCTATATAAGTATGAAGCATTCAACAGTAAAAGAAAGAGAAATACAGAGTTTTGAAAAAATGAAAGGAGCTTTTCATTATAAAAACTCAATGGCGGCACCACGTTTAGAGAAAGTGGTGGTCAATACCGGCACCGGCACCGCTATGAAAAAGGATAAAAACAAAAACGAAGCAATAGCTTTGCGATTGTCGAAAATTACCGGACAGAAAGCCTCTCTCCGTGGAGCCAAGCAGTCAATTTCATCCTTTAAGGTTCGACAGGGAGACCCTATCGGCGCTATGGTGACCCTACGAGGCAAAAGAATGTTTGCCTTCCTTGAGAAGCTCATAAACGTAGCTCTACCCCGCACGAAGGACTTCCGAGGTATCAAGCGCGGCGCAGTGGACAACATTGGTAACCTAACCATCGGTATCAAAGAACACACAATTTTCCCGGAAACAGCAGATGAAGATATTCGCGACGTTTTCGGTCTGTCTATCACTCTTGTCTCTACGGCAAAAACAAAAGCTGAAGGTCTCGCTTTCTTCGAAAACTTGGGCGTGCCTTTCAAGAAGGAATAATTTCGTACGTTTGACTATTGAGCTTTAATTTGCTAGTATCGGAGTAAGGGAATACCGCTGTGATTAATCCGCTTTTCTCCTCCGACGCCTTATATTATAAGGGTTCGGAGAAAAAAAGTGAGATATTAACAGAGCGCTCCCGAATAATTATTTATGGCAAAAACATCAGTTATCGCAAGAAGCAAAAAGAAACCTAAATTTTCAACTCGAGCAAAAAATCGATGTTTTAAGTGTGGGCGCGGGAATGCCTTTATGCGCGATTTTGGAATTTGCCGAATCTGTTTCAGGGAATTAGCAAATGAAGGAATGCTGCCTGGAGTCAGGAAGTCTTCTTGGTAGTAGAATAGATCACAAAATATATGGATTCAATTTCAAACATGATAATAATAATGAAGAACGCTTCGCTCGCCGGTAAAGAAACCGCGGTTGTTCCTTATTCCAAGTTGAAGGGCGCTATAGGTGACTGTCTCCAGAAAGCCGGCTATGTCGGTGAAATTTCGAAGAAAGTGAAGAAAGGACACCCGATTATGGAAGTAAAACTTTTGTACGTGGACAAAAAACCCAAAATTGCCGAAGTTGAAAGAATTTCCAAACAGTCTCGCCGAGTGTATTTCGGTATGAAAGATATTCATACTGTCAGAAACGGTACAGGGCTTTTAGTGCTTTCAACACCAAAGGGAATTTTATCAGGCAAGGATGCCCGCAAAGAGCAAGTGGGAGGTGAAGCTTTATTTAGAATTTGGTAGTTCGACAAGCTCACTATAAATAAAAATTTTATGTCACGAATAGGAAAACAAGAAATTTTAATACCAGCAGGAATCAAGATCACCAAAAGTGGCAACACTTTGTCAGTGGTGGGCCCGAAGGGGACCCTGTCGAAAATATTTCGTGATGATATAACAATGGAAGTTACCGACAAGTCTGTGAAGCTTGATATCAAACGCAACGATAAGTTTTCCAAGGCTCTCTGGGGTACCTACGCTTCCCACATCAAGAATATGATTAAAGGCGTAACCACTCCGTATCAGAAGAAGCTCGTGCTCGAAGGAGTTGGATTCAAGTCAGAAGTGAAGGGCAAGGAACTTCATTTGGCGCTTGGCTTTTCTCACCCAGTTGTTGTTAAAATTCCCGAAGGCATTGCTATGAAAGCCGAGAAGAACGTAATTTCCGTAGAAGGCATTGATAAGGAATTAGTAGGTAGCTTCACTGCTGCCGTACGTGCCTTAAAGAAGCCGGAGCCATATAAGGGTAAGGGTATGCGTTACGAAGACGAAGTAATACGTCGCAAGCAGGGCAAGAAGACAGTTTAAAATAACAGACGTCGGACATCAAGAATCCCAGATGTCCGACGTCAAGAAGACAAACACATGCAAACAAAAACAGACAAAAGAATCAGACTTAAGAAAAAAATCAGAACTAAAATCCGCGGTTCGGCCGAGCGCCCACGCCTGTCTGTTTTCCGTTCCAACAAATTTATTTACGCGCAAGTCATTGATGACACAGTAGGGAAGACTTTGGTTTCTGCCAGCGATGTTAAGGTTGCCAAAGGTACCAAGATTGAACGAGCCAAGGAAGTAGGGAAGGCCATCGCGCTTGAATGCGGTAAGGCAAAGATTAAAAAAGTTGTCTTTGACCGCAATGGATTCAAGTACACCGGCCGAATTAAATTAGTCGCCGATGTTGCCAGAGAAGGCGGATTGGAATTTTAAAAGCGTCGCGCTTTAATGGACGATTGCGCGACATGATTTCGTAAAATCAATATGGAAAAAAGAAACGAAAAAAAAGGTAGCGGGCGCAGAGGGGGATCGTCATTCGGACGCCCTAAGCCTGAGTTCGACCAGAAAATCATAGACATTAGGCGCGTGACTCGTGTGGTTGCCGGAGGACGCCGATTTTCTTTCTCCGTGGCGTTGGTTGCCGGAGACAAAAAAGGGAATGTTGGATTGGGATTAGGAAAGGCAGGAGACACAGCCCTCGCCATCAACAAAGCCCTCCGCAATGCCAAGAAAAATATGGTTAAACTTCACCTGACTAAAACTATGTCTATTCCGCACGAACTTTCTGCTAAATTCTCAAGCTCGAAAGTGGCGCTCTATCCTAACAAGGGACGTGGCTTGGTGGCTGGATCAGTAATTCGTGATATCGTAAACCTCTCCGGAGCGAAAGACATAACCGGCAAGATTCTCTCTCGCAGTACAAATAAATTAAACAACGCTAAGGCCGTAATGGAAGCATTCAAAGGAATTTCTTCACGATACACTAAAGCTGCACCGGAAGTTTCAGCCACAGTCGTTGTTGCCAATAAAGAAGTACCAGTAGAATAATGGTTCGACAAGCTCACCATAAATAATATGCAAATACATAATCTAAAAAGAATACATAAGAACAAGAAAGATCGGCTAGTGGGCCGCGGGGGGAAGCACGCTAAGACTTCCGGTCGCGGAGGCAAGGGGCAGACTGCCCGCGCCGGTAACAAGCGCCGACCCGAACTTCGAGATATAATTAAGAAGTTGCCAAAGAATCGCGGTTACCAATTCAAATCTATCCAAAAGATGGTGCTCGTAGCGAAAGATAAAACCATCTCGAGCGGCACTAAGAAGGAGACCTTTAAAGAGATACGAAAGCGACTAGGGATTAAGGGCGGGAAGATTAAAGTTAAGTAAACTCTCGACTGGAAAAGTCGGAAACAAAAATGGAAAATTTCTGGAACAAAATAAAACTGATATGGACAGACTCCAGCTTGCGAAATCGGATTTTTTTTGTGCTCTTTGCCCTAATCGTCTTCCGACTGCTTGCTGCTATTCCTATTCCAGGGATTGACCAGACGGCGCTTGAGCGTTTCCTTTCCAACAACCAATTCTTTGGCATCCTAAACATTTTCTCTGGCGGTGGATTGTCCAACCTTTCTATCATAATGTTGGGCGTTGGTCCTTACATCACTAGCTCTATTATTATGCAGCTCCTTACCTTGATGGTTCCCGCCTTGAAGCGCCTTTATCACGAAGAAGGGGAAGCAGGTAGGAAAAAGTTTTCTCAGTGGAGCCGATTGATTACTGTTCCCTTGGCCGCAGTGCAGGGCTTCAGCTTGTTGTTCCTTTTGGAACAGCAAAATATTATTTTCCACCTCAATGCTTTCGACCGAATGACAAATTTGTTTATTGTCGTTGCGGGCTCTATCCTCCTTATGTGGATAGGGGAGCTCGTTACTGAGTTTGGAATTGGTAACGGAGTTTCTTTAATAATTTTCGCTGGTATCGTCTCACGTCTTCCGACCGTAGTTGGCGAGCTTGCCTTTCAATTTGATGCTTCCCAGATACCGCTTTACCTCGGGTTTGCTGTTGCTGGTCTTCTAGTCATCGCGGGTATCGTGGTGGTTACGGAAGCGGAGAGGCCAATTCCAGTTACTTATGCTAAACGTGTCCGCGGAGCGAAAATGTATGGTGGTGGGTCTACATACTTGCCTTTGCGTGTTAACCAAGCCGGAGTAATTCCAATAATCTTTGCACTCTCCATCCTCCTCTTCCCTCAGATGATAGGAACTTTCTTGGCGCGTTTTACTAATCCAATTTTACTGAAAATTTCTGCTGTTCTTTCCGCATTCTCGAACACGAGCGTGCTCTACGCAGTGCTCTACTTTATGTTTGTATTTATGTTCACTTATTTCTATACCGCCGTTACTTTCGATCCGGAAGCTTTGTCCGAGAATTTACAAAAAAATGGCGCCTTTATTCCAGGTATTCGCCCAGGACCATCTACTTCAGAATATATTTCTAAGGTTCTTACCCGCATCACCCTCCTCGGGGCCGTATTCCTTGGAGTCATCGCCGTACTTCCAATAATTATGCAGCGAATGACTGGCATCGCCTCACTCGCCATCGGGGGAACCTCGGTTCTTATCGTTGTCTCAGTAGTTCTAGACTTACTCAAAAAAGTCGATGCTCAAGTCTCAATGCGAGAGTACTAATTGTCTAGCCTTTTAGCTTCTGCCAGGGCTAATTTAAATACACTTCTTAGTGTTGTGGCTATTTCTTTGGATTCGATTATGACTCCCAATTTTTCTTTCCAAGAGGCAATCATTACTTTGTCGTTATAAATTTCTATGTCTGTGGGCACGGGGAACTTATCTCCCGGCACAAGTGAAGTGTCGCGGTATTCTATTGCGTCCCTTGATTTTCTTTTGCGGGCGAGGGGAGTGTCAGCGACGAAAGTATGCACGAATATTTTTTTCTTGGCGCGGCGTTCATAGTATGTCTCAAAATATTTCGGTAAAGTCTCATGCATTTCTTCATACGTGGAAGTGGAATAAATATCTCCCTTAGACGTGAGGGAGTCTTCGTACACATGCTCTAATCCCGCAAACCCTTCATAGAAAAATACGCGAGGCCTGTCACCCACATTATAGAGTGAAGTAAGCTCGGGTAAAACTTCTTTGGCAGTATCGGCGAGCGTTTTTTGTTTTTTAGCTTGCGCTTCAAGGTATTCCACCAAGTTGGCAGGGGACAGAGCGGCGTATTCTTCCTTCGGTTCTTTGCCGGAGATTTTTACGAGCTTTTTGCCGACTAGACTATCTAATATGACATACCCGGTCGAGCGATTTATGCCCGCCTTCCTAGATATCTCAGCAACAGTACCTCGGCCCAGCTCTAATATGGTCAAATATATGGCTATTTCCTTGTCTAAAAAGCCACTATCTTTCAATAATTGCTCTATTTTTAACATTTGTTCCTTCATATATAAGCATTATATTTCAATACTTATTTTGTGTCAATAGAAATTAACAAAATTCTGTGGATAACTTTTTAACCTTTCTAAATAAAGCTTAAAATAAATTAAATTGGTAAAATATATTGACAATCTCTAAAAGTGTGTTAGATTCAAATTAAATCGTTATTTGAAAGGAGGGAGCATGGATGCTCGAAAAGTTCAGCATCTAATCGGCAGACAAGTGTTGGTTGAGATGGCTAGTGGCGCACGCGGTAACGCAACACTAAAAGCGATCATTCCGCACTGTCTTGATCAGACCAAGTGGATTGCAGTATTCGGCAATGCTAAGGATTGGTATGTCGAAGGGGCTGAGATTACGTCTATCTTTGCTGTAACTAACTGAGAAGGAGAAAACTGATTATGTTGTGGTATCTTGTGTTTTTCGTCCTCGGCGTCGCGGCAGCTCTCGTGTCGCCCGCTGGTTCCACTAAGGAGTCGCTTCAGGTGATCGAAGCCGTGTCGCTCACCGCACTCCTCGCATCTCTCTACGTGCCGTTCGCCGGCTTCGCCAAGAACGAGAAGTGGCAGAAGTTCGTCCTGCAGAATGTGGCGTGCGCGCTCTTCGGTGTCTATGCCGTAGTCGTGTACGAAGACGGCTCGTTCGCTGGCGTATTGGCCCTCGTGGTGGTCTCGTCTATGCACTTCGCGTACTGGACGAGCTCCATTCACAGTCGTAACTACCGACTCGAGCAGTTTCGGATGGGGTTCGCGCCGAGAATGCCCATGACCGCTCGATTCGTGGCGATGCTCAATGCTCAGGGGCGAGCGCACCAGGCTGACATCATCGTCTCTTGCACTCTCAGTGGCAAGATGTTGCCCGGTTGGGATTTTGCGAGAGGACTCGAGCTTCCTCCCGGCTGCTGGTCCTGGATACACCTCGTCGACGCAGAGATGACGAACGTGTTCACGCCGCCGTCCGGCGCAGTTGATCATCCGTAGTTTCACATCACGACCGCTTGAATGGGGAGGCCACCGGCCACACCTCGCAGGCGGTCTTCTCATTTCTACTCAATTATTTTTCCAGCCACCTTTGGTATTCGGAGACGACGAGATCAACAACCTGCTCAAGGTTGTTTTTGTTTGTGTCTATGACTAAGTCGAAGTTGTTTTTGTCGGTATGGTTTTCGATGCCGTAGAGGTCTTTGTATCTTTTTTTCTCACTTAAAAGACGGGCGTCTATTTTCGCCTGGATTTCTTCCGGGGAAGAGGAGTCCTCGCTCTGCTTGCGAAGTGCATTTTCTTTTAAATTATTTAAAATTCTTTCCTTGGCGATTTCTGGAGGCAAATCCAAATACACTTTAAAAGATTCCGGTATCCAGTGGAATGCCAAGCGAGAGTCAATGACAATTTTTTCCATTTCTCCTGCCTTCCTCACTTCGGCATCAATGGCTAGGTCTATCGTGTCGTCTGCTTGGGCTTTAATGCTCAAGTCGTTTACTGTTATGCCCATATCTACCGCAAGCTTTCGCATAAAATCGCCCGAGGAGAAGCGCGTGAAGCCCAGCTTTTCTGCTACCAAGTCCGCCGTGCTCGACTTGCCAGAGCCTAATGTGCCCGTGATGGTGATGATTTCCTTCTTCATAATTTATGCTATTATAACACATATGCAACCGCAAACTTTCATATTTTTCGGCATAGTGGGCTCCGGCAAAGGCACCCAGGTGAAGCTCCTTATGGAGTACTTAAAAGGCAAAGATAGCGCCCCTTGTGTGTACATAGGAACAGGGGAAATTTTCCGTGCGATTGCGCATTCTACCGACCTGGACGAGAATGTGCGTATGGTGAAGGAACTTCTAGACGCTGGTCGCCTGATTCCTGATGAAATGACCAACCAGCTTGTGCTTCAGAAAATTGATACGGAATTGTCTGCCGAAAAGCATTGCCTTTTCGATGGATATCCACGGACCGTTTCTCAATCTGAAGTTTTCGAAGGAAAGATGAAGGAAATTGGGCGCGGAAACATAAAAATAATTTACCTAGAGCTTAGCAAAGAAGAGGCCACGAAAAGAAATCTTCTGCGTGGGAGGCATGACGACACCGCTGAAGGCTTGGCGAAAAGATTTGATGAATACGTGAACAAAGTTGTGCCAGCTATGAATTATTTCAAGGGTAAGAACGGCTATACAATATATGCTATTAACGGCGAGCAGTCGGTCGAAGACGTGCACAGAGAGATACTAGAAAAGATTAATTTATAAATATGCAAGATTCAATAATAATTTCATTAGGTGGTTCGCTCATAGTGCCCGAAGAGATAGACGTCGGGTTTTTGAAAGAGTTCAAGGCTTTAATACTTGAACACGTAGAGAAAGGTAAGAAGTTCGTAATCATTACCGGGGGAGGCAAGATAAACAAGCGCTACAATGATGCAGCCCGTTCGATTGCCGGCAATCCCACTGACGAAGATTTAGATTGGATAGGAATTGCGGCGCTTAAATTAAACGCCGAGCTCCTCCGAGTTATATTTGCGGACTACGCCAACAAGAAAGTGATGGACAATCCTTCAGAAAATTTTACCTTCGAAAAATCTATTGTCATTGGCTCAGCCTATGAGCCAGGGAAAAGTTCTGACTGGGATGCTGTTCACGCTGCCAAGACAATCGGTGCGAAAAAGATAATAAATCTATCGAACACTGATTATGTTTATGATTCTGATCCGAAAATTAATCCTAACGCTCAAAAAATAGAATCCATTTCTTGGGCCGATTACCGCAAAATAATTCCAGCAGAATGGACCTCACGACTTAATTCGCCATTTGACCCCATTGCTTCGAAGATGGCCCAAGAGCTCGGCATCGAGGTGGACATACTAAACGGCAAGAACATAGAGAATCTTAAAAAATGCCTCTCTGGCGAGAATTTCTTGGGAACTAAAATAAAATGATAACGATAAAAACTCCGGAAGAAATAAAAATAATCCGCGAATGCGGTCGGAGGTTGGCAACCGTGCTGTATAAGGTTAAAGATATGATAGCGCCGGGAATTTCAACCAAGGACCTAGACGTGTATGCGGAAAAGCTTATCCGAGATATGGGGGATGTCCCAGCTTTTTTAGGTTATCGACCGGAGGGCGCTCGCATTCCTTTTCCGGCGACACTTTGCGTTTCAGTTAATGATGAAGTGGTGCACGGTATTCCACGCAAAGATCGAATCTTAAAAGAGGGAGACATCGTGTCTATAGACCTTGGTGTTAAACACAAAGGCCTGTTTACCGATATGGCGCTCACCGCGCCGGTGGGCCGGGTAAGCGATACAGATTCGAAATTAATGAAGCTCACCGAGCAAGCCCTGGAAGCCGGCATTTTCGCCGCGCGAGCGGGGAGTAGGGTTGGGGACATTGGCCATGCCATCGAGAGTTTCGTGCGGGGACAGAAAGGGCAGAAATATGGCATCGTGGAAGTTCTCGCCGGCCACGGCGTAGGACACAAAATTCATGAAGACCCTTTCGTGCCGAATTTTGGCCGAAAAGGTACAGGAGCGAAGCTAGTGCCGGGAATGATACTTGCCCTAGAGCCTATGCTTAATCTTGGAACTAAAGAAGTAACTATGGATGATGATGAATATACCTTCCGAACCGCTGACGGCAAAAGGAGCGCCCATTTTGAACATACGATACTCATCACAGAAGGTGAACCTGAGATACTGACAAAAATTTCTTAAAGTATACTTTAAAAATTTAGTTTTTTGTATTTTTTGTTATATAATTAAACTAATGAATCCCTCTTTTATAAAAGAGATGCCGAAATTCAAGACTCCAGAGGAGGAGCTGGATTATCTTCGTGCCCACGTTAAGAAGCGCGAAGAGGAACTTATAGAAATAGGACACACTGAACGCACTGCAGAGATGGCTACGCGCGAGGTTATGGGCGAATACAGAACGGTCCCGGTGGAGAAAGCCGTGCATAAAGATAATGTTTTGAAAGAAGACGAAACCGAAGGCATTGTGCTTAAACTTAAACCTGAACCGCATGATACCGTGATGGAAGAGCTTTTGGGGATTGTGATTACTAAAGGAATCCGAAATGCGCTTTCTGTAGTTGAGGCAATGGGCAATCCGCATATCGATGACGACTTCCATCGTTTACTCATTCAATATTTCAAAACTGGGCAAATCACTGGGTTTAAAGAAGGTACTCCGATGTATCGGTCTCTTAATATGACTCTTTTTGAAATAACTTTGCCGCCGCCACAAGACGAAGCCGACAAGTCGAAGGGCTTTAAAGAATTTATCGGGGCCATGGAGCAGTTTTATGCCGGTATGCAGTCTATCTCCGAAGGCAAGAGTAATGAGAAAGAAAATTATTTCACCATAGAGGTGGCGCTTGGCAATCAAAGCGATGAAGTGGTGATATATGCCGCTGTGCCCAATAAATATTTGTCTCTTTTTGAAAAACAAATCCTGGCTTTCTATCACGATGCGAAAATCCGAGAGGTAACCGACGACTACAACATTTTCAACGAGCAGGGCGCCTCGACAGGGGCTTATGCTGTGTTCACTGAACGCCCAGTAATGCCCATTAAGACCTATGACGAGATCGAGCACGACCCGATGAACCCTATTCTAAACGTTTTCTCCAAGCTACAGAAGAGCGGTGAAGGAGCGGCTATTCAATTCCTCATAGCTCCGGCGGGGGATAAATTTATCAATGAGTTTCATATGATTCTAGATGATGTCAAAGACGGCATTTCAGTTAAACATGCGGCAGACAATTTCTATAAATGGCGTAGTGCTCTCAAGACTGCCGGCAAGGATCTCTTGTTTGGGCTGAAAGAAAAAAACGAAGAAGAAAAAAAGGAAAAGTATATGAAAGGCAGGCGCGCCGTGGATGAAGGTGCCGCAGAAAAAATAGGCAACAAAATAAAGAGCACCATAATGAAAGCGAATATCCGCGTGATTGCCTCCGGCGAAACGAAAGAGCGCGCAGAAGCAATTCTTCGTGAAATAGAATCTTCCTTCAATCAATTTTCTGCCGCAGCTTCAAATTCTTTCATCTTCCAAGAGGCGAAGGGCGGCGACTTGAAAAAACTTTTCCACGATTTTTCTTACCGAGCTTTTGCACACGAAAAGATTCTCCCGATGAACTTGAAAGAACTTTCTTCCGTTTTCCACTTCCCGGTAGGTATGGGTAGTCAGCCGCAACTCAAAGAAGCCAAGGCGGGCATTGCGCCAGCACCGATAGAAATGGGAACCGAAGGCATAGTCTTGGGCATAAATAGCTACCGAGGCCGAGATACGGAAGTGCACTTAGCCCGAGAAGACAGGATGAGACATATGTATGTAATAGGGCAAACTGGAACCGGTAAGACGAACATTATGCTCAATATGATTACTCAGGATATCCGTAACGGTGACGGGTGCTGCTACATTGACCCTCATGGCACAGATATCCAGACGATCCTCTCTAGAATTCCTAAGGAGCGCATTGACGATGTTATCTATTTCGATCCCGCCTATACTGCCCGTCCAATGGGACTCAACATGCTCGAATATGATCCAAAGTACCCTGAGCAGAAAACCTTCGTGGTGAACGAAATGATGGGAATTTTCAACAAACTTTTCGATATGAAAGTCGGAGGCGGAGCGATGTTCGAACAATATTTCCGAAACAGCGCCTTTCTCGTGATGGAAGACCCTTCTTCCGGTTCGACCCTCCTTGAGATTACTCGAGTGCTTGGTGACAAAGAATTTCGCGATTTGAAATTGTCCCGTTGCAAGAATCCAATCATAAAACAATTTTGGGTTTCGGCGGAGCAGACTACGGGTGACCAGTCGCTCGCAAACTTCGTGCCCTATATTTCTTCCAAATTCGACAACTTTATTTCCAACGACATAATGCGTCCAGTGGTGCTTCAGCAGAACTCGGTTTTTAATTTTAGAAAAATTATGGACGAGAAGAAAATTCTCTTGGTCAATCTTTCGAAAGGTAGACTGGGCGACATCAATGCGAACCTCATAGGTCTCGTGCTTGTTGGCAAAATTCAAATGGCCGCACTGTCTCGTGTAGATATGTTCGGCAAGCCGATGAATGATTTCTATTTGTATATCGATGAGTTCCAGAACGTTACCACGGACTCTATCGCTTCAATTCTCTCAGAAGCGCGAAAGTATAGATTGTCTCTCAACATTGCCCACCAGTACATTACCCAGCTCGAAGAGAATATCAAGAATGCTGTTTTTGGTAACGTCGGCTCTATGGCGGTGTTCCGTGTGGGTACCGAAGACGCGACATTCCTCGAGCCGAAATTCAAACCGCAATTTACCGCGCACGACATTACTAAACTTGATAACTTTAATGCGTATATGAGCATGCTAGTGAAAGGTCAGCCTACCAAACCTTTCAACATCCGCACGCTAGCGCCCGAGACTGGAAATCCAGAAATAGTGGACAGCTTGAAAGAACTTTCATATGTTAAATACGGTCGTGATCGTGAAGAAGTGGAGAAGGAAATAATGTCGCGATACAATACGATGGAATAAGTGTAATTTTGCAAACTCGGCTTTTTCTGGTAGAATAAGCTTATTATGACAAGACCAAATAGTGAAAAATCTTTAATAATCATTAAGCCGGACGCTATTCAGAGGAACCTTACCGGGGAGGTGATAAGGCGATTCGAGAATAAAGGGCTCAAGATTATCGGCCTCAAGATGATGAGCATCAAGGATGCAGTGTTAGATGAACATTATGCCCATATCAAAGATAAACCTTTCTTCCCGGGGATTAGGGATTTTATGAAATCTTGCCCGGTTATCGTTATGGCCGTGGAAGGAATTAATGCCATCTCCGCAATTCGCATAATTGTCGGGCCTACGAAGGCCTGGGAGGCTGATGCAGGCACAATTCGGGGAGACTTTTCGCTCTCAACTCAATCGAACATCGTTCACGCTTCAGACTCTGTGGAAAACGGTGAGGTAGAGGTCAAAAGATTTTTCTCTTCTGATGAAATCTTTGAGTACAAAAAAATAGATACGGATTTCGTCTATGCGGAGCATAAGGAATAAATGTTCCAGCTTGTTTTTGTCTTAAAATTGTGTTTTTCTGAAAAAAATATTGCCAAAATTTTTTAAGAGAGTATAGTGAAAGTAGGGTTATTTCCGATTATTACCTAGAACACTAATTTATGGGAGAGTCGATCGCGATTGGCCTTGGCCCTTCTCGTCTCTCACCCACTTAGCTTTTAAGCTACGGTAATATATCAGAGATAGTCCTAAGAAGAACTCCGCGCTGTGAATACAGTTGGCGGATTTTTTCTTGGAAATCCTGTATAATCATCAGATGGGTGGCAGAAAACTTCTTAAATTACTCAGTGTTCTTATTTTCGTTATATTTTTTATAAATTTTTCAGCGAACACATTCTACTGGTATTCTTCTATTGGGTATTTTGATACTATCGTTCATTATTTTGGGGGAGCATGGGTTGGATTTTTTACTTTATATTTATCCTCTGAAGAGTTACCGTCAGCTCGCTTGGTAATAAAAGTTCTTATCAGTGTTTTGTTGGTAGGAGTCTGCTGGGAAGCATATGAGCTGATAATAGATAAAGTTGTTAGCGGAAACTTCTTGAACCCCCTCGACACTGTTTCTGACCTCTTCTTCGATTTCGCGGGAGGTGCTAGCGCATTGTTGTATTATATTTATAAAATTATGTCTTTACGCACGAGTAAGGTACAATCTCAGTAATGCAAAAAAAAGCAAAAATTACATTTCACGGGGGGACGGATACGGTAACCGGAGCAAATTTCCTCCTCGAGATTGATAACAAGAAAATTCTCATAGACTGTGGTTTAACGCAGGGGACGAAGGTCGCCGACGATGTGAATTGGAGCCCCTTCGCATATGACCCCAAGAGCATAGATTTACTTTTTATCACCCACGGACACGTGGATCACTTGGGGCGTGTCCCTAAGCTTATTTCGGAGGGTTTTCGCGGGGCAATATATTCTACAGAGCCGACGAAGGGCCTAGCGCTTCCTATGCTCGAAGATACGGCAGGGATTTTAAGTGGCAACACTGATTTAAATTTAGATAAAATTTATACTGCAGAAAATGTGAAGTTAGCACTTTCGCTCTGGCACGGATTTAAATATCATGAAAAAATAAATATTACTCCGGATTTGGAAGTAACCTTCTTGAACGCCGGTCACATATTAGGCTCAGCGATGATTTTGTTTTCATATAACGGCAAGAAAATTCTTTTCACCGGAGATTTGGGCAATAATCCTTCGCCTCTTCTGCCGGATCCGGATGTAGTGACCGATATAGACTATTTAATTATGGAGTCAGTGTATGGCGACAGGAATCACGAATCTCGCGACACTCGCCGCAGCAAGCTGGCACAGGTGATTCAAGATAATGATAAAAGACGAGGAACCTTAATTATCCCTACTTTTTCACTTGAACGTTCACAAGAGTTGCTGTTTGAATTGGACGCGCTCTTGGAAGAAAACCGCATTCCGGTTATGCCTGTATTTTTTGATTCTCCGCTGGCGATTCGTTTGACTGATGTTTTCAAACAATACAAAGAATATCTAAATGAAAAGGCGCAGAAGGCAGTTTCGCCTGGTAAGTACTTATTTGATTTCCCGGGCCTGCACAACACCCTGAGGTCGGAAGAGTCCAAGCTCATAGTTGATACGCCTAATCCTAAAATAGTCATTGCGGGGAGCGGAATGTCCACTGGTGGGCGGGTGGTGCATCATGAGAGGCATTATCTACCAGACGCGAACAATACGCTCTTACTAACCGGCTACCAAGCCGTAGGCACACCAGGGAGACTGATTGAGGAAGGACTCAAGAAAGTTCACATTACCGGGGAAGATGTGATTATCCGAGCGCACATAGAAAAAATTTCTGGTTATTCTGGGCACAAAGATAGCGATGGGCTCCTGAACTTCGTTGCGGATACGGCCGACCAATTGAAAAAAGTTTTCGTGGTGATGGGGGAGCCGAAGTCCTCGATGTTCCTCGTGCAGAAACTACGAGACAATCTTGCGATAGAAGCCTATGCACCGGAGACAGGGAAGAGTGTGGAGCTTCCTTGCTAGGTCGGATTTTAAATTCAGACGAACCTGGATTTATTATTTTTAACTGTTACAATAGACGAGCATGGCAATCATAAAAAACTTTTCAGACAAACACGGCCACTCCCAAATAAAAATTTGTGTTTCAGGCGCCGCCGAAACTGGGCATTGTGGCATTGATGCCCTTGATACCGCCAAGGAGCTTGGCAGAGAGATAGCTCGACAGGGAGCCATAATAGTTACCGGAGCCACTACTGGATTCCCACTGTGGTCGGCTATGGGGGCCAAAGAAGAAGGAGGAATTTCAATCGGCATTTCGCCCGCAGCCTCAGAGCGCGAGCACGTGGAATCCTATAAGTTACCGGTTGATTATATGGATATGATTATTTATACCGGCTTTGGCTACCCAGGGAGAGATATTTTATTAACGCGTTCTGCCGACGCAGTTATTTGCGGCTGCGGACGGGTAGGAACCATTCACGAGTTCACGGTGGCCTTCGAAGATGGCAAGCCTATCGGTATTTTAGAAGGGGATTGGGAAACCGACAAAGAGATAAAAAGTATTATAGACAATGGTCACCGCCCCAATGCAAAAATAGTTTTTAGCGACGACCCGAAAAAACTAATTGAAGAAGTTATTGCTCTGGTGAAGAAAGATAAGATTGCAGAGTACAAAATAGTACCGCCGTTAGGAACAGATACACAATAAAAAAACCCCGCCGAAGCGGGGTTTTTTTATTGGGAATTTATTTATTTAACTTCCTGCAAGATTCTTTCAAATGTTTTCGGATGGAATTCTGCAAACAAAGAAAGAATTTTTCGGTCAAGCATTATGTTTTTCTTCTTTAGGGCACCGATGAGCTTGGAGTACGAAATTCCTTGTTCACGAGCTCCGGCGTTAATCTTTATATTCCACAGTTTGCGATTGTGGGACTTCTTGTCCTTGCGGTGAGCAAACGAATAGTTACCGGCGTGCAAAAGCGCGTCCTTTGCTTGACGTTCCTTAGTGCTGCGACCATGTCGCATACCTTTGGTCTGCTTTAATACGCTCCTTCTCCTTTTTAATGCATGTACTCCTTTCTTTACTCTTGTCATTGGTTTTAGCTAAATGGTAATAAGTGGCTTTTCGGCTTGTTCTTGATAACGAAGTTTACTCCGCTTTTACCTGCAAGCTGCTTGCTGCGGGATTGTTTGGCATTGAAATGGTTGAAGCCGGCCTTGCGAGAAAGAACCTTCCCGTTTTTGGTAAGCTTTAATCTTTTGCTGTATGATTTATTTGTCTTCATTCCTTTCATATTATTTTTTCTCTATGGTTACTGTTAAGCCTTTTGGACCTCTCTTATATGAGTCCGAAATTTTATAATCCTCAGTAATCAAATGTAGTACCCGGTCTAACCTTTCTCTTAGGAATTTCTCCTCCATATACTTAGCGCGACCCGAGAGGAAAAGCTCTACCTTGATTCTGTGTCCTTCCTTAATCCAACCTGAAGCGGTCTTCGCTTTAAGCCCTAAGTCATGGTCGCCGGTGCCTATTTTGATTTGAATGGACTTGGTCTCGGTGCGGTTCGCTCCCGCCTTCGCCTTCTTTAACTTTTTATTGGCGTCGTATTGATACTTGCCGAAATCCATTATCTTTGCGACCGGGGGATTGCTTGTGGGGCCTATCTCGATAAGGTCCAGACCTTTGGCCATGGCCAACTCTAGGGCATCCTTTATGCTCAAAATTCCGAGATTTTTATTTTCACTGTCCAAAACCCGAAGCTCTTTCGCCCGTATTTGATTGTTTATTCTTTCTCGCAATTGATATTAGATACCATCCAAGTAAAATGGAAGACTTCGAAATAATAGCGTATTTGACACTAAAAGTCAAACTAGTGGTATAATTTAAGCATGGAAGGAAAAGACGGACATATTCTTTCATTCCACGCCCATAAACACCCTGCTCCAGACCACGATGAGGCAGAGCGCAATTTCGACAATAAGGAAAAAGAAATAAAAGAAAGGATTGCTATGCTTTTAAGATGGAAAAGTAGCGATGACCCTGATCTGGGAGAATCTGAGCGTGAGGAGTACAAATACCAAGTCGAGAATTTCCGAAAGCTTTCTCAAGGGGTAGCCGTAGAGGCTGAAATTAAAGAAAGATACGCTGGGTGGACAAAGGGCGACTTTGTGCGGATTTTGCGTGAAATAGGAGAAGAGTTTCCTAGAACATTCGAATAAGACAGTCTACAAGAGTTGTTGGATGTTTTTGGCATACAAAATGCTAGTATATAAAAATGGCTGCTTATGCTGAAAACAGAAAAGCGCGCTTTAATTACGAAATCCTCGAAAAATACGAGGGAGGTATTGAGCTTTTGGGTACAGAAGTAAAGTCCGTGCGCAACGGACAGATGTCTCTTGAGGGCGCCTTCGTCGTGGTGCGAGGCGGGGAAGCATTCCTCATAAATGCCAACATCCCTCCATATCAAGCCAAAAACGCGGGAGAAGGATACGACCCACTACGTAACAGGCGAATCTTGTTGACGAAGAAAGAGATTAAAGAACTCTCAGGGAACGAGAAGAATAAGAGTTTGACAATAGCGCCTATTTCAGTGTATAATAAAGGAAGAAAAATCAAGGTAGAGATTGCTTTGGTGAAGGGAAAGAAAAAAACAGATAAAAGGCAGACTATTCAAAAAAGAGAAACTGATCGCGAGGTCAGGAGAGAGTACAAAAGAGGTTCGTAAGAACATTGATAAGAAAATATGGGGATGCAAGGCATAGACAGTTGGCTCATTGTCATCGATGCATGTCGAGAATGAACGTAATCTCGTGAAAATTCGTTCAATAGCTTAATTGCAAAATTAGCTTCCAAAACTAAAGCTGTTGTTTCTTCATACTTTAGTATGAAGGACTTTGTTTTAGTTCCAGCTTTCGCGTAAGCCAAGGTTGGCGTCTCTCTTATAGACTTCCGATATATAAGCTGAGGTGTAATATTATCGGGATAGGGGAAAGAATGTCTCGGTTTTCTCCCGAAACAAAGAGACTCGGTTAAAAAATATTTGGCACGCTTCATAATTTTTTAATCTAAACCAAAAAGCGCGATAAACATGTAGACTTCCTTACAAAAACCTTCTGCACGGGGATTCGATTTCCCCCATCTCCACACATTTTAATTTTAAAACATGAGCTTAACCTTTCATGGATTTTGTGCTACCATAGTCACATGGATTTTAATTTTCTAAATCAAAAAGAAGAGCCAGGAAAGAAGAAAAGAGCACCCAAACAAACGAAATTTGCCGGGAACATTTTAGGGGCGATTATTTTCTTTATGCTCATTACGGCGCTCTATTTAGTAGTTTCGGGTGGAGACAAACCTAAACCCGAGGTTGCCATCTCTGAATTGGCGCAGGGGGTAGTCTCTGGGGAAGTAACTAGTATTTTAGTTGAGGGAGATAAGCTTACTGTTACCTACAAGGATGGCGCAGTAAAAACTTCAAAAAAAGAATCAGACGCATCGCTTTCACAAACATTAGCTAACTATGGCGTCACCAGCGAGGCGCTCGGAGCGACCGAGATACAAATAAAGAGTGAGAGTGGATTTATGTTTTGGTTTGTTAATATTTTGCCGTTTCTCCTGCCGGTAGTTTTCATTCTGCTTTTCTTTTGGTACTTGTCTCGACAGGTGAAAGGGGCTGGGATGCAAGCATTTACCTTCGGACAATCCAAGGCTCGCATTACCGATCCGAACGACAAGAACAACAGAGTTACATTCAAAGACGTTGCCGGTTGCAAAGAAGCCAAAGAAGAGCTGAAAGAAATTGTAGATTTCTTAAAAAGTCCGAAAAAGTTTTTAGACATTGGCGCCCGGATTCCAAAAGGCGTTATGCTTACAGGTTCTCCTGGAACAGGGAAGACCTTGCTAGCCAGGGCCGTAGCCGGGGAAGCTTCTGTGCCGTTTTTTCATTTGTCTGGTAGTGAATTCGTAGAGATGTTCGTGGGGGTTGGAGCGTCTCGGGTGAGGGATTTGTTTAAAATGGCCAAGCGTGCAGCTCCAGCAATAATTTTCGTAGATGAAATAGATGCTATTGGACGTACTCGAGGAGGAGGTTTCGGTGGAGGCAATGACGAGCGTGAACAAACATTAAACCAGATATTGGTGGAGATGGATGGTTTTGAGCCGAACGATAAAGTCATAGTTATGGCAGCAACCAACAGACCCGATGTGCTCGATCCAGCTCTCATTCGCCCGGGACGTTTTGATAGAAAAGTAATGCTTGATCTTCCTGATCGGGCGGATCGTGAAGAAATATTAAAAATTCATGCAGTAAAGAAACCTCTCGCTGAAGATATAAATCTCAAACTAATTGCTGAGCGTACACCAGGATTTTCTGGCGCAGATTTATATTCATTAATGAACGAAGGCGCGATTCTCGCCGCGCGAGAAAACAGGAAAAAAGTTTTCCAATTTGATTTAATCCGCGCCATTGAGAAAGTCATGCTCGGGCCCGAGAGAAAGAGCCACTTGCTTTCTAAGAAAGAAAAAGAAATTACCGCGTATCACGAAGCAGGGCATGCGATAGTTGCGTCAGTTCTTCCGCATGCAGATCCGGTGCACAAAGTTTCTATTATCTCCCGAGGCAATGCCGGCGGGTATACTCTGAAACTTCCACTCGAAGAAAAAAGATTACAATCCAAAAAAGAATTCATTGATGACATTGCTATGTCTCTCGGTGGATATGTCGCTGAGCAGATGATGTTCGGGGATATTACTACAGGCCCCTCAAGTGATTTACAAGTAGCCACAAATATCGCCCGAGCCATGGTGACCCGATGGGGGATGTCCGAGCTCATCGGTCCGATAGCATTGACCGAATCTCCCGGGCGCGTGCAATACGGTGAAATTCCAGAAAAAGAATTTTCAGAAAATGTAGCCACAAAGGTGGACGGTGAAGTATCGCGCATAATAAATGACGGAATGAAGTCTGCGGAGAAGGTTATTACGGAAAACAAGAAGGCCTTTACTGCCATTGCCGAGAAATTGATTGAAGTAGAAACGATAGAGCAAGAAGAATATGAAAAAATTCTCGTAGCGCACGGAATATTGTTAAAAAAGAAAGACATCGTCGCTCCTGTCGAGGGGATTAAATAATTTTTTCCGGTTGTTTTTGACCTGGAAATGGTATATTCTACCCTTAACCCGTCCTTAGCTCAGTTGGTTAGAGCACAGAGCTTATACCTCTGGGGTCCTTGGTTCGAATCCAAGAGGACGGACACTAAAAATCTAAAAAATTTACCTCGTACGGGCTTGTAGTTGCTCGATTTTACAGAGTGTCTCTTGTTTTATTTTTTCTCCTGTTTTCTTTTGCAAAGTTTTCCAAAAAACAGTGGTTTTCCACTTTACATTGAGGGGCTAACTGCGTGATAATGATAGTCCAATGATCGACAAGATAAACAAGACAGGTAAATTTTTTCTCCTAGCAATCTTCTGTACTATAGTGCGACTCTTGCCTTTCCGAGCGCCTAATGTAGAGCCAATTTTAGCCTCAGTGATGCCCTTAAGTGGAGTGTATGGAGCGCTAGCGGGGTTTTCTTTTGGAACATTTAGCGTGCTGCTCTACGATATTATTACCGGAACCTTCGGAGTGCATACATTTTTCACCGCAGGAGCATATGGAGTGCTTGGAATCTTGGCGGCGAGCTATTTCGAGCACAAGGAAGCCAATATTTCAAACTACGTACGTTTTTCAATAATCGGAACTCTGTTTTTCGACGTTATTACCGGGTTGGTAGTTGGTCCAGCATTCTTTCACCAGCCTTTTCTTGCCGCGCTTTCCGGACAAATACCTTTCACTCTATTTCATCTCGTAGGCAACGTTGCCTTTGCAGTTACTTTAAGCCCAGTTATTCATCATCTTCTAATTAAAAAGAGAAAGCCCAGTTCGGCCGCCGCTCTTATCGACACATTTAATCCTAAAGTAATTTAAAAATCCATGAAACCAACAGAAAAAATTTCAAAAAGCGACTTAGCAAAAATAAAAACAATTCGACGCCGCAGCGGCGAGGTGGTGCCCTTCGACCTCGAGAGGGTTGCTACTGCCGTTTTCAAGGCCTTTGAAGTTACCGGGGAGGGTGGACAGCAAGCTTCGGAGAAAATTGCCAACAACGTTTTCAAAAATTTATTGAAATTGCACGATGACCTGGTAAAGGAAAACAAAAGTGCAAAATTTTTACCTACAGTGGAGTTGGTGCAAGATTTTGTTGAAAAAGAATTGATGAATGACGGATTCACCGACACCGCCAAGAAATATATTTTATACAGAAACAAACGTTCCGAACTTCGTGCCACTTTCGGACCTGTTTCCGAAGAAGTTCGAAAGGCTGTCGAAGAATCTAGCAAATATTTTTCTAGCGCTTACTCTGAATATATTTTCTACCAATTTTATTCGCGTTGGGTTCCTGAGCTCGGCCGACGAGAAACATGGGTAGAGACTATCGACAGATATATGGCGTACATGAAAGAGAACCTCGGCAACAAGCTTACCGGGAAGGATTACGAAGACTTGCGCCAAGGCATCCTAAATCAAGACGTATGTCCTTCTATGAGGCTTCTTTGGTCCTCTGGCAAGGCCTGCCGACAGTCTAATGTATGGGCCTATAACTGCTCATACATTGCCCCTACCTGCACCCAGGACCTGGGAGAAATAATGTATATATCTATGTGCGGAGCGGGTCTAGGCTTTGCCGTGGAATGGGAAAATGTTCAGCAATTTCCTCAGATAAAGAAGCAGACGGGAGGCAAACCTCTTACTCACGTAGTAGTAGACAGTAAGGAAGGCTGGGCGGACGCATTTGTGATGGGTCTCGACGCTTGGTTCGGAGGTAAAGACATAAAATTTGATTACTCACAAATCAGGCCAGCCGGTGCGCGCCTTGAAACAGCCGGAGGTAAAGCTTCGGGGCCGCAGCCACTGATGGACCTTATGGAATTCGCTAAGAGGAAAATTTTAGCAAAACAAGGACGCCGACTCTCGAACATCGATATGCATGACGTCATCTGCCAAATCGGAATGATTGTCGTGGCTGGAGGAGTACGCCGCAGCGCCCTCATCTCTCTGTCAGAGTTAGAAGACACCGAAATGCGAGACGCAAAAAAGGGACAATTTTATTTGACTGAAGAACAACGCTCGATGGCTAACAACTCCGCTGTTTACAATGCCAAGCCTTCAGCTGAAGAATTCTTGGATGAATGGACAGCGCTAGTGAAATCGAAATCTGGTGAACGAGGAATTTTCAACCGTGCCGGATTAGAAAAACAAGTTCCAGCTCGCAGGTGGGAAGCAATCAAAGACGAAAGACAAATGGGATTAAATCCATGCGGAGAAATTTATCTTCGCTCAAAACAATTCTGCAACCTTACTTCTATAGTTGTGCGTCCCAAGGATACAGTAGAGACGCTAAAAAGAAAAATGGAACTGGCTACAATCTTGGGAACGTATCAGTCTACGCTTACCAACTTCGGATACCTGTCCAAGAAGTGGAAAGAAAATTGTGAAGAGGAAAGATTACTCGGAGTTTCTCTCACTGGCTACTACGACAACCCAGTCATAAGAAATGATAAAGTTCTCGACACACTTAAGGCTGTGGGCGTAGAAGTAAACAAGAAGTACGCCAAGAAGCTCGGCATCAATGCTTCCACTGCTATCACCTGCGTTAAACCTCACGGAAATTCCGGACAGCTCTTGGGTGTAGGAAGCGGAATGCATCCATGGTTCGCTCCTTACTTCATCCGCCGAGTACGAATTTCTCACACCGACACATTGCTCAAGATGGCTCGAGACCAGGGAGTGCCTTGCGTACCTGAAGTAGGACAAGCAGAAGCTACAGCTACAACCTTCGTCCTTGAATTCCCTGTAAAGGCGCCGGCCGGAGCAATCTTTAAAGATGAAGTGAAGGCTCTCGACTTAATGAAAGAATGGAAGAGACTCAAGGAGCATTTCGTAGAGCACAACCCTTCAGCAACTATCTACGTGGGCCCCGATGAGTGGATTGCGGTAGGCAACTTTGTCTACGAGAACTGGGACTGGATAGGAGGGCTATCTTTCTTGCCTCGCTCAGAACACGTGTACCAGCTTGCTCCATATGAAGCTATAACTAAAGAAGAATACGAAAAGAGAACCAAGGCTATCGGTAAAATCGATTTCTCCAAGCTTTCTCAATACGAAGCTGTAGACAATACCACCGGAGCCAAAGAATTCGCTTGTGTGTCTGGCGTCTGCGAAATATAGCTCTAGCTCTAAAATAGGAGTAAAATAAAAGTATGCTCTACACAAGAAAAGGGGACGGCGGCACCACCAAGACTTTTGGTTGCAATAGTATTAGAATATATACATGTCATTTTTATTGCAGGTTGCGATAATATTTAGCCTATATTTATTTATAAGAGTAACTATTAGTTTACTTCTTAAATTTCGTATTTTTGTAAAAAATTGGTTTTTTCAAGGAGTAATTTTCAGTGTAGGTTTTTATTTTTTTGTAAGTATTTTATATAAGTGGTTGTACCACTTAACAGGACCAGCCTCTTTTGAGACATACAATTCTTATCCGTTCCTGTTTAGCGCTGTGTCCGGATTCGGTTTACTTCTAGGCATTGACGCATTTACCGCCTTTTTTTGTTCCGTAATTTTTTTTGAAAGTTATAAGCATGTAACCCCTAAAACATTTTCTTCTAAATGGTTTGTATTTATACCTAACCTTATTTATCTAATCCTCACTTTTATCTTCATAAGAATGGAAGGCTCTGGCGAAGCCGCGGGCTGGGGGATAATAGGCTTGATTTTTACTCTGCCCCTCGCGATTCTTTTTCCGATGGTTTGGATATTTTTCAGCGAAAAATCTGAAATTAAAGTTCAGTCTGTTGAAAAGGCAAATGAACCAGCGAATACCCAGCACCAGATTCATTGGTGGTGGCTTGTAGTTGTGCTTGCGTCATTTATAGCTGTCTTGGTTTGGCAAGAAATATCCATTAATCGTGCCGTTAACCAGAGTCAACAATACGACGCTGATGCGGTTAAAAGATTTCAGGAAGAACAAAATAAAATTGATTTATATGAAAGTCAACCTCCGTCGCCCAACCCGATATTTGATAATGCCATTAAAAAAGCCAGATATGCGCTGGCGGAGCATTTAGATGTACATGAATCTGCTGATGATATATCTATAAAATCTTATACGCTTAAATCACCAGAAGAATGGATGTATTTTCAGTTCTGTAAAGAATTTTCTTTGGGCTACGTATTATTCCAAAATTTTCCTAGTGGGCAAAAAATTTCCACCGAAGGAAACAGTAAAGTTTTATCTTCGCGCCAAATAATTCTAACAGCAGAAAACAAGCTTCCTGCTTTAATATCTGTTCCCGTACATATTGCTTCACCTGTTCCTACCACCTTATCCTTTGATTACCAGTGGAGCGGGAATGAGAGGACCGAGCTAGATATTCTTGTTAATGGAAACCGTGTAAATTGGGCCTATTTACTTACGCCTAGCCTAGGTAGTAAAGGATTTGCCAGAGGTATTTATTTAGCAAACCAATTTTATGAAACTAAGCCAGGCTGGAATACCTTTACTTTTAAATTGTCTCCATATGTAAATGGCACGGCCACAATATCTAATGTTGAGTTAGTGGATGATGGGTTGATACCTGGGTGTACCACCAGCCGAAGCGAATATAGGCAAGTCGTATATACCTATAATAATATCGATTACTATTATTTGTTTGATAGTACTGGAAATTATTTCCGAATGGGTGATTATAGATAATTAACAAAAAACTTTTATGCTCTACACGAGAAAAGGGGATGGCGGTACCACGAAGACTTTCGGATGCGATCAGCGCATTTCTAAGAGCTCGCTCGTAGCTGAAGCTCTGGGCTCGCTTGATGAAGCGAATTCTTTTCTTGGGGTAGCTCGAGCCCGCTCAACACGAAGGACGTTTAAAATTGGCGCTGAAGAATTAAAATTCTCCGAGCTTGTTTTAGAAGTTCAGCAGAATTTATTTATTGTGCAGGCGGAAGTGGCGGGGTCTACCTTGTCTATTGATAAAGAAAAAGTTTCTAGGGTTGAGCACATAGTAGATGAAATAGAAAAAGTTCTTCCGCCCATAAGTAGTTTCTTCATTAGTGGTTCAACGGAATTGTCGGCGACTTTTGATTTCGCACGCACATTAGCCCGCCGAGCCGAGAGGAGAGTGGTGGCAGCAAAAGAAGAAGGGAAAATTACCGTGAGCGACAACACAATGTCGTACCTAAATAGACTATCGAGTTTGTTGTATGCGCTGGCAAGAATTTCGAGCCACATAGATGGAGTCGAAGAACCCAAGCCCACATATAAATAATTTATTCGAAATGAAAAACGCCCGCCTTGGAGCTAACTTTTTTCTTTAGAAGAGGATAATTCTTTAACTCAGGATCTTTTTCAATTAGAGCAATAGCTTCTGTGCGCGCAGCTTCCACCATTTTTATATTTTTTATAGCTTCCATACCTAGGTCGGTGATACCCCATTGTTTGGTGCCGCCGAGTTCTCCCGCACCACGAAGAGATAAATCCAATTCTGCGAGCTCGAAACCATTTTTTGCAGTTTTCAGGGCTTTTAATCTACTTATGGTTTTTTCACTCTTAGCGTCGGCAAAAATATAACAATATGCTTGGTGGGCGCTTCTGATGACGCGCCCGCGAAGCTGGTGAAGCTGAGCCAAGCCAAAACGTTCGGCACCTTCAATAATTATTATTGTGGCATTTGGTACATTAACGCCGACTTCGACTACGGAAGTGGCGCATAAAATATTTATTTTCCCATCAGTGAATTCCTGCATTACTTGTTCTTTCTTTTCTTTACTCATCTTGGAGTGAAGGACGCCGATTTCGTACTCTTGGAAAACTTCTTTCTTTAAGCGTTTGGCTTCCGCCATTACGGACTTCACGTTTAAAGCCATTTCTTTTTCCGGATCCGGTTCGTTGATTCTAGGGCAAATCACATATAGCTGGCGTCCGGCTCCGAGCTCTTTTCTTATTTCTTCATAAGTCTCACCACGCTTGGGTGGAGTAATTATTTCAGTAATTATTTCCTTTCGCCCTGCTGGCATCTCGTCCAAAAGTGAAAGATCTAGGTCTCCATAAATAGTGAGCGCCAGAGTGCGGGGGATGGGGGTCGCGGTCATCGATAAAAGGTGCGGAGCCAGGCCGTCCTTGCGCACCAGCTTTCTTCTTTGTGCAGTTCCGAAGCGGTGCTGTTCATCAATCACTGCCAATGCCAAATTTTTAAATTTAACAGTTTTCTGAATTAAAGCGTGTGTGCCTATAAGGATAGGTACCTCTCCGTTGGCGACCCACTTTAGTAATTGCGGCCTAGAAATTGTAGTCCACCCGCCAGGATTTACTTTCGAGGGGAATTTCCTACAGCCACTCCCGGTGATTAGGCCTACGTTTATCGGTAGGTGGTTAAAATACTTTATAAAAGATTCGAAATGTTGAGTTGCCAGTATTTCTGTAGGTGCCATATAGGCCACTTGCAGGTTTCCAAAATCCTGAGGCTTGCCCTGAGCGAAGTCGAAGGGCCTTTGCTTTACTGCCACATAGCTTGCAGTCGCAGCGACTGCCGTTTTACCACTCCCGACATCACCCTCAAGCAGGCGCGACATCGGGTAAGTTCTTTTCATATCGCCAAGAATTGTTTCGATAGACTTTTTCTGGCTCTTGGTAGGCTCAAAAGGGAATCTCGATAAAAATTCTTCCACATCTCCTTCTCTGGGTGTAATTTTAAAAGATTTATTTTTGCGATATTCAAATTTGTCGTGTTGGCGTTCGAGCTGGATGCAAAACACTTCTTCGAAGGCAAATCTTTTGCGCGCAGATTCGGCGTCATTTTTATTTCTTGGTTTGTGCATCCAAACAAGTGCAGTTTTAAGCGTCGGGAGGTGATATTTTTTTAAAATTTCTGGAGGTATATAGTCGACAATAGTGTCGAGAGTTTTATCTTTCAAAACTTTCTCTACGGCGTGATAAAACCATTTTGAAGTAATGCCTCTAGTCTCCGCATAGACAGGGTAGGAGAAGCCTTCGTTCGAAGCTCCGCTTTGTTTAAACAAAGTATCGTGTGCATCAATCGGCATATCAGGGGCCTTTTCAAATTCAGGATTTGCTAAGTAAATGCCATTTTTACTTTCCGTAACTTTTCCGGTGAGCTTTATGGTGTCACCGCTTTTAATCATCTTTGCTAGGTAGGCTTGGTGGTACCAAATTATTTTGATTTTTCCGGTTAGGTCTTCGACCTCACCTTCACCCATTGGGATTTTAGAACGGAACCCCTTTTTGGTCCTAAGCTTTGCCACCTTACCATATACGGTAGCTGTGTCTCCGGGCAGCAATTCATCTATGTTTTTTATCACACTCATATCGCTGTAGCGTACAGGGAAATGGAAAAGCAGGTCCCCCACAGTCACAATCTTAAGTCGAGCCAAGGCCTTCTTCTGGAGGGTGTCAGGGTGTAATTTAATCTCAAGTCTATCGTCTAAATTCATATGGAAAGTATATAACTAAATGTGATATAATACACCCATGGATACATTTTCACAGTCAGAGCTTTTCTTTCTTATTTCCTCGGTTGGGTTTGTTTTGTTGTGGATACTCGTAGCCATCCTGCTTTTCTACCTTATTCGCATTACCCACAGTTTCTCCCGAATTATGGACAAGATAGAAAATAGTGTAAACAAGATAGGCGACACGACCAAGGAAATGCTTGAAGACTTGAGGGACAGCACATTATTTAGTTTTTTATTAAGAAGAAGGAGAAAAAGTCGCAAAGAATAAAAGTAAGTATTTAATTTTATGAAACACGATAAAAAAACATCAAAAGGAAAAGTTGCAGCTGTGGGGGTGGGTATGGCAGCAGTCGGAGCGGGCGCTTACTACCTGCTCGGACCGAAAGGGAAAGCACACCAGAAGAAATTAATGGCAATGGGCAAGAAAGCTGCCGGTCAAGTTAAAAAGGAGGCAGGTAAACTAAAAAAAGACTGGGAAGATATCTCGTCCCAAGCGGAGAAAGTTGCTAATAAGGTGAAATCCACTGTTAAAAAAGTAAAAGCCAGGGCTAAAAAATAAAAGTAAACAGAAAACAAAAATGTACATAATATATTACGTACATTTTCGTTTTGATGCGGAGCCGGCTGGATTCGAACCAGCGGTGCCTTTTAAAGGGCACACCTCTTTAGCAAAGAGGCACGTTAGACCACTCTGACACGGCTCCGTATTTTCTTACTTTAGCACATTTCTCTATTTTTTCCATTATTTTCATTTGTGATATAATTTAAGGGTAAGTCGAAATTAACCATTTAATTAAGTGTAAATTTATGTCTCGATCACAACAATTACAAACTGATGTTTGGTGGTGGCAAGAAGAAATACAAAAGTTGACCAGGGAGCAAAGGAGAATCATGGAAGAATCAAGGGCGATTTCTATTAAGATAGAAGATGCTAATAAGAAAATTCAAGAGCGACAACATGAGCTCACTCGAGCCCTGGAGGAGGAAGCAAGAGACTCACAAAAAAAAGCTGCATAACATAGACATGGTGATTAATGTTAAAATATAGATTATGCACGAATTATGGAGTGAATTTAAGAAGTTTATTGCCCGAGGCAACGTTATGGACCTCGCGGTGGGTCTTGCCATAGGTACCGCATTTCAGAAGATAGTCTCTTCGCTTGTAAATGATGTAGTTTTCCCGTCCTTGGCGCCGCTCCTCAATGTGGCCCAGTTTAGCGATTGGAAATGGGGAGGAGTGCTCATTGGTAGCTTTATCAAGAATATAGTAGATTTTTTAGTCATTGCCCTCGCAATATTCTTCATTGTTAAGGTGTTCAATCGCTTTCGCAAGAAACAAGATAAATCTAAGACGGCGGAGCTCTCCAAGCAAGAGCAGCTTCTAACCGAAATTCGTGATTTGTTAAAAAAATAGTTCGACCGTTCTATAAACTCAGGGTAAACAAGCTAACTACAAATAAAATGGACATACAGCGCCCACAAGCTCACCAACCCATACCCTCGCACGCCAAGCGGGTGTTTAAAGGAGTGATGTTTGATGTTTATCAGTGGGAGCAGGAAATGTTTGACGGTTCGCGGGCGATTTTTGAAAAAGTAAAACGTGCGGATACAGTGGTGGTCTTTGCGGTATTGCCAGACGGTAAAATAATTCTGACTAAACAAGAACAGCCTGGCCGTCCGCCGTTTGTGGGTGCTACCGGCGGGAGAATTGATGAAGGCGAAGATGTCTTGACCGCAGCCAAGCGTGAGCTCCTGGAAGAGAGTGGCTACATAGCGGAGGAATTTATTTTATGGGACGCCAGATTTCCGGTAGGTAAGGTAGACTGGGTGGTTTATACCTTCATCGCCAAGGGTTTGAAAAAGATTGCGGACCTGAGCCTCGACGCCGGAGAAAAAATAGAATTGATTACTCTCACGCTGGACGAACTTATAGACACAGCGCTCGACAAGAAAACTCATTTTGCGGAGCAAGAGATACTCGAGAAATTTTATCAGGCAAAATACGTTCCGGAAAAGAGAAAAGAATTGGAGGAATTGTTTAAACCTTAGATCAATAATAAAATACATGGACAATCTCAGGCCTTTTAAGCCGAAAAAAGAAAAGCAAGAAGTGGACGGTATCACAGTTGAAAGTAGAAGAGAGCCTACAGAGCAAGAGACGTTGACCGAAGCTCAGCGAGACTATGCAAACGAACTGCAAGAGAGGCTAGACGGCATGGCCGCTGAAACAATTTTAGCAGAGCCTGATTCACCTGATTTTTCAAACTTAAATTTGGAAAAAATACGTAGTTTCACATCTCGCGGTAGCTCCAAAATTCTCTTTGAAAATATTTTGTTCCAACAAGGTAATAAAATTTCACCAGAACAACAGCAAATACTTCGTTTATATATCTCACTAATTCAACATGATCGGTTAGGAAAAGAAGGGGGCGGATTATACCCGAACGACCCAAAATATTCTTCGGAATCTTTCAACCTGGAACAGCAAATAAGAGAGAAAGAAATAAAATTATGCCGGGAGGCTTTGGGCGACGAATTGGCTAAGCTTGTGGATGGTATAGATAAATATGTTCGAGACAATTGGGGCAGTACATCTTGGCAAGAAGAAATCGCAACTCGTAGAGCAGAGGCTATGCCAGTTACAGATGAAGCCACAGACCTGCTGGATCTTTCAGAAATTGTCTACTCAATGAGTATGACAGAAGAAGGCACTGGAGATTTAGAAGCAGCACGTATTCGGCGGCAAATACAGGAAGCACGAGAAGCACTTCCCGAGGCTGTAAAAAAGTGGAATTTTCAAACAGATAATATCTTTTTAAAAAATGCACTGGAAGTGAATCACAATCAAGAAATAAGTTATCAACATGACCTTGCTATGGCGACTATGAAATTTTTAGATGACAAGGTGAAATCCAGATTAGCGGAAATGAAAATGGGGGAGCAAGAATAATCGAGCCAGGTGGAGCTTGTGTCGATTACACTCTTTTGATATTCCCACAAGCGAGGCGGGGGCCACCGGAGACTCCAGAGCCTTTTTCGCCGCCTTCGTAAGGGTCGGTATTTGCGTGAACCATAAGTGAAGTTTCGGTATTGAGAATTGAGATAGGTCCGGGAGAGAGAGTGACGCGAGTGGTGACAGCTTCTAGTGTTCCCGAACCATTTTCGTTGACAACAATGTTCGGCAGGTCGCCTGCGTGGAAGGGATGGTTTACATCTGGGTCGGAATTGCCCGCAGGGCCTGGATCGAAGTGCCCACCAGCGCATTTGAAACTAGGGTCATCATCACAGCAAGGCTTCTCGTGAATGTGCACTGCGTGCGCACCAGCTATTAGCTTATCCGGACTGCCAGATAGTTCAAGCATTATTTTTACTACTTTACCCGTGCCGAATTCGTATTCAGTCAATGTTGCCAGGCCCGTTATGCCGTCACCCTTCATTTCTGCTTGCGCCTGCATCACTATTTTCCCCTCAATTGTAAATAAGTTATTCATACATTAGATAATACCAAAAGTTGCCCCCAAAAACACCCCTATGCTATAATACTTAAGTCGATCATTAGCAAGATTAATTACAAAAATGCTATGACAGGAGGACACTAATAACTTAAATCTATTTTGATATTATAATAAAGAGACAGCCTAGCTGTCTCTTTCCGGTTTATGGAAAAATATACTAAAAATTCGCCTGAGCCACAATCCAAAAAAAGTTCCTGTGCCTACTGCGGGGATGCCCCAATAATCCACGCTTTATTTTATTTCGATAGTTTGGTGTCTTCCGTAATAGAACCCCACGTGAGCAAAGTCGCCAAGGCGAGTCCTCAGTTTTTGAAAACGTTTGCGGACTGGTTACCAATTTTCACTTTTAAAACTTTCTCCCTGTTCGGACTGGCCAAGTTTTCCGCCGACTTAAGCAAGGTGAAAACTTTTCGCTCTCGGGTGGTATGGGAGGAGGCGCTACGGCGAGGAATAAAAATGGAGCAACTTATACTTTTCGGTAAACCGATGGAATTTTATCGGGCATTTTTAAATGGAAAAGAAATTTATTTCCAGAGCCTGCCCATACCACCTAAATACCTAGAGCTCACTGCTGACTGGGATAATAAGTTTGTCCTAAAAGAAGAACTTAAAAAGCACGGCATACCCGTGCCCGCATATATCCCGCTCTCAAATCTTAATGAAGATAGCCTCGCGCAAACGTTCGACACAATACCGAAGCCATTCATAGTAAAGCCTAAGCTTGGTTCTCGCGGTCGCCATACTACTACCAACATTCATACCTTACCGCAAATGAAGGAGGCGGTCAGGATTGCAAAAATTCTCAGCCCCCATCTAATCATAGAGGAGCACCTCACCGGCTACGTGTGTCGCGCAACTCTCGTTTCTGGGAAGCTGGCGGGTTTTTACCGAGGCGAAGCGCCGACTGTTGTTGGGGACGGGACCCAAACAATAAAGCAACTGATATCAGAAAAAGACCGCAATCGGAATGCGAGAGTAGAAGCGGTCACGATAAGCGAAGAATTGAAAAGTCACATTGGGCGGTCTGGATTTGCGTTGAATGATGTTTTGCCTAAAGGAGTGGTTTTACCGCTGACTCACAGGGTGGGGCGACTTTTCGGCGGAGCGACAAAAGAAATGCTTGATGAATTGCACCCGAATTTCATTCCGATTTTTGAAAAAGTGGCGAAGCTCACCGAGCTTGCCGTGGCAGGTATTGACTGCATCATACCTGATCCCACGAAAGCCCCTGATGCCCAAAAGTGGGGAATCATTGAATGCAACACGCTCCCCTTTATCGATCTTCACTACTACGCACTTGAAGGCAAGCCGCAAAATATTGCGGGGATGATTTGGGATTTCTGGAAATAAATTTTCTTAATTAATGAGCAAGAGTGAAAGCGATGACTTTACGGGCGCCGGCATCCTTAAGCGTGCGTCTGGCCTCGGAGAGGGTGGCGCCCGTGGTTAGGATGTCGTCTATTAAAATTATATTTCTCCCTGCGACAATTGCAGGGTTGTCAACCTGGAAAGTTCCGCGCATATTTTCCATTCGTCTTTTACGGTCCTTAATATGAGCTTGGTGTTCTGTTTCTTTGGGTTTAACGAGAGCATTCTCGCTGAGCTCAAACTTTACCCCGGAGTTTTCTTGCGCAATATTAATTTTCAGGATTTCTCGACAAATCAACGCAGCTTGATTGTAACCGCGCTCACGCAAACGTTTGCGTGAAAGAGGTATGGGTACCAAAAGTGTATTGTTAAAATTTTCCAAAACCGCAAGGTCGGCAAGCTCCTCAAGCATATTTTCGTACAAAATTTCGGCAAAAATTTTCGCCAACCGTCTCTTGCCCTTGTACTTAAACAACCAAAGGGATTTTTTAATGGGTGGGTGACGGTAGTCGTATAAAGGGAAAATCCACTTGGCGCTCTCCCGTTCAGCCCTAGGACAGTCTTCCAGACACCGAGAACAGAAATCTAACCCAGCTTTGCCACATATGGCGCATTTGATTGGGAAGACAAGGGAGAGTATTGTGTCTAAAAAATCCATATATGATATACTTAAGGGGTATTTTAGCATAATTTGAAGATGAGTAATCTATTAAATAAAATTTTTTCAGGTTTCCAGAAAATCACTCCCGGAGGAGGAGAAAATTCAGCAATTGGGGTAGATGTTGGGACCTCGGCAATTAAGATCGTGGAGATAAAAAGGAAAGGGGGTAAGGCTGTACTTGAAACCTACGGCGCTATTGCACTTGGTCCATATGCGGACATGGAGGCGGGTCGTGTTACTAATTTGCCTATAGAGAAAACCGTGGAGGCCTTGAAAGAAGTATTGAAACAGTCTGACGCTCGGGGGAGTGACTTGGCGCTAGCTGTGCCCATACAATCAAGCTTAATTTTTACTATTGAACTTCCAGCGAACATAGGCGCGGATGAAATTGAAGCAATTGTTCCAACCGAAGCCCGAAAATATATTCCCGTACCGATAACTGAAGTTTCTTTAGACTATTTTATTTTACCGAAAAAAGAAGCGTCTTTTGAAGAGTTGAATACGGACAGTGCTACGACAGTTGCCGAAAGCAAAATTAACATTCTTGTTGTAGCTACCCAAAATGATGCTGTGGCGAAGGCGCGGTCAGTTGTTTCCGCCTGTGGTATGTCGGCGTCATTTTTTGAAATAGAAATATTTTCATCGATTCGTGCCAACTTCGAGCACGAGCTTTCCCCAGTCTTGCTGATGGATTTTGGAGCGTCACGCACGAAGTTATCTCTAGTTGAGTTCGGTATGGTGAAAAGCTACCATACGATTGATCGTGGCGGAGCCGATATCACGAATTCCATTTCAAAATCGCTCAGCATCCCGTTTCAAGATGCGGAAAAAATGAAGAAAGATTTCGGACTTTTTGGTAGCCCATACGAGAAATCTTTGGCAGATATTGTAAAGGTTCACATAGACTATATATTTTCGGAGACCAACAGTGTATTGCTCGGATATGAAAAGAAATACGGACGAACCGTCAGTAAAATAATTTTCACCGGCGGAGGGGCGCTCTTGAAAGGACTCCAGGAAACCGCGGCCGATAATTTCAGAGCTGAAATGGAGATGGGGCATCCGTTTTCTAAAGTTGGAGCACCCCAATTTTTAGACAAAGTTTTAGCTACTATGGGTCCGGAATTCGCTGTAGCTCTGGGGCTTGCCTTGCGAAAATTGCAATAATTCTTCGTTCCAGCTATAGAAATTTAATTTACAGTTGCCGAGTTATACACAATTTACTTCATTTGAGTTTGCGTTTGTTATATAATATATAGGATAAATGGAGCAAAATTTTCAAACATCATTTATACCTAAGAAGCCGATTATCAAACAACGCGCTGAGGCTTCGCGGCCTGTGAACCCGTTGCTTGTCATTGCGCTTTTTATTTTATTTACGGTGCTTGTCGCCTCGGGGGGGTTGTATTTTTATACCCAGCTTAAAGGCAAAAATCTTGAAAATATGAAAACGAGTCTTGGTATAGCACAAACTCGTTTTGAACCGACCAAGCTTGCCGAGTTACAAGTGTTAGATAAGCGTCTCCTTGCTGCTAATAAGGTTCTCTCTCAGCACATCGCTGTTACGCCTATTTTCGAAGCACTAGAGGATATAACAATGAAAACTGTTCGTTTTACTTCTTTTGCTTATTCGATAGGGGAAGATATTAACTCTCCCATAGAGGTGAAAATGTCGGGAGAAGCCGTGGGCTATCGTCCCATCGCGCTTCAATCAGATTTGTTTGCCAAAAACAAAATTTTTATCGACCCCGTTTTTTCGAATTTATCCCTAGACCAAAATGGCAATATTGTTTTTGATTTAACTTTTTCCATAGATCCGGAGGTTCTAAATTATAAGCAGACTATATCTACAGACGTTTAGTTTTTAAAAAATGAAATTTTTTATACCAACAATTTTAATAGCCATAGCCGTAGCTGTATTTTTCCTATTCACTTCACCAACTTACGACAAGCTGTCGCTCCTCCGCACTGAAATTAAATCCTATGACGAAGCACTGGGGAATTCCAAAGCACTGGAGGATAAACGGGATAAATTAACTGCCAAGAAAAATTCTTTCCGCACAGAAGATTTGAGTCGACTAGAAAAGCTTTTACCCGAAAACGTAGACAATATCCGCTTGGTGCTCGAGATAGAGCAGTTGGCAGAGCCTTATAATATGGCGCTCAAGAATGTAAAATATGATGCTGCTGAAGGTCCAACTCCTCCAAAGGGGAGTAAGGTGGCGACTAGCAATGCTCGTCAAACTCGTGAAGACTATGGCGCCCTTGAGCTGGAATTTACCGTAGTTGGCACTTACGACAAATTTGTTAACTTTGTGCGCGACTTAGAAAATAATTTAAGGATTGTGGATATCTCCTCAATTACTTTCTCTTCAAATAATCCAACAATTGTAGGAAAAGCGGTTACTCCGGATTTATATGAATACAATATTCGCATTAAAACTTATTGGTTAAAGAATTAAAATGCCCAAAATAAGAAACATCATAATATTCATATGTATTGCGGCGGCGGTATTTCTTGGGTATTTTTACTTTACCAAAACGCGACCACCAGAGGAAGCGGCCCTTGTATCTTTACCTGTAACTCAAGATTCACCCACTTCAAACGACGTGCCTAACTCCGACGTAGATTCAGGTACACCGGTCCTAGCCGGCGAGTTTCTGTCTCTTCTCCTTAGCGTAGAAAATATAAAACTAGAAGATGCTATTTTTTCTAATCCGGCCTTTAAGAATCTCAAAGATTCTAGTATTGTTATTACCGGTGATGGTACAGAGGGAAGGCCGAACCCATTCGCACGCATAGGATCTGATGCCCCCGTAGCGCCTATTACCCCTCCCGCAACAGAAACTCCTCCAGCTTTTCCGCTTCCACCAACTGAACCTGCAACCGAATAAAGGAGGATAACACAAGCCATGAGTTTTTTAGAAGAATTAGCCAAACAAGGCGTAATAGATAAAAATAAAATAGGAGAAATCAAAGATCGCGCGCGCGAAGACCATGGTGGCGATATAGACGAGGCGCTTGTGAGTCTAGGAATTCCCGCTGAAAAGATATTAGAACTCAAAGGAGACTATTTAGGTATTCCCGTCAAGAAATTAAATATCGAAGAGATGTCTTTCGATGCCCTGAAATACATATCGGAAGATTCTGCTGTGCACTATCGCTTTGTTCCACTGGAACTTAAAGATGGGGTGCTGGAAGTTGGCGTTACAGACCCTGAAAACATGCAAGGCATGGACGCTTTGCAGTTTATTTCTACTAAAATAGGTCTTCCTTTTAAAGTTTTTCTTATTTCCAAAAACGATTACGATAGTGTTATAGAAACCTATAAAGGCATTGAAAGCCAGGTGGGAGAGGCGCTAGAGGAATTAAGTAAAGAAGAGATAGACGACGTAAAAAAATTAAGTGCGGAAAATCTTAATAAGGAAATCAAAAATATAGAGCCCGGTAATGAAAAAATAGTTGAAGACGCACCGGTTATAAAAATTGTCGCGGTAATTCTCCGGAACGCCATCGAAGGAAATGCCTCAGATATACATATTGAGCATATGGGAGAAAAGGTTAAAGTCCGCTTTCGGGTGGATGGGGCACTTCACACAACCATAACCCTACCACCGAGTGTTTATGCGGGAGTCGTGGCCCGCATTAAAATTTTAGCTAAATTGCGCTTAGACGAGAAACGCAAGCCTCAGGATGGATCATTCAGTGCCAATATAGACAATCGTAAGATAGATTTTCGCGTATCTACAATGCCAGCGTATTATGGAGAGAAAGTCGTAATGCGAATCCTCGATTCCGAGAAAGGGGTGAAACCCCTCGATCAGTTGGGACTCTCCGAAGTCAATTTAAATATAATTCGAGAAGCAATAAAGAAACCCTACGGACTCATTTTAATTACTGGTCCTACCGGTTCTGGGAAATCCACTACTCTTTATTCAATGATGAACGAGCTCGATAAAGAAACTTCAAACATTATTTCTTTAGAAGATCCGGTGGAGTACCATATGCCTGATATTAACCAGTCACAGATGATGCCAGAAATTGGTTATACTTTCGCTTCCGGTCTACGTTCAATTCTTCGCCAGGACCCGGATATAATAATGGTGGGAGAAATTCGTGATAAAGAAACGGCCCAGCTGGCTATCCAGGCCGCGCTTACGGGGCACTTGGTTCTTTCGACGCTTCACACCAACAGCGCCGTGGGCGCCATACCGAGGCTCGTAGACATGGGTGTGGATCCATATTTAATTGCTCCGACGTTAATCGTTTCCATTGCCCAGCGGTTGGCTCGTCTCACATTTCCAGCCTCACGAAAGGAGGTGCCTATGGATCCAAGTGTACGTACGCAAATCGAAGAACAGATGAGAGATTTGCCGGAACAATGGCGACCAGCGATAGGAGACAAGATGTACGATATCGTGCCTTCTCCTGAATGTCCTTCCGGGACACGCGGGCGTATAGCGGTTTTCGAAATGTTCAAGGTGGATAAGGAAATGCAGTCAGTAATATTGAAGAATCCGGTTAACTCGGAAATTTATAGAGTCGCTCGAAAGAATGGAATGCTCATCATGCGCGAAGATGCTATGTTGAAATCACTGCAAGGACTCATTCCTTTTACAGAGGTATATAATTTTAATAATGAAACAGAGTAAATAAGGTAGATTATATGAAGTTTTCCCCGAAAGATTATAACCTAAGTTGGTGTATGGTATAATGAATGGGTAGTGTTAAATCCTATGGAAAAAGAAAAAAAGAAAATTCTAATAGTTGACGATGACAACTTCTTGCTTGATATGTATGCGCTTAAATTCAGCCAGAATGATTTCGAGGTGTACACGGCCGGTAGCGGTATGACTGTCTTGGATAAGCTCCACGGAGGGTTAACGCCCGACGTAATATTGATGGACATAATAATGCCCGAGATGAACGGCTTTGAGGCGCTTGACCAAATTAACAAAGAAGGTCTCTGCCCAAACGGTATTAAAATTATCTTATCCAACAAAAGCGAGCAGAAAGATATTGAAGAAGGCAACCGTCTTGGGGTCGCCGGATACATAGTCAAAGCTAATTCCACGCCGGCGGAGGTCATAGAGCAAGTGGTGAAAATTTTAGAAAACAAAAAAGTATAAATTATGGATTACAAAAAAGAACTTGAAGAACTCATATTAAACGTTGTACACGAGAATGGCTCTGACTTGCATCTCGGTGTAGGGCGCCCACCCGCCATCAGAGTTGCCGGGGAACTTATTACAATTACGAAACATCAACCATTAACACAAGAAGACCTTTTGGGATTTTTGGCTGAGATTTTAGATAAAAAGAAAATCGACGAATTTCAAGAAAACCTCGAAGCGGATTTCTCGTACGATTTCCAAGGAGAAACAAGGCTCCGTGGCAACGCCTTTTTCCAGAAAGGTAAAATCAATATAGTTTTCCGAATTGTGCCTAAGGTTCAGACAATGGCCGAGCTTCGTCTCCCTCCCGTACTTGCAGAACTAGCGCGCAAGAAACAAGGTTTTTTCCTAGTTGTGGGACCCGTCGGCCAAGGTAAATCCACAACTCTATCCGCAATGGTTAATATCATAAACAACGAACAAGCGCGACACATAGTAACCATCGAAGATCCGATTGAACATGTTTATACAGCGAACAAATCCATAGTGAATCAGCGCGAGGTAGGTATTGATACCAAGGATTTTCATGTGGCACTTAAAGAAGTTTTTCGCCAAGACGTGAACGTCATAATGATAGGCGAAATGCGCACCCCCGAAACCATCTCAACTGCGGTCACCGCGGCGGAGACTGGGCACTTGGTGCTTTCCACGCTTCATACCAACAATGCCTCGCAGACAATTGATCGTATCATCGATTCATTCCCCGGTAATCAACAAGATCAAATACGTACACAGCTGGCAGCTTCGCTTTTAGGAATATTTTCCCAGCGTTTAGTTCCTAGAATTGCCGGAGGATTGATTCCTGCCTATGAATTGCTTTTAAACAACAATGCGGTAGCGAACTTGATCAGAGAGAAACGTACCCACGAAATAGATGTCGTGATTGAGACCGGAACAGAGTCAGGCATGGTGGATTTAAACCATTCGCTTCTAGAGTTGGTTCGTGCTGGGGAAATTTCCATCGAGAACGCTTACCAGTATTCTCTTAACCCGAAGGGTTTAGAGCGGTTGATTTAAAATCAGACATCGGACGCGAAAGAATTCCTACGTCCGACGCCTAGAATGATACAATTATGCTTTTCAAATACAAAGCTCTTGATACTGAAGGTTCGACGAAAGAAGGGGAGATAGATGCTCCCAGCAAAGACATTGCGATAAGCGGATTGCAACGACGTGGTCTCGTGATAGTTTCTATTAATGAAGAAGGATCCAAAAAATCTATTTTTCAGGTTTCTATTTTTGACAGAGTAAAACCTAAGGAAATTGTTATCCTTTCACGTCAGATTGCCACACTCTTTGAGGCTGAAGTTTCAGCACTTAAGGCTTTTACGATGCTCGGAGCAAATACTGAAAGCAAACTCTTAAGTCGAAAGCTTAACCAAATAAGCGACGACTTGCAGGCCGGGGTTTCTATATCTGGCGCGTTGGCTCATCAGCCGGATGTGTTTTCTAATTTCTACGTCAACATGGTGAAAGTGGGAGAAGAGACAGGTAAATTAAATGAAACCTTCCTCCACTTGGCAGAATATCTGGATCGACAATACTCTCTTACCTCAAAGACACGAAATGCGCTTATTTACCCGGCATTCGTCATCGTCACTTTTTTCGTGGTTATGACTTTGATGTTCACGGTTGTTATCCCGAAGCTTGCCGCCATAATGCTTGATTCTGGACAAGACGTACCTACTTTCACAAAAATAGTGATAGCTATTTCTAATCTGTTTGTACACTATGGATTTCTGGTTTTGATCCTTCTAGTGTTTGGCGGATTTTGGATTTGGCGTCTCGCCACAACAGAAAAAGGCAAGATCTACCTTGACTCCATAAGGCTTGCCACTCCAGCAGTAGGAAATCTATATCAAAAATTATATCTTTCCCGAATTACCGACAACTTAAACACAATGCTTTCTTCCGGTGTACCAATCGTGCGCTCCATAGACATTACTGCCGAAGTTGTCGGGAGCGTGGTGTATAAGGATTTATTGAAAGAAGTTGCCGATGGAGTGAAGTCAGGGCTTGCTTTGTCAGCTGCCTTCCAACGTCACCCTGAAGAAATCCCGGGTATATTGGTGCAGATGGTGCAAGTAGGAGAGGAGACAGGCTCCCTTGGTTCAATTCTTAAAACATTAACGGATTTCTACAAACGCGAAGTAGATGACGCTGTCGATACTCTCGTGGGATTGATTGAGCCGGTAATGATAGTTGTCCTGGGCTTGGGTGTGGGAATTTTACTAGTGTCAGTGCTTATGCCTATTTACAATATGGCGGGAGGAATCAGCTAGATGCCTGTGGATAACTTCCTTGCGTATATAAAACTCTACGGTGATATAATATAGTTATAAAAATAAGTCGAAATTTCAGCCTGGTCGGCTGATTCGCCGAAAAGGCAAAATTATCAGTTATTATTAATAATTAATATAATTATGAAGAATTTTAAGAAAGGTTTTACGTTGATCGAACTCTTGGTGGTTGTAGCCATCATCGGTATCTTGGCTTCCGTTGTGCTTGCGTCTCTAAACAGCGCTCGAACAAAGGGTAAGGATGCTAGTGCGAAGGCAAGTATGTCTTCTATGAAGGCTGAAGCTGAGTTAGCAGTGGATTCAAGCGGAAACTATCCAGCGACTTTATGTTCTGCTACGTTGTCTAACTTGATTACCGCAGTAAACGGACAAGTTCCTACAGCTGGAGCTGTTAACTGTGACGTACCAGCTGCAGCCCCTTATAGCGCCTGGGCAGCAGAAACCACATTAAACGATGGAACTATCTTCTGCGTTGATAGCACTGGTTTCTCTGGAACCATAGCGGCTACAAAAGGGGCAGATACGACAGTTTGTCAATAATTAATTTCAATAGTTATTAAGAAAAAACGACCAAAGGGTCGTTTTTTCTTTTTAGGCCTATGGTATAATAAAACCATATTATAAATAACTTTTAATTTATGAAGTTGTTAAAAAATAGCAAAAGAAATCAAGGGTTTACGCTAATAGAACTTTTGATAGTTATCGCAATTATTGGAATTTTGTCTACGGTGGTTTTGGCAATGTTAAGTTCTGCTAGGAACAAAGGCAAGGACTCGTCGATTCAAAGAGAGATGAAATCACTGCAGAGTCAGGTAGCCATAGCGGCAGATGATGGAAATTATAATGGTCTTTTTGACACTAATGACCAGTGGTCTTCGCCAGATCCCAAGATTCAAGCACTCTTGACTGCTATCGGAGAGTTGAGCACGGTACACACTGCAGGTAGCGGGGAGTTAGGTTGGGCTGTCCAAGTGCAGTTAACAAACGATGCTTCACAGTATTTCTGCGTAGATACCAGTGGCAATGGAAGCACATCGACCACAGCCTTATCTCCAGGTGACACAGCTTGTCCACAATAAGTACAAATGACCACTATTCTTACATTAATTTTTTTCGGTCTCGGGCTTATCATTGGTAGCTTCTTGAATGTGGTAATTTTCCGGCTCAACACGGACCGAACTTTCGGCGGCAGAAGCGCGTGTATGTCGTGTCACCACAAACTTTCTTGGTTCGAACTTGTGCCCCTTTTAAGTTACCTCTTTCTTCTTGGTAGGTGTCGCCATTGCAAGACTCACATCTCCGCCCAGTACCCCATAGTTGAATTCCTCGTGGGAATTATTTTCGCATCGCTCTTCTTGAAATTCGAAAATTTGTTTTTCGATGCCCCGTATTCCTTCATTGCGGCTTACGCCTTTTACGCGGCGGTGTTCTCCTTACTTATGGTGATTGCGACGTACGACGTAAAGCACAAAATAATTCCAGACGCGCTTTCTGTTATTCTCGGGACACTAGCCTTTATCGGGATATTTTTCTTCAATATCGATGACGCGCGAGTCTTTTACCTTCATCTTCCTTCGCTTTCGCAATTTCTCTCAGGTTTTATCTTGGCCGCTCCATTTGCCCTCTTGTGGCTGGTTTCACGCGGGCGCTGGATGGGCCTGGGCGACGCCAAGCTTGCCATAGGGCTCGGCTGGATTTTAGGGCCCTCAAGGCTTCTTTCAGGCGCAGTACTTTCTTTCTGGGTCGGAGCCGTTCTTGGAATTATTCTGGTAGCCTTCTCGAGGAAATATAAAATGAAAAGTGAGCTACCCTTTGCGCCGTACCTTGTTCTGGGTGCCGCCTTGGCTTTCTTCTTCGAGCTCCATATATTTCTAATGAGTTTTAATTAGTGATAGTGCAAAAATTTCAATTGAAAAATTTAAAATTTAGAAAAAACAGGAACAAGGGGATGACCTACGTAGAACTTATCGTGGTCCTATCTATTTTCTCCGTGTTGTCAGCGGTGTCGATGTTTAATTATGGTAAATTTCAAGCCAAGATTGATATAAAAAATCTAGCTTCCGACATAGCTCTAAAAATTGTCGAAGCCCAGAAATCCTCAATCGGTGGACTTTTACCTCCAAACGCAGACCCAGACTGGAAACCTTCCTACGGTGTTTATTTTAACCGAATTGCAAATAATAAAAGTTTTATTTATTTTGCAGATGCCAGTGGAGATCGACAGTTTCAAGTTGGAGAAGAAATTCGGACAATGGCTATAAACAAGGGCAATTTAATTTCCTCAATCAAGACCTTTCCTGAAGACCTCTCTTTGGGTAATTTTACAATAAGTTTCGCGCGACCGGATTCTGGTGCCAAAATGTTTGGCGATGGAATAGAGCTGGTAAATACTTCCTGGGTAGAAATTACGGTAGAGTCCCCAAGCGAACCGCAAGCTATAATTCGAGTGTATCCTTCTGGTAGATTAGAAACACAATGATATGATTAAATTACATCAAGTAAAATCTTCTATTATGCTTCGCAAGACGCGCCCTCATTTATATAGCGGATATACAATTATTGAAACAATGATTTCGATCTCTCTGTTTCTGGTAGTAGTGATGTCGGGAATGGGTGCGCTTCTAAACGCAAATTTAGTGCACGAAAAGTCCCAGGATATGCGAGGGATCATAGACAGCCTTAGTTTCATTATGGAGGATATGGCGCGCAACCTACGGGTAGGCTACGATTTTCACTGTATAGATAATGGTGATCTTAATACAATTTTTGCGCACAGCTGTGAATATGGTGGAGGTATTTCTTTCAAGTCTTCCCTTGCTGATGGTGGTGGACAATGGATTTATTATATAAAAAATGATGGCACAATTCATAAACGATATACAGACGCAGAGGGTGTTCTTCACGAGTATCAGCTTACTCCGCCAGATGTAGTGATCGATGACATTTCTGGATTTTCCGTATTGGGGGCTGAGTCACCATCTTTGGGTAACACACAGCAGCCTTTTATAACGATCCGTTTGGTGGGGAAAGTAAAGTATCATGATGTCGAGACACCCTTTTCTCTGCAAACCTCAACTTCCGCTCGCTTAATCGATTTATAAAAATGAAATCTAAATTTTTTAAAAATAAAAACACCGGTTACACCTTGATTGAAACGCTCGTAGCGCTATCAATTTTTAGCATCTCTATCTTAGGGATTTTGGTAACTTTATCACAGAGTGTTGCGGATACAAGCTATGCGCAGAAGAAAGTTGTGGCGGCTTACCTCGCACAGGAGGGGATAGAGTACGTCAGGAATTTGCGCGACACCTATATGATTTATAACACCAACAATCCGAAAACCGGTTGGTCTGATTTCACGAGTAGATTGCTCACGGATGGTTGCGATATCGGTTGTTATTTTGACCCAGCTGAACTGGTTTTTACGGATGAGACTCAACCAATGTTGGATTTAGGCATATATCCTTGTGACGCAGAAATTTGTCCTAATTACCTTGTTTATAATCAAACTACCGGCGAGTATGGCTATAGCGCTTTAGGCGAGAATACTGGTCTCAGACGGACCATCAGAGCAGAGCAAGTAAATGCCAACGAGGAAAAGATTACCTCTATTGTTTCCTGGGAACAAGGTTCCGGCAGTTACAGCGTTGAACTTTCTGACAACTTGTTTAATTGGATAGAATAGATTTATGGAAATCAAAAAATTACAATTAAAAAAGTCAGGCTTCGTACTTCTCTATGCGGTGACACTCGCAGCTATCCTCCTCGCAATAGCAATAGGGGTCTCGAACGTGGCAACGAACGAGATACGCTTCAGTACCTCTGCGAAAAACACATCCAACGCCTTTCTCGCCGCAGACACTGGGATTGAATGCGCTATTTTCCACGACAAAAGTGCCGTGACTGTTTTCCCGCTTGACGGGCAGCTTCCGACCATCGAATGTGCGGGGAACCCCAACCTGAGTGTCAGCTGGGACGGCATATATCATTTTGTATTATCTGGTCTCGGTAGTGACGGGCAAGCTTGTGCGAAAATTAATGTCAGCAAAGTTTTCGATTCCTCCTCTGATACACTAAGTACTACTATAGTTTCTCAGGGTTATAACGTAGGAGATCCAGTTACTTGTGAAGGAACTCAGTCCAACCGAGTTGAAAGAGAATTACAAGTGATGTATTTCGCAGGAAATCCTTCCGTTTCTACCTCCGACGCTTTTCCGTCCGTACAATTGTCTGCTGATTCGACTAATATATTTATCGGGGAAAGCACTGACCTGCATTGGACCTATACTGGTAACCCTACACCTGTATGTACGGCATCTTCTATTCCAACTGGGTGGTCTGGGACGAAAACACCTTCTGGTGGTAGCGAGTCTACTGGCGCGCTTGAGACAACGACGACTTTTACCCTTACTTGCGAAAACTCCCTGGGCGCCGCGAGCGATTTCGTGACGGTGAATGTGTCGAATGCGCCTACGTATTACACAGTAACTCCAAGCGCAGGAACTGGCGGTTCTATTTCTCCAAGTACTCCGCGAACAGTAGCTTCAGGCGATACCACGTCCTTTACCATTACCCCAAATGCGGGAAACTATATATCTTCCGTCACTGGTTGTGGAGGCTCTCTGTCAGGAAACACCTATACAACAGGTGCCATAACAAGTAATTGTAGTGTGGTGGCATCGTTCTTTGGTTATAAAACCTACGCTTCAGCAAGGGTTAATACAAATTCCGATAGCATAAGGTTGAGTCCGTCGGGGGTACAAGCCGGAGATGTAATGGTAGTTTCTATTGCAGCTGTGCCTTACACTTCTAGTATTTCACCAATTTCTTCAGGGTGGAATAGTACAGGTATGACGAGAAGTAATACTACAGTCAATAGTATAAAATTAGCCACATATACAAAAGTTGCCACTTCTGATGATGTAGGTGCATTCTATATTTGGTCTCTCGGTGGTAGCTATTCCCAGGCTGTGGGAGGAATGATAGTAGTTTCAGGAGCAAATAGTGTCAATCCAGTGGTGGATTACAGTAGTCAAACGACTTCGACAACAGCTTCCACTACGCCGACAGTAAATACTGTGGTTGCAAACACTTTTGTAATTTCTACCCATGCAGTTTCAAGTTCCGCAACGTGGACTCCCTACACCTCGGGTATGACAGAAGCCGTAGACATTGCCGCGCCATCTACTCTTGGTGCTGCAGGTGTTTCTTTAGAAATGAATTATGGAACCCAAGCCTCAGTTGCCAACATATCGAGGAGAGCCACCTTATCAAGCAATGTTGATTCTGGGGTGGCTGGAATTATGATTATCAAGCCTTAAGCTGTGCTAGAATTAGGGCACGGATGGAAAAGAAAGATGCTCAAAATCGAATACAAAAACTGCGGGATGAGATTGCGCGGCTAAGGAAGGCCTATCATATCGAAGATGACCCCAAGGTGACCGACGATGTCTACGATTCTTTGGCGCGGGAGCTTAAGGGTTTGCTAAAAGAATTTCCTGAATTTAATGACCCGAATTCCCCGGAGAACAGGGTGGGGGGCAAGCCGCTTGAAAAATTTGTAAAGGTAAAGCATAAAAACAGGATGCTTTCTTTAAACGATGTTTTCAGCCCGGAGGAATTGTCTGACTGGGAGCAAAGAATTAAAAAACTTTTGCCCGGCAATTCGAAGATAAATTATTTCTGTGAAGTGAAGTTCGATGGTTTGGCAGTATCTCTTATTTACGAGAATGGGAAATTTGTACGAGGAGCAACGAGAGGGGATGGCTTTGTGGGTGAAGACATAACCCAAAACTTGAAAACGATACATTCTATTCCGCTTGCACTAAAAAAGCCCTACCCGAAATATATTGAAGTTAGGGGGGAAGCGGTAATGGCTAAAAAAACTTTAGAGAAATTAAACAAAGCCAATGAAAAAGCTGGGAAAGTTCTCTTTGCCAACACTCGTAATGCTGCTGCCGGGAGCCTGCGTCAGCTCGACCCCAAGCTCGCCGCAGAGAGAAATTTAGATTTCTTCGCCTATGACGTTGCCGAAGTTTCTGACGGAAAAAATTTGATTACCCATTCCGACAAGCATAAATATTTAAAGAATTTGGGGTTTCAGGTCGACGGGAACGATGCGATTTGTAAAAATTTAGAAGAAGTCTTATCTTTTGTAAATAAATTTGAAAAAGTCCGGGCAAATTTCGCTTATGGTACAGATGGAGTAGTTATATCGGTGGATGATCTAATGCTCGAGGAGACGCTTGGAGTTGTCGGTAAAGCTCCGCGCTATATGGCAGCCTTCAAGTATCCGGCGGAACGCGCGACTACTGTTATACTTGATGTTAAAATAAACGTCGGCAGGACCGGGGCGCTCACTCCACTCGCAATTTTTAACCCTACACTGGTTGCTGGTTCAACCGTGTCGAAAGCCACACTTCACAATATGGATCAGATAGAACGTTTGGATTTGCGAATTGGTGACACGGTGGTTATAGAAAAGGCAGGAGACGTAATTCCGAAAGTTGTGGAAGTCCTGACTCGAATGCGTACCGGTAAAGAGAAAAAAGTGAAGATGCCCTCTACCTGCCCTGTTTGTGGTAGCCCTGTGATTAAAAAGGAACTGGTTGCTTATTACTGCAGCAATTCCAAGTGTCCTGCCAAGAACGAACGGTACCTGGATCATTTCGTAGCCATTTTTGAAATTTATGAACTGGGGCCGAAAATTCTCCGCCGGTTTAAGGACGAAGGACTTATTACGGATGCGGCAGACATTTTTACTTTAGAGAAGACCGATATTGCTCCCCTTGAACGTTTCGGGGAGAAGTCTGCCGAAAACATTGTGAATGAAATCAATAGCAAGAAAAAAATTTCACTGGCAAAATTTCTGTGGGCGTTGGGAATTCTACACGTGGGGGAGGAGACGGCGCGAGATATCGCCGAACATTTCGGGACCCTCGAAAAATTAATCCAAAATATGTCTGAGATAGACAGTATAGAGAACATTGGCCCAGCGGTATCTCAGAGCGTCAGGGATTTTTTTAATGATAAAAATAATTTAAATTTTTTAAAAAAGTTGGAGCAAAACGGCGTCACCATAGAAAAATCGGCCAAGAAAAAAGCTGGGAAATTTACGGGTCTGCAATTCGTATTGACTGGAACGCTCGCCACTATGTCGCGCGGTATTGCCAAGGAGAGAATTCTAGCCCAGGGCGGAAAGGTGGCCGGTTCTGTTTCTAAAAATACTTCTTATGTAGTGGCAGGAGAGGAAGCGGGATCTAAGCTCGCCAATGCAGAGAAGCTCGGTGTGAAAATTTTGTCCGAGGAGGAATTTCTGAAAATGCTCTAAAATACTGAAAGCGCTTAGTATATCATATATGATAGATTAAGGGTTATGTACGTAATATATTACGTACATAATGTACTTACATATGTAAGGAGATTAGCGGACGATACTTCCAGGCTCTACGTCCTCTGCAGGGTGGAGTAGGATGGGGGCGTCGCCAGAACTCGCCGCAAGCATCATACCCTGACTTTCCAGTCCGCGCATTTTGCGAGGCTCGAGGTTTACAATGAAAGGCATTTCTTTGCCCGGGAGTGTCGAAAGATCGGCTACGAATTCCGCAATGCCCGCTAGTATCTGCCTCTCCTCGGTGCCGAAATTTACCATCATTCGCACTAGTTTATCTGAGTCCGGAATTCTCTCCGCGGAAATTACTTTCCCTATTCGTATATCTAATTTTTTGAAATCTTCTATTGTAATCATAAAAATAAGTTCTGATTTCGAATTTTTGCGGAGGGTAGGAGATTCGAACTCCTGGTGGATTGCTCCACACACGCTTTCCAAGCGTGCGCACTAGACCGCTATGCGAACCCTCCTGACACTCCTAAATATACACGATTTTTTACACAAAGAAAGCTTGTAATCAGCGCAGTTGCCAAATCGGCATAAAGTTGTAGAATGAAAAATAAGGTAGTTTTTCACCTTTTTCATTATAAATTAAGGGTAAAAATGTTATGAAAACAAAAATTTTAAAAATCCTGGTCATCATTATGGTTGTGTTTTTCGCAGCTCGCGCCGAAGCTACCTCAGTAGTTTATGGTAGTGGTGCTTGTAGTTTTACCCGTGATTTATATCAGGGTATGTACGGAGAAGACGTGCGTTGTCTTCAACAGTATCTAAGCACCAACGTCAACACAGCATCTGCTTATGGTTATTACGGAACATCGTACCCATCATACATCGTAGCAGATGGATATTATGGTCCAATGACTGTCCAAGCAGTAATGCAGTGGCAAGCAGCGCGCGGTATTTATTCTGCCTACGGTACTTTTGATGCAACTTCACGTGCCAAGTATTACGAGCTCAATGGTTCTGGTTACGGCACTCCTTCCTACGGTTATAGCGCCTCTGAACAGAAAGCTTACCAAAAGATACAAGAAGCTCTGCGGATGATTGAAGATGCCCAAGATGAAATAGACGATTCGAATAAAAATACCAGCACTGCAGAGAACGAACTTGAGGATGCTCGCGACGATCTTCTCGATGCAGTGCATGAATATTTCATAAACCGAGACTTCGAAGAAGCCTATGACCTTGCTGACGATGCATTGCAAAATGCGGAGGATGCTTTTGATGATGCAGGTGGTTCAAACGGTAGTAAGAGTGATGCCAAAGACGCCATTGATGATGCGGAGAATGCTATCAATGATGCGCAGGACGAAATAGATTACTGGGATGATCGAGGTAGGGACGTGGATGATGCTCAAGACCTTCTAGACGACGCGCAGGAAAAGCTCGATGATGCCGACGATGAGTATGACGATGGTGACTATGATAACGCTGAAGATTACGCTCGCGACGCAGAGGACTTGGCCCAGGAAGCAATGGATGCCATATAGATGAAGTTGGGAAAAGTAATTTTACTTAACAAAAAAGAAGGCGAAACGCCCCTAGAATGCTTGGGGCGTTTTCGCTTGAGAAATCGCGCATATAAAAACGAAAAGATGACATACGCCGGGCGCCTCGACCCTATGGCGAGAGGCCTCTTACTAGTGCTTGTGGGGGAGGAAGTTAAAAATAAAGACAAGTATTTAAAACTGGATAAGGAATATGAATTCGAAATTCTCGTTGGTTTTGCCACGGACACTTACGACATCTTGGGCAAAATACAACATTCTCACATTCTTGAGAATGTTGGAATGTTAAAATTGGAGGAATGGGAAAGAGATATAAGAAATAATTTAAAACATTTTAGAAGAAAATTTACCCAGAAATATCCAATATATTCTTCTAAAACCGTGAAAGGCAAACAGCTGTGGCAGTATGGTCGGAATGCAGAAGAAGTAGAAATCCCGGAAAGAGAAGTAAGTGTAAAAAAATTGCAATTCCTAAAAATAAGACGCATTAGTGCCAAAAAATTACTTGAAGTAATAGAGCGTCGAATTAAAAAAGTTGAAGGACATTTCCGTCAGAAAGAAATTATAAAACTGTGGCGCAAACATTTAGTCAAGGATCCCTCGGCGCGTTTAGTCCTGGCAAATTTTAAAATAAAATGTAGCAGTGGGACTTACGTCCGTGGCATAGCCCACTCCCTGGGTGAGAAAATGGGCGCCCCCGCGCTGGCATTCTCGATTAAGAGGACAACGATAGGAAAATTTGGTAAGATATCGGGATGGAAGCGCAAACAATACTAACAATCTTGTTCGGGGTTATCGTAACCGGGTTTATGATTCTAGACCTGGGCTTTTTCAACAAGCAGAGTCATAAAATAGAATTTAAGGCTGCGCTGTATCAGTCAATTTTCTGGATAGCCATATCTCTGGTTTTCGGTCTGCTGATTTACATATTTATCGGGAAAGTTATGGCAGTGGAGTTTCTAAGCGCGTATGTTACCGAGAAAATGCTTTCGGTGGACAACCTCTTCGTCATAATGCTTATTTTCAGTTACTTTAAGCTTGAAGAAAAATATCACCACCGGGCGCTTTTCTGGGGAATTCTCGGGGCCATAATTTTCCGAGGAATTTTCATCAGCGCGGGCGCCTTCATAATTCATCAATTCTACTGGGTGCTGTACATCTTCGGTGCCATCTTACTCTACACCGGAGTTAAACTCTTGGTGGAGAAAAAAGAAGAACATATAGATTTCAAGCACAATAAAATTATTAAGTTCGCCCATAAAATTTTCCCTTTCACCGATACCCACCACGGAGGCAAATTCTTTTTCAGGGAAAATGGCAAATTTTATTTTACCTCACTTTTTATGGTTGTCTTAATGGTTGAGGCGACAGATATTATTTTTGCGGTTGATTCTATTCCGGCGGTCTTTGCCATATCGCAGAATCTCTTTATTGTTTTCACTTCAAACATTTTTGCTATTTTGGGCCTGCGAGCCCTCTTTTTCCTGATTGAGAACATCCTGCATCGTTTTCACCATCTCCAAAAGGGCTTAGCAGTCATACTCCTCTTCATCGGGGCCAAGATGCTATCGGGAATATTCGGCATTCATATATCTTCCTTTGTGTCATTTAGCGTGATAATGTTTGCCTTAATCGCGTCTATAGTACTCTCACTTATCTTCCCAAAGAAGATTTAAACAAGAGGTATATAATATAAGAATGTCGCCGCATAAAGTCTTTGAAGAAGAGTACCAGAATCTAAATGAAGACCAGAAGGAAGCTGTCGACCAGATAGACGGTCCGGTAATGGTGGTTGCGGGACCGGGCACTGGGAAGACCCAGATTTTGTCGCTTCGCATCGGCAATATTCTCCTTAAAACAGACACTCAGCCTGACGGTGTGCTGTGTCTGACGTTTACCAATGCTGCGGTTGGGGCGATGCGCGAACGCCTTATGCGCTATATAGGTCCGGCGGGGGAGAAGGTAAACATTTTCACCTTTCATAGTTTCGGGATGGAAATCATTGAAAAATACTTCGAAGTTTTGGATTTCCCAAAACCGCCCAAGCTTCTTGATGAGTCGGAAAGCGCGATATTTTTCGACGAAATTTTAGAGTCCGAAAACTGGGAATATTTGCGTCCACGAGGAGACCGCACCCGATATTGGGAAGATTTAAAATCAATAATATCTTTACTCAAACGTGAGCGTATTTCAGATGAGGAATTTAAGAATGCTATCGAGGCGGAGATAAAGAATTTATCAGAAAACGAAGAAAATATTTCTACCCGCGGTAAAAGCAAGGGAGAATTAAAACAAGAAGTTAAAAAAAGTATTGAAGGACAAGAGAAGAGCCTAGAGATTACTCGATTTATAGAAGTTTACGAGGAGAGAAAGAAGGAAAAGAATATGCTGGACTATGATGACGTTCTCGAAAACCTGGTGCGGATCGTAGAAACTTCGAAAGAAGCGCTCGCGGACATAAGGGAGCAGTATTTGTATGTCCTGGTGGACGAACACCAGGATTCGTCCCGGGTTCAAAATGAATTTCTCGCACGTACTTGGGGCGGAGTGGAAGAACCTAACATATTTGTGGTGGGGGATGACCGTCAGCTTATTTACGGATTTGCTGGAGCTTCGATAGACCACTTTACAGGTTTTCAGAAAAGCTTCCCGGGCGCTAAGCTTGTCCCGCTTATCCATAACTACCGTTCGACCCAAGTTATCCTTGATGCGGCTCACGCGCTTTTACCAAGCGTTTTAGCGGAAGAGAAGCTTGTTAGCCACAGCAAGGAAGCTCACCCCATTATGCTCTTGGAGGTCCCCACTCCTACTGGAGAAATACGTGCAGCGGGAGAAGCTATTAAAAAGAGAATTGCCACTGGTACAACTCCAGAGGAGTGCGTGCTCCTGGTGCCGAAAAACGCGCAAGTGCGGAGAGCCCTAGAAATTTTCCATGAGATGGAGTTGCCGCTTATGCTCGAAGAAACCCTAAATTTATTCGACCAGAAAGAGGCACACGCATTTTTAAGAATACTTAAAGTTATAGCGATGGGAGACGATCCCTCACTGGCGCTGTCCTTCTTTGACGATATATCGGGAGTACCACCCATTGAAGCCCATAAATTTTTATCCGGGATGAATATGCGAGATTTTTCTCTCGAGAAGATTTTAGAAACGCAGGGGACGCTTTTTGGGGATGGCCACGCGGAAATTTGGGTTAAGAAACTTACTAAATGGCGAAAGGATGTGGCGGAAAATGGCACGAAAGAGTTAATCGAAATCATAAGTAGAGAAATATTACCTCCAGAAAAGTTCGCCAAAAGACTAGTGTCAATAAATGATATAGCAGCCACGATATTGTCCTTGCTTGAAAAACGACCCGAAGCATCGCTCACCACATTCGTAGCTTATCTCGAGAAAATAGTGGAATATGGTGAACCGATCAAACTGCTAACCGATCAGAAGAAAGGAGTCCGCGTTTTGACCTTGCATGGCTCGAAGGGCCTTGAGTTTGATTTTGTCTGGATAGCGCACCTAGATGAACGCTCTTTGACGGGGGGTCGTAGAATTAGCTTCTCCTTGCCTGAGAAGATTCTTGCAAGAATAGAAGAACGGGATATCGATGCGGTGAAGCGCAAGCTCTATGTCGCCATTACTCGAGCGAAGCGATTTTGCACTTTATCCTATGCCTCCTTTTCGCACAAAGGTCGCGAACAGGAATTGGCAAAAATTATTTCAACACTTCCAAAAGAAGTTTTTACAAATGAAAAAATAAAAGCAAAGGAGAAAGAAATTACAACCGCCAAATCCTTAAGTGAACTTACGAAACTTGTCAGTGGAAAATATACAGAACGTTATATTTCCGCATCAATGCTTAACAATTTCTACGAATGTCCCTGGAAATGGTATTTCCTAAACCTTCTTTCTATTCCGCAACCCGAAAATGAGCATTTTGTTTTCGGGAGTGCGGTGCACGCGGCACTGGAGCAGATTTTAAAATTAAATAAACTGGTTTTACCCGAGGATAAGGAAGTAGCAAAGGTGGTGGAAATCTGGGCGGGCAGAAGAATGGCTGAAATTGCCGCTAGTCGCGAAATCGAGCACCCGATTTCTTTTGCCGATAAAAAATTTCCCCATTTAAAAATTTATGGGCGGATTGATTTGATTGAAAAATTTCCCGACGGCTCTGTGCGAGTGACGGACTTTAAGACGGGTGGTGTGCGCAAGAAAAGTGAAATAGAAAAAATCGATGAAGAGGGGAGGCTAAGTGGCAATCTGCGCCAGCTCACTATGTATGCGTATTTACTCTCACAGAATCCAAAATGGCAAGCTAGGGTGAGTTCTTCCCGACTTGAGTTTGTGGAAGCGAAAAATGTGAGTGATATTTTCTATGAGACTATTATTACCCCAGAACAGATTAAATTACTGGTGAAAGATATCGAGGATTACGACGAAGCTGTGAAAGCAGGAGACTGGATAAACAGGGAATGCCACTATAATTCTTACGGCAAGAATACCGAGTGCGAATACTGCGAGTTGGCAGAGATTTATAAGTAGTTTGCACAATACTTCAAATAATGATAAATTAAGAATATGTTTACAAAGCGCAAAGTTAATGTTTCTCCCGTACCGCCAGCCAAATTTTGGGTGGTTGGTTTTTGCGCTTAAATTCTCTAGACCTTGAACGCAGACACGGACCACTCAAGTGGTCCTTTTATTAATTTTAAAGTAAAATTTATGCGTTTAATTGTAAAAGTGGGGACTCAGGTTATTTCCGGCAAAGCCGGATTAAATAAAAGGCGAATCGGGCAAATTATAAAGGAAATTGCTGAGCTTTTTAAGCTTGGGCATGAAGTTGTCCTCGTCAGTTCCGGGGCAATAGGGGCAGGGTTATCTCACGTATCTTTTGAGGGGTCGGCGAGAAAAAAAGTTGCCGCGGCCATCGGACAACCACTTTTAATCCAGGCATATATCAATTCGGCTAAGAAATACAAATTATCTATTGGGCAGGTGTTGATTTTAGGTGATGATTTTTCTAACAAAAAGCACTTTAAGAATTTCGCCTTAAACCTTAATGCGATGTTGTCACACAAAATTTTACCGATTATAAACGAAAACGATGTTATGAAACGGGAGGACTTGCGGGTAAACGACAATGATATGTTGAGTGCGATGGTCGCCACAGGCCTTCGTGCCAAAAAGCTTATTATCCTTACGAACCAAGAGGGCTTCTACACGAGAAATCCTGATAAGCATCGGGATGCAAAATTAATTAAAAAAGTGCCTCACTTAACCGACGAAATTAAGTCTTTATGCAATAAAGGCAAGTCCAGGCTGGGGGTTGGTGGAATGTTTGCAAAAATAAAAGCAACGGAATATGCCACAGCGAGAGGAGTGGAAACCTTTATTGGCAGCGGGGAGAAAAAAGGTACAATACTAGGGGCATTGGGCGCGGATTTTACTGGGACGAGATTTGCGTCTCACAAGATAAAATAATATGAAAACTCAACTTACAATCATAGGATACGGAACAATGGGCAAAGCCATAGCCGGAGCACTCAGGCGTCGGGGAGGGGTAAAGATTTTTGCTGCAAAATTAAACACTGCACACATTCGTGTAGTCCAAGAAATAAAAAAATCTGACTTCGTACTTTTGGCAGTAAAACCGCAAGATTCTCAAGGAGCTATTACGCAACTGCAGGGAAACCTAAATAAAAAAACAATACTAATTTCGATTATGGCAGGTGTTTCCATTAAGAAGATAGTGGCGTTCTCCAGGCACCCAAAGATCGTAAGAATGATGCCGAACTTGGGGCTTTCTGTCGGAGCAGGAATAGGTGCTTGGAAAAAAGTAGGGTTAAATAAAAGAGAGACTGAAAAAACGAAAAAATTTATGGATAAAATAATGGAAAATTTTGAAGTCAAAACAGAGGATAGTGTCGACAAAGTCACAGCTATATCAGGCAGCGGACCGGCCTATTTTTTGCTTTTGGCGGCGGGCTTAGCGGAGGCGAGCCAAAAACTCGGCCTAGGAGTTGCGGAAAGTAGAAAACTTGTGGCAAAAACTTTAACGGCAACGGCGCTTTTGGGCAAGGACGGTGATTATGAAAAACTCATCAAAAAAATAGCCTCTAAAGGAGGCACGACCGAAGCCGCGCTCAAGGTTTTTCAAAAGAAAAATTTTAGCAAAATAGTAAACGATGCTGTTGGTGCCGCTTATAAAAGAGCAAAACAATTAAGTCAATAAAATCTTTATGGATAAGAAAATATCAAAACAATTGCATCGAGCGAAACAAGCTTCAGGGGACTTTGGTTTATTGTCGCATTCGCAAAGAATTCTAATCTTAAAGTATTTGGTGAAAGGATTACATAAAAATAGAAATAAAATTATTCGTGCCAACACCAGGGATTTGAAAAATTTACATATCAACGACCCGATGCGTGATCGGCTTTTGTTAGACGACGCTAGGATTGAAGGTATGGTAAAAGAAATCAAAAATATAATAAAAATGCCGGACCCCATCGGAGAGGTTTTTAATTGTCGAAATGTGTCTGGGATAAAAACTTGCCGAGTACGGGTACCAATCGGGGTGGTGGGTATTATCTATGAATCACGCCCGAACGTAACTACTGATGTTGCTGCTATTTGTATCAAATCTGGCAACGTGGCAGTGCTTAAGGGTGGCAAAGAGGCGAGAGCAAGTTGCTTTGCGCTGCACAAAATAATAAAAGACGCCCTCGTTTCTGCCGGGGCAAACCCTGACGCGGTTTCTTTTATTGACCCAAAAGTAAAAAATGCCGCCCAGAGCGTCATTACTGCGTTGGGGCTTGTTGACGTGGTTGTCCCGCGTGGTAGCCAGGGCCTAATCAATTATGTTAGGGAAAACGCAATGGTGCCCTTTATAGAAACAGGGGCGGGCGTATGCCACACTTTTGTGGATCAATCTGCCAAGCTGAACAAATCCGCCAACGTTATTTTTAACGCTAAAACTCAAAGACCTAGTGTATGCAATTCACTTGATACACTTTTAGTGCATAAAGATATTGCCGATAAATTTCTGCCAGTAGTTTCCAAATTGCTTAGCAAAAAAGAAGTGGAGATTTTCGCCGACCCAGGCAGTTTTAAAATATTGAAAAACATTTACCCTGCAGATTTTCTGAAAAAGGCGACGGGGGCTGACTTTGGGCGAGAATTTTTAAGCCAAAAAATGTCGGTCAAAGTCGTGGCTGGAATTGGCGAAGCCTTAAAACATATAGGCAAACATTCTTCCAAGCATTCCGAAGCTATTCTCTCTGAAGACAAAGAAAATTGTCGCAGGTTTTTAGCCGCAGTAGATGCAGCGGTGGTGTATGTCAATGCGTCCACGCGGTTTTCCGACGGCGCTATGTTCGGCTTGGGCTCGGAGATAGGAATTTCAACTTCCAAGCTTCACGCCCGCGGACCTATAGGCCCTCGCGAAATGACAACCTATAAATGGATTGCCACTGGTAAATACTCTGTTAGAAAATAAACTATTAGAAAATCTTAGGACCGTTGTCGAGCCAGGCGAGGTAGAGACCCGCGAGAATTGATAGCACTGCGGCAACTATGAGAAAAAAATAAATTCGCTTAGTTTCGGGGTTCACAGTGTCATTGTAGCAAAATATGCCAATTTTGGTATACTTTTCTTATCTATGACAGACGATAAAAAGACAGGCACAATTCACCCCCTTTCACTCCTAGCTCAAGAAGCCTATCAGGTGTTTGCCGATATGGGGTTTGAGATTGCGACCGGCCCAGAGCTCGAAAGCGAATGGTATAACTTCGACGTCTTAAACGTGCCCAAGGACCATCCGGCACGCGATATGCAGGATACTTTTGTGATTAAGGACCAACAAGAAAAAGTATTGCGCACGCATACGACTGCAGTCATTGCCCGGGCAATGGAGCAAGCGGGCAAAGAAGGGAGAATTCCCGCTGCGTTTATCTCTGTCGGTAAAGTTTTCCGTAATGAAGCCACCGACTTTTCTCACGAGATGCAATTTTATCAAATAGATGGCGGAATGATTGGCGAAAATATTTCCTTAGCGAACTTGAAAGGCGTGCTCACACATTTTTATAAAAAAATGTTAGGCGAAGATGTCGAAGTGGAATTCCGCCCAAGCTTTTTCCCTTTTACTGAACCCTCCATAGAAGTATTCGCAAAGTTTAACGGCAAGTGGCTTGAGATGATGGGCGCGGGAATGGCTCACCCTAATGTCATCAAAAATATTGGCCTAGACCCTAAGAAATATCAGTGCCTTCTCTTCGGAGGCGGGCTTGACCGTATAGCGATGATAAAGTGGGGCGTGCCCGACGTGCGACTTTTTTACCAAGGAGATTTGCGCCTGAACCAGATTTAATTTATGAAATATTCTTACAACTGGCTAAAATGGTATATCCCTGATGCACCCGAAGCGGAGAAGCTTGCGGAAATTTTGACGTATCACTTGGCGGAAGTGGAGAGTTTAGAAAAAATTCTGGACAAAATAGCAAGTAAAGGAGAGGACACTATTTTAGACATAAAGATTTTACCAAACCGCGCCCACGACCTCCTGAGCCATAGCGGCTTGGCGCGGGAACTTGCTGCGCTTCTAGATATAAAATTTACAGACCCAACCCCCAACTACAAAGTACCTGAGTCGGGGCCTACTGACTTAAAAATAGAAATTAAAACTGACAAATGCAGGCGTTATATGGGCAGGGTAATTCGGAATGTTAAAGTTGGTCCTTCTCCGGCATGGGTAGTAGCGCACCTAGAAGCTATTGGTGAACGGAGCATAAATAACCTCGTAGATGCTTCCAATCTCGTAATGTTTAACTGCGGTCAGCCCACCCACGTCTTTGACCTGAAGAAGGTAAAAGAAAAAATAGTAGTTAGACAGGCAGAAGAAGGAGAAGAACTCACGACGCTCGACAACAGGCAATGCAAATTTAAAAAGGGAGATATGCTTATCGCCGATGCGGAGCGCGCGCTTGCTATCGCGGGAGTGAAGGGTGGCAAGGTGGGGGAAGTCGACGATATTACTACGGATGTAATCCTAGAAGTGGCGAACTTTGACCCGACAGCCGTTCGTAAAACCGCGCAATCTCAAAATATTTTTACAGAAGCTCGCAAGAGATTCGAGAACGATTTATCACCTACATTGGGAGACTTTGCAATGCTCGAGCTCTCGGCGCTCATAGCGGAAACGTGCCCGGAAGCAAAATTTGAGGAAATCGTGGACGAGTATCCGGCAAAGCCAGCAGAGCGTGCAATGGAATTTAGTGGCGACAAAGTGCGGAGCGTGCTGGGTCTTCAGGTTTCAGATGAGGAAATCGGAAATGTTTTAAAAAGATACCGGATGGAATATACGAATACTGACGGCAAATTTACTTTACAAGTGCCTCCCTTGCGCCTGGATCTCGCGCTTGAAGAAGATATGGCTGAAGAGATCGGCCGAGTTTTGGGTTACGACAAAATAAAAGGCAGTATTCCAAAAGTTAATTTTCAACCTAAACCAAACGATCTTTATACTAAAATCACTTGGGCCAGAAGTAGATTGCTTAGTGAGGGATATTCGGAAGTTATGACCACAAGTTTTAAAAATAAAGGCAAAGTTTCCGTACTCGCATCTGCATCGGATAAAAATTACCTCCGCACGGATCTTACTGACGGACTGAAAGAAAGTATCAAACTAAACCAAGTTAATGCTCCTCTCCTGGGCCTCGATAACGTAAAAATTTTCGAAATTGGTACAGTGTGGACGCCAGCTGAAGAAATGCGAGTAGCTTATGGCGACAAGAAGGAGATAAAAGAAATGACACTCGAAGAATATGCTTCACAGATTGAGAAAAATTCTGCCGCTTTACCCGCAAGCGGGCTCCGACACGGACAGAATTTTTCTCAATCTGTTCCGCAAAAATTTACAATGTGGGCACTGTATCCGTTTATCGCGAGAGATGTGGCAGTTTGGGTGCCTGAAAGTGTTCCAAGCGAAGAGGTTAAAAAAGTTATTAAAGAAAACGCAGGGGATATGGTAGTGCGGGGACCTGAGCTTTTCGACGAATTTAAAAAAGACGGAAAAATTTCCTATGCATTTAGAATTGTTTTTCAGTCTTACGATCGCACCCTTACTGACGTTGAAATCAACGACATAATGAATAAAATCAGCGCAAAAATTGGAGAAAAGGACGGTTGGGCGGTTAGATAATTTTCCCCAGTTGCCCCTTTACGGTTTTTTCAAACGTGCTATATTACGGAAGTGAAACATTTACAGGCCAAATTTGTCATTCGTATTATTACCTCTCTACTAGAGAGCTGATTTTTGAGCTGTAAAACTCTGAAGACTTACAACCCAAACACCAGCCCTCTACGGACTGGTGTTCTCGTTTAGAACGAGAATATTGCTCATTTTCAATTTCTTTTCACGGCGAGAAAAAGGGGGGAGAGATGGAAGAAATTATTGCTCCTGAAAGGGAGCACAGGCTCGAGATCGAGCTCGCGGCGGAGAGGGCACGAATTAGCCAATCCGCTCCGCGTGACGATTCAGCGGATGGCTCGAAGGACGCGGAGAAGTTTCCGCGCACCGACGAGTAGTTCGTTTCTCGTAAAGGGTTGCTAGTTTGTCCACGAAACTAGCCACAGCTGCAGGTGAGCTGCGGACAACGACCGAAAGGTGGTGATCAAGAATGCCGAGCGACCGTAGGCACTGGCGGGAGTCTGGCTGCCCGGAGGACTTTGTTCCGGGCGGCGAGACGACCGTCGGTCTTCTGTCCGCAGACGAAAACCCTGCGGCGGAAGAAACAAAGGCGGATCGTCTCCCCGACGATCCGCCTCCAGGCGAATAGCCTGGAGCAGAAGGGGATCGGAGGCTGGTCGTCGCACATTGCACGACCGCCTTCTCTTCATTTTTACCCCATTTTACAACATAAATTTCATTAAAAATCACTAGCAAAAGCTTGATAAATTTGATATAATATCTATATATGGCAAAAGAAAAGGACGCAAAAAAAGATGGCGAAAAAGGCCATCATTACGATGCCTCTGACATCTCCGTTCTAGAGGGCCTGGAGCCCGTTAGGAGGCGTCCAGGTATGTATATCGGCACAACTGGCCCTGAGGGAATGCACCACCTCGTATGGGAGATTTTCGACAACTCTCGCGACGAAGCTATGGGAGGGTTCTGTGACGATATTGAAATAGTACTCTTGCCACAAAATCGTATTCGCGTCACCGACAACGGCCGAGGCGTGCCGGTGGACATTCACAAGAAAACAAAAGTCTCTGCACTAGAGACGGTAATGACTACGCTTCACGCCGGAGGAAAATTCGGCGGAGAAGGATACAAAGTTTCCGGAGGATTGCACGGCGTCGGCGCTTCGGTAGTGAACGCGCTCTCGGTGTATTGCCGGGCAGAAGTTCATCGTGACGGTGGCAAGTACGCGCAAGAATATTCTCAAGGTAAGAAAAAAGGCGCGGTGAAAAAATTAAGCGCTTCGAAGCTTCACGGTACCATTGTAACCTTCGAACCGGACACTGAAATTTTCGGCGACATTAAATTTAGCTGGGACACGGTAGTTAACCACATTCGTCAGCAGGCTTACCTAGTGAAAAAGTTGAAAATTTCCATAATCGACGCGCGCGAATTTGATAACAAAAAGGGGATGAACGAGGAGGACGTTTTTTATTTTAGAGAGCTCGACTTGGAGCTGCCTTCAGTATCCTTTTATTTTGAAGGTGGACTTGTGTCGCTCGTGAAGTACTACAACAAATTTCAGAAGCCGGTGCAGAGCAATATTTTCTACGTAGAGAAAGAGCAGGACGGGGTCGGAGTAGAAGTGGCGCTCCAGTACGTGGACGATATTTCTGACAGAATTTTCCCTTTCGCGAACAACATCTATAACCCTGAAGGCGGAACACACGTCACCGGGTTTAAGACGGCGCTCACGAGGACCCTCAACACCTACTGCAAGAAGAATGAAATGATGAAGGAGTCCGAGGGTGGCTTCACCGGGGAAGACGTACTCGAAGGGCTTACCGCTGTTATATCCGTGAAGCTCCGCGAAATACAATTCGAAGGTCAGACCAAAGGGAAATTAGGCTCAATGGAAGCTCAGGGCGCGGTGGCCACAGTTTTCGGCGAAGGCTTCGCCAATTTCCTTGAAGAAAATCCGGACGAAGCCAAGGCCATAATCAGCAAATCCATCCTTGCCTTGAAGGCCCGCAAGGCTGCGAAAGCTGCCAAGGATTCTGTACTCCGCAAAGGAGCGCTCGAAGGTATGACCTTGCCAGGCAAGCTCGCTGATTGCCAGAGCAAAGACGCTTCAGAATCCGAGCTCTTCATCGTAGAGGGAGACTCGGCAGGAGGTTCTGCCAAGCAGGGACGCGACAGGAGGACGCAGGCCATACTTCCACTCCGCGGTAAAATCTTAAACGTAGAGCGCGCTCGCATAGACAAAATGCTCGCTTCCAAGGAAGTGAAGTCCCTAGTGATTGCCCTAGGGACGTCCATAGGGGACACTTTTGATCTCGAAAAGATGCGTTATCATAAAATAATAATTGCTACCGATGCCGACGTGGACGGCTCACACATCCGCACCCTTCTCCTGACTCTTTTCTACAGGTACTTCCGTCAAATAATCGACGCTGGGTACATTTACATTGCGCAACCGCCACTTTATAAAATAAAAAAGGGTAAAGAAATTTCTTACGCTTATACCGATAACGAGAAAATGAAAATTATCGGCAAAGATGCCGAAGTAAGCGAAATCCATGAGATTGAAATTGTGGAAGGGGAAGAAGCCATCGAAGAGAGTGAAGAAGAAAAAGAAGAAGCTGTCAAAAAATCCACCAAGATTCACATCCAGCGCTTCAAAGGTCTCGGAGAAATGAACCCGGAAGAGCTCTGGGAGACGACAATGGACCCACGACACCGAGTACTAAAGAGGGTAGACATCGAAGACGCCGAAGAGGCCAACAAAATATTTGATATTCTGATGGGCTCCGAAGTACCACCTCGTAAATCTTTCATTCAGTCAAATGCCAAACTCGCAGAGATAGATATTTAAAAAAACACCCCTTATGGGGTGTTTTTTTATTTCTTGTTTTGTATTTCTTCTGAAAGTTTCGAAACCAGTTCTTCTTTTGAGAGTTGGCCCAGTTGGCCGGCGTCGCGAGATTCGAGAGTGACTTTTTCTGCTTCAATTTCTTTATCGCCGATGACTATCCAGTAAGGCATTTTGTTGTTCTTGGCATCGCGAACCTTACCTCCTAAGTTGCCACTACCGTCATCTAACTCCGCGCGGATGTTGTTTTGTTTCAGCAGCTCGTAGACTTCTTTTGCGTATTCGTTGTGATTTTCACGGACAGGAATAACTTTTACTTGTACGGGTGCAAGCCAAAGAGGGAAGGCACCAGCCGTGTGTTCAATGTACACTGACAAAAATCTTTCAATCGAGCCCATCAGGGCGAAGTGAATCATGACTGGAGTTTGTTGTGTGCCATCCTGGTCGGTATAAATTAACCCGAATCTTTTCGGTTGAACGAAGTCGAGTTGAGGGGTTGCAAGTTGCCACTCTCGGCCGAGAGCGTCCACCGCCATAAAGTCTATTTTAGGTCCGTAGAAAGCAGCTTCACCTTCTGCCACAAAATAATCCAGCTTATTTTTCCTGGCGATATCAAGAATTATAGATTGTGCTTTTTCCCACAATTCAACTTCACCCAGATATTTCTCTGGAGTTTCCGGACTTCGGAAAGAAAGGCGTGCCCGAAGTTTCATACCGATAACCTCGTAAAAAGTTTTAGTAACTTCAATCAACTCTTGGTATATCTGTTCAATTTGATCAGGGGTACAAAAAGTATGGCTGTCGTCCTGGGTGATGCAGCGTACGCGGGAGAGACCCAAGAGCTCGCCGGCCTTCTCGTCGCGGTAAACCGTAGTGGTTTCCATGAATTTGAGCGGTAAATCTCTGTAGCTGTGTGGGCGAGAGGCGTAAATCTGCTGGTGGTGCGGGCAATTCATAGGTTTCATCACCAGTTCGTCCGAGGTTTCTTGGCTCTTTACTAAAAATAGTTCTGCGCCGAATTTGTCCCAGTGGCCTGAAGTTTTATACAAGTCATTTTTTGTAATGTGTGGGCTCCAAACTCTTTGCCATCCTTTAGCCAATCTAAGAGCTTGAGAGTATTCATTTAAAAGTTCACGTAAGAGTGCACCCTTCGGTGTAAATAAAGGTAAACCTTTACCGACTTGTTCTGAGATGGTAAACAAATCTAGCTCTTTTCCGAGTTTGCGATGATCTCTTTTTTCTGCTTCCTCTCTTTGCTTTAAATAAGCCCCAAGTTCTTCTTTCGTATTAAATGCTAATCCATATATACGCGTGAGCATTTTATTCTTCTCGTTGCCGCGCCAGTAAGCACCAGCGAGGCGATCAAGTTTAAAACTACGAGGGTCCATTGTTGCAGGTGGCAAGTCATGTCCGCCCTTACATAAGTCAACAAGCCCTCCACAAGTAAAAAAAGTCAGAGTTTTTCCATCTCCTGCAAATTCTTCTGCCAATTCAACCTTATACTTATTCCAGTCGAATTCTTTTTTAACCTTCTCCAGCGTAACCACTTCTTTCGTCCATTCTTTCCAGTTAGGTAAAAGTTCACGCATTTTTGCTTCGATTTTGGGCAAGTCAGTATCTGAAATAGTTTCGGACATTTCAAAATCCTGGTAAAAACCGTTTTCTATTGCCGGGCCAATGGCATTCTGAGAACCAGGATAAAGCTCTCGCACCGCTGCTGCAAGTAAGTGTGCTAGTGAATGTCTCAACCCCTCTAATTTATCCGCTTTTTCCATATCCGGCATTATAGCACAAGAGTTTTTTAATTAAAAATTGCATTTCGGCGGGAATATGCTAGTATAACGCGTATGGTTGTAAGGATGAGGCATACAAAATCGCATACGAAAAACAGGCGCTCGCACCACGCACTTAAGAGCACCAATTTTTCTGCGTGCGACAACTGTAAGGCCCTCAAGCTTCGCCACAGCGTTTGCCTGTCTTGCGGCTTCTATCGAGGCAAGAAAGTTCTCGATTTAGTTAAAAAGACAGAGAAGAAACAGAAAAAAGCCAAAGCAAAGAAAGCGACAGTTAAGTAAGTAGTAATTAGGCTTTAGGCCTTAGGCACTAGCAAGTTTTAAAAATGCTAAAGCCTAGCGCCTAGCGCCTACAACCTAAAACAATGGCTAATCGGCACCTTTCAAGGTCAATAGTGCTCCAAACTCTTTTCGAATGGGATTTCCTGCCGGCTGACCAAAAGCCGGAAAGTCCCGATCTCGAAATCAAAGAAATTTTAAAAAGAAACTTACAAGAATTCGCTCCCGGCTTCGAGGAGGATCCTTTCGCGTCCGCGCTCTTGGAACAAACACTTAAGAAAAGGGTAACCATAGATGAAATAATAGAGAAGGCCGCGCCCGACTGGCCTATTGATAAAATTTCTGTGATTGACCGAAATATTTTGCGCATCGGATTGACCGAACTTCTCTTTGGTGATAGCTCCGAAGTGCCGCCAAAAGTGGCTATCAACGAAGCCATAGAACTTGCCAAAACTTTCGGCGGGGAGAACTCCGGCAAATTCGTGAATGGAGTTTTGGGTGCGGTTTATAAAGAAATAGGCGAACCCGGCAAAGAGCAACAGAGTCGCAAGAAGAAGGAGGAACCAATCGACCCTAAAACTTTACCAGTTGAGAAAAAAGGAGGAGCCCTAATTTATGCCCATAAAGATGGGGTTGCGATGTTTGCCTTGGTCCATGATGTGTTCGGCTACTGGACTATTTCTAAAGGCGGAATGACTGACGGTGAAAACGAAGAAGAGGCGACCAAGCGAGAAATTAAAAAAGAAATCGGCCTAGACATCGAAATCGAAGAAAAACTGGGGCAGAATGAGTATGTCGCTTCTCATCCAGAAAAAGGCAAGACTTTGAAACGAGTAGTGTACTTCTTGGCGAAGAGTGAATACCGAGAGCTACTCCTGGAGAAATCTACCGGTCTCGATGCTGCGCGATGGTTCCCGATGGCTGCTATACCCGAGCTTCGTATTTACAACGACATAATTCCACTTATCGGCAAAGCCGTGGAAATTATCAGTAATAAAAAAAGCGTCGCGCCTTAATGGACTTGCGCGACGTGATTTCGCTAAATCAATGATTCAATTCGCAGATTTTGAGAAGAAAATAAAAACAACTTTTAAAGACAAGAATCTCCTAACGCAAGCCTTTATTCACCGTTCGTATATTAACGAGAACGGGTCTTCGGGTTTGTCGCACAACGAACGCTTGGAATTCTTGGGCGACGCAGTGCTAGAACTCGTGGTTACGGATTTCCTTTATAAAAAATATCCTAATTACACCGAAGGTGAGCTCACAGCACTCCGCTCGGCTCTTGTGAACGCTGTAATTATTTCTTCCGTGGCGGAAGGCTTAGGAATGAACGACTACCTGCTCTTGTCTAAAGGGGAGGCCAAGGATCGTGGTAAGGCTCGGCAGTATATCCTCGCCAACACTTACGAGGCGCTCATAGGAGCTATTTATATGGATCAAGGTTATGATGCCGCTGATAAATTTATTACCACCACGCTCCTGCCTCAGACTGACGAGATAGTGAACAAGAAGCTCTGGCGCGACGCGAAGTCCTTGGTGCAGGAGAAGGCGCAAGAATTTGTGCAATGCACTCCGATGTATAAGGTTATCCAGGAGTCGGGGCCTGACCACGACAAGCACTTCACGGTAGGAATTTATTTCCAAACGGAACAGATTGCACTCGGTAAAGGAAAGTCCAAGCAAGAAGCCGAACAAGCTGCGGCCCTTGCGGCATTAAAAGTAAAGAATTGGATGTCAGATTAAAACATTAAACAATGCGACTCAAGACCCTCAATCTAAACGGCTTTAAATCTTTCGCGCAGAAGACTGTTTTAGAGTTCGAGAGCCCCATTGTTTCGATTGTCGGACCGAACGGCTCGGGTAAGTCCAATGTGGTAGAGGCAATCCGTTTCGTGCTCGGGGAGCAGTCGATGAAATCAATGCGAGGACGCGGTGGAGCGGACTTAGTTTTCAAGGGTTCTAAGAATTTGCCGAAGGGTTCACGTGCATCGGTGACTGCATATTTCAATAATACCGATAAAATTTTCAAACTCGAAAATGACGCCGGGGAAGACATAAATTTAAATTATGACGTAGTTTCAATTTCTCGCGAAGTGTATGCTGATGGTGTCAACAAATATATTTTAAATGGTTCTGAGGTTAGACTAAAAGACATCCACGGGATGCTCGCCTCGGTTCACATAGGGTCTTCGGGTCACCATATAATTTCCCAAGGCGAAGCCGATAGAATTTTGAATGCTTCCGTGCGGGACCGCAAGGAAATGGTGGAAGATGCTCTAGGGCTTAGGCTGTATCAATACAAAATAAAAGAAAGCGAGCGAAAACTCGAGCGAACGAGTGAGAATATGAAAGAAGTTGGGATGCTTCGCCGAGAGAACGCGCCACACTTAAAATTCCTTGAGAAGCAAGTGGACAAACTCACTAAGGCGAAAGAAATGCAGCAGGAGCTCGGTGGTCTTTACGCCGAATATTTAAAGAAAGAAGAAATATACCTCGTTAAGGAAAGGGATACTCTCACGGCAGATCGAGAAAAATTGGCGTATGAATTAAAAGAAGTAAGCGCGAAAATTCGCGCCGCCGAAGGGGGTACTACCGAACCACGAGGTAAGACTATCGAAGAGTTACGAGCCCTTGAACAAAGCATAAATCTCCTCCGTGGCGAGAAAAATGAGCTGGAACGCAAGCTTGGACGCATCGAGGGGCAAATCCTCGCCGGGGAGCGCAATGTTAAAGTTTCGGGCCGCTGCCCTATGTGCGGAAGCGTGATTGCGGACAAGGACCCTGAGCAGCTAGAGAAGCGCGAACACGAAGCTGCCGAATTTGCAGAATTGAAGAAAAATCAAACAGCAATTCTAGCGCAAGTGGCGGAGATGGCCCACAACGAAAAAGAAAAGTCAGCGCTAGCTGAAAAACTGCGCGAGAATTTAAATCGTGAGATGGAAACGCTTCGAGACCTCGAGCGCGAGAAGTTCGCCTGGAAAGTCCGGGAGCAAGAACTTCACTCCGCTCTTGAACTTATTAAAATAAAAGAAGATAACTTGCGCGGACGCAAGGAGGCGTTCGAAAATGAGCTCAAAGAAGGCGCGGTTTTGCTTGGTGTAGAAATCGGGGCGTATAAGAATTTTACTCTTGTCGACGTAGAAACTGTAACCCAGGAAGAATTAAAAAGAAAAATAGAACGAATAAAAATTAAGCTTGAAGACACGGGACTGGGTTCTGGGGCTGAGATAATGAAAGAATACGAAGCCGTTGCCGAACGAGACCAATTTTTAGGTAAGGAGCTTGCCGACCTGGAGAAGAGCATTGACTCCTTGAAGGTCCTCATTGCTGAGCTGAAAGAGAAAATCGACACGGAGTTTAGAGATGGGGTAAAGAAAATCAACCAGGAGTTTCAAGAATTTTTCGCCATACTTTTTGGCGGGGGACACGCTGCGCTTTCGATAGTTACGGAAGTTAAGCGAAGAAAGAATATTGAAAAAGACGAAGATGAAGAAACGCTGGAAGATTTTCAAGATGAAGACGCGTCACCGGAGCAGGGGATAGAAATTAATGTCTCATTGCCACATAAAAAAGTTAAAGACCTCCACGCCTTCTCGGGTGGGGAGCGCTCACTCACATCTATTGCACTCCTCTTCGCAATGTCACAAGTAAATCCGCCACCATTCCTCGTGCTCGATGAGACTGACGCTGCGCTCGACGAAGCGAACTCTCGCAAATACGGAGATATGCTCGAGAAACTCTCGAAAGCTTCTCAGCTCATTGTGGTAACTCACAACCGCGAGACGATGTCTCGCGCCGGAATTCTCTACGGAGTGACCATCGGCTCTGACGGCGCTTCCAAGCTTCTCTCAGTAAAATTCGAAGAAGCTACCCAGATTGCGAAATAGAACACGTATGCGCGATAGCGTAAATATGTAAAGTGCTTAATATATTATATATGATAGGTTAAGGAGTTTTTATTACAGGAAATTTCAGTTTTTCTTCTTTACCTTCGACGATGCGGTCGAGCTGGAATACGGAGTTTAGATACGTTGTATTTTTCTTAACATCCATTGAGCCATCCTTCCAGAGTTTTACTTGTAGGAGCATTCCTTGCATAGTCGGCGTGCTCCAAGATTGATCGAAAATAAAGTTGCCTAAAGAGTACGCAATGAAAGAATCTTTATAAACTTCCGTATCTTCGGCGACGTGCGGATGATGTCCGATGACAAGCTTGGCGCCATTATCTACCGCGCGGTGGGCTAGGTGCTCCTGACGGGCATTGTGCTTGTCTTTATATTCATCGCCCCAATGGAACGAGGTAATAAGGAAATCAACTTGGCTTGCAGCATTCTTCACGATTTCGTCAAAGCGCGGATCGCTCGCGAGGAGTAGGCCTGCGGTATCCACTCCCGCTTCCATCCACTTTGGTCCTACATCAGAGAAGCCCAAGAAGCCAATTTTCATACCGTATTTTTCAATAATTATAGGAGTCTCTGCTTCGACTTCATTTATACCGCCACCGGTGTAGAGAATTTCGTTTTCTTTTAATCGAGCTAATGTATCTGTGTAGGCGTTGCGTCCCCAATCTCCGATGTGATTGTTGGCTAAAGATAAGACATCAATTCCAGCACCCGCTAGTGCTGGCACGACGCCCGGGTCCATTCGGAAAGAATACAAGTTTCCTTGATCCTTACCTTGATCCGAAGCAGTGCCTTCGAGGTTGGCGAAGGCGATGTCGGAATTTTTCAAAAGTTTGGCTGGGATTTTTTCAAAAAGGGCAGAGTAGTCGTTCGCGAAGTTTTTCACCGTTGAGCTTCTGACTCCGCGGTCGAGCATAAGGTCGCCCATAAATGATAGGGTGACGAAAGAAGGTTCATAAATGGGTGGCATCCCTACTTTTTCTTCCACCCAGGCCTCCGCCGCATCTGTTTTGCCGCCGTAGTACACATAGCTTTCTAAATATTTCAAAATATTCTCCACATCTTTCTTGCGATCCCGGCTTCGCAGGAGAGTTATGGCGATTGGTCTGGTGCCTGATTCACCCAAAGGTAAATCAAATATTGCCACGCCACTTTGGAGAGCGGCGTCGGTGTAGCCGCTCTTGCCTCCGGCATAGCCGTCTTTTCCTAGGAACTGGCTTATATTGGACCAGTTATGTTTCAGTGTTTTATAGCTTCTCTTTGTGGTGATGTCGAAGAGTTCGCCGTGCTTTTCTTCTATGTATCCGACGAGCTTGAAGAGGTCTGCCGCAGTGGATTTGTTGTTAGGAGAGAGACCGCTCGGGTCCTCGTATGAAGTGGAGGACAAGTCAATTTGTTCCGCCTGCAGATTCATTTTCTTCAAGAATTCTTCTCGTCCGAAATATTCTGCCAGGGCCTCAGCAGCATCATTGCTCGACTCGAGGAGGAGGGGATATACCAAGTCGGTTGCTTTTATTTTTTCTCCGGTGCGAAGTTCGCCATTCTGTCCTAAGGTGGCGACCGCGCGGTTGCTGACCGACACGATGTCCTCGGATTTGGCAAGCTCACTGGTTACGAGGGCGGTCATTAGCTTTGAAACTGAGGCCATCGGGAACTTCTTCCCCTGGTTTTTTGCCAGGATTACTTCTCCGGTTTTCAGGTCGCCCACAAGGAAGGCTTGTGCTGTTACTTTCGGCTGGGCGCCTTCGCTTTTATTTATGTAAAAGTATTTCGGTTTTTCCTCCTTGAAAGTTAGGGCTTCGGCGAGCATTACGCTTTCTTTGGGTTCCAAGGCGATACCGTTTTTTAGGAAAGAAAACAAGAAAGCCGCGAAGAACACTCCGAAGAGCACCGGAAAGGCCGTCCACAATATCACCTTTTTATTTTTTCTTACAAATTTCATCCCCAAATTTATACTAAAACGTAATCAATTGTTTTTCTTTCCAAATCCGCATCTTTAACTTCTATTTTAACACGGTCGCCAAGACGATAAGATTTCTTAGTTTTTTGCCCCGAGAACGACAGTTTTTTCTCATCAAAAACATAAAAATCATCATCCATATCGCGAACTCGCACCAGACCTTCACACTTTGTTTCGAGTTCTTCTACGTACATCCCCCATTCAGTTATGCCACTAATAACACCTTGGAACTTTTCTCCCTTGCGGGCGGACATATACTCTACTTGCTTGTATTTAATTGATGCTCGTTCCGCATCGGCAGCACGTTTCTCTTGCTCACTTGCAACCAAGGACATTTTCTCGTACTCCAGGAGCTTGTCGGCTGGAATTTTTCTTCCAGCTAAGTGGTTAGTGAGCAGGCGATGCACTAGGATATCGGGGTATCTACGAATAGGGGAAGTGAAGTGAGTATAATACTCAAAGGCAAGTCCATAGTGGCCGATATTTTTCGTAGAATAGACAGCTTTCGCCATTGAACGGATTACAGCACGGTGGACAGTGTCTGCCATAGTGTCTTTCTCCGATAAATTTCTAAGTAGGTTGTTGAGCTCGTTGCTTGGGATTATACCGTCTACGAGCGGGGCCTTGAGTCCCAAGCTTCTGAGGAAGACCGCCAGGTCTGCCATTTTATCTTTGTTCGGTAGGTCGTGCACACGGTAGATGGCAATGTTTTCTGGAGCACCTTTCTTTTTATCGGTCGACAAAACTTCGGCAACTTTCTTATTGGCGAGCAACATTAACTCTTCAATGAGCTTGTTGGAGTCGCCACGTTCTTTTACCTCGACTTTAATAGGGGCGCCATTTGGGTCTAAGACGAAGCGTACTTCTTCCTGGTCGAGGGATATTGCTCCTTTCGCGAAGCGTTCTCGGGTTAAAGTTTTCGCCAGAGAGTTTAATGTCGCCAGTTCTTTGTGGAGAGGCGCGCTAGGGGACTTGATGGAGACTTCGGCTTCTTCGTAGGTAAATCTTTTACTGGAGTGGATTACGGTTTTACCAAACCATTGGCTCTTCACTTGGGCATTTTTATCCAAGACAAAAATCGCACTCATTGTTAAGCGGTCTTGGTTGGGGACAAGGGAGCAGAGATCGTTCGACAAGACTTCCGGGAGCATTGGAATTGTTCGGTCCACTAGGTACACAGAAGTGCCGCGGTCTCGGGCTTCGTCGTCGAGCACACTACCGGGCTTCACGTAGTGAGATACATCAGCGATGTGAATTCCCACTTCATAGAGACCCTTATCCACCTCCTGGAATGATATAGCATCATCGAAATCCTTCGCATCCTTCGGGTCTATGGTGAAGGTGAGTACTGCCCTCATATCCCGGCGATTTTCATAATCAGATTCGCGGATACCGGCGGCTTTAATTTTTTTCGCCTCGCTCTCTACCTTATCAGGAAGTTCGGAATTAAAACCTTTCTCCATAGCTATAGCATGCATCTCCGTGTTGTTGTCGCCGGGCATACCGAGAATTTTTGTGATTTTGCCTTCAGGAGCTTTACGTGAGTCTGCCCAAGAAACAATTTCGGCAAAAACTTTCTGCCCCGCTTTGGCGCCGTTAAGCATCGCTTGTGGAATGAGAATGTCTACATACATTTTCATGTCGTCGGGTTTTAGGAAAAACACTTTATCGTGGGCTTCAAGCACGCCAGCAAAACTGGTTTTTGCTCGGGAAACAATTTTCCCAACTTCACCCGTGTCCCGGCCGCGCGCTTTCGGACGAAGAAGAACTTCAACCGTGTCGCCGTGTAGAGCAGTGCGCAAATTTTTGAAATCGATCTCGACGTCTTCTTTACGGTCAAGAATCTTTACATAGCCGGTGCCTTTGGAAGTGATGGAGATTACTCCCAATAAACGCTTGCTCTCTCTGCGGCCTTGCCTCGCAGTGTGTTTCTTTCTATTATAGTGCTTCTTTTCCTTCATTGAGCTAAATATAGCACAAAAAGAGCAATACGTTGCAATTTTAAACTTTTATGGTAGACTTTCTCGTATGCTAAAAATAAGATTTCAGAGGATTGGCAGGAAAAACGACCCTTCGTTTCGGGCGGTACTAACTGACTCCAAGAACAGCACCAAAAGCGGAAGATTTTTAGAAATATTAGGTACTTACAATCCTAGGGCTAAAGATGGTACCAAGAGGACTCTAAACACTGATCGTATCAAATACTGGATTGGGCAAGGAGCCAAGCCTTCCGACACAATGCACAATTTTCTCATTCATGACAAAGTTCTCACCGGCAAAAAAGTAAATGTTTTGCCGAAGAAAAAGCCTACCAGCAAACGTAAGGAGCTAAAAGCTGCGAAATAGTTTGCCAACTAATTAAAGTTTTTGTACAATTACCGTATAGCAGTTTCGGGTCGTAATACTGCAAATTTACATTAAAAATTTAAAAATACTGCACACTATGGAAGAGAGAGACAAGGTATTTCTGGAATACGTGGTAAAGGCTCTCGTTGATAATCCTAACGATGTCAAGATCGAAAGGACCGTGGACGAGATGGGCGTTTTAATTACGCTCACTGTTAATCCCGCTGATATGGGGAAAATTATCGGACGCATGGGCAACACCGCCAAGGCCATCCGAACATTGCTCCGCATTATCGGTATGAAGAACAATGCCCGCGTTAACTTGAAGATTAACGAGCCGGCCGGAGGAATGAGAGCAGAAGGGGGGCATATGGGTGGCGGAATGTCTGCCGCACCTACGTTAAAGACCGTCGACCAGGCAATGGAAGACTTGAAAGGAATTTAAGCAAACTAGCAAAAATCCCCGACAACGGGGATTTTTGCTATACTGAGCCCATATGAGGTTTCATATAATCACAATTTTCCCCGAAATGTTCGACTCTTATTTAAAAGAGTCTATTCTCGGGCGGGCGATAAAGGCGAAAAAGATTTCTATAAAATTTTATAACCCGATGAGCTTCTGCAAGCCGAAAGAACGCGTGGACGGCAGGCCTTATGGTGGGGGACCCGGAATGGTCTTGCGGCCGGAATTTTTCCTTAAAGCTTATGCTCAAGCTGCCAAAAATTTTTCTCGGGTCCTCGGAAAAAATCCCCAGACCACTCGAAAAACTTCTGGCAGCTCTCGCAATGTTAAGACAATTATCTTTTCTCCATCGGGCAAGAAATTCGACACAGCGTACGCGAAGAGTTCGGCAAAAAAATACACCGACATAATTATGATTTCAGGGCGCTACGAGGGGATTGATGGGCGGGTGGAAAAAATATTGAAAGCTGAAGCGATTTCAGTAGGGGACTACGTACTCACCGGCGGAGAAATCCCGGCGATGGTGCTGATTGATTCTATCTCGCGCCAAGTACCTGGGGTCTTGGGTAAATACGATTCTCTGGAAGAAGAGCGAGTGTCTTCGAGCGAAGTTTACACACGTCCGGAAGTTTTAAAATATAAAGGTAAGAACTACCGCGTTCCAAAGGTTCTTCTCTCCGGCGACCATAAAAAAATCAACGAGTGGAAAAAACGGGCATAATCCACAAAGCAAGTTTGACAAAGAGGCTAAAATAGAGTAGGCTAACTTTGATTCACAGATTGAGTATCGGATGCAATCTCTTTATTAAAAGGCTTATAAATTAAGCATAATTTTAATGTTATCCGAGTAAGAGTGTTTTAAGAAATAAAGGAAAAGCATATTTTCGCTGTTTTTCTTTTGTTTTTTGCACTTTTTTCGGATTAAAGCTATATGCAAAAAGACACATCGCGTCCGAAGAAGTACTTTAGCAGATATAAGAAACCTCTTGTTCCATTCCCGAACTTGATTGAGGCTCAAGTCAAGAGCTTCAAATGGCTCGTGGAAGAAGGCATAGCCGAAGTGTTCAAGGAATTTTCTCCCATAGTTGACTACTCGGGGAAAAAGTTCGTGCTTGAATTCACTTCGTTCTCGCTTTCAGAATCAAAAACTGACGAAAATGATTCTAAAGTTAACAAGCTCTCTTACCAAGGGCTTTTAAAGGCGCGCGTAAAGCTTACTAATAAAATTCTCGGTACCGTCAAAGAACAGGAAATATTTATGTCTGAGCTACCGCTCATGACCGAGCACGGCACTTTCATAATTAACGGTGTCGAGCGTGTCATAGTGCCACAGCTTGCGCGTTCTTTCGGAGTATTTTTCACACAAAGCGAAACCAAGGGTCAGAAATATTTCGGCGCGAAAGTAATCCCAGCTCGCGGAGTATGGATTGAAATAGAGTCCGAAGCCGACGGAGGCATATATATGAGGATAGACAAAAAGCGAAAGTTCCCAGCGACGGCACTCTTGCGCGCTTTAGGTTACGAAACTGATGAATCCATAATCAAAGCTTTCAGTGCTATTCCCAATGCTGAAGAAATTTTGAAAAGCTCTTTTGTTAAAGAAGGTGCGAAAAAAATAGAAGATTCATACATTGAAATCTATAAGCGTCTTAGGGACGGGGATATGGCTACCGCTGAAAATGCAAAAGAATTCATCCATTCGCTTTTCACTCCGGAAAGATACGACCTTTCTCCAGTTGGACGATTCAGATTCAATCAGCGCTTTAACAAGCCGACCGACGAGGTCGAGCTTGCTCGTCGTGTGATTTCTAAAGAGGACTTGGTAACCGTAATTTCAAATATCATTACCCTAAATGCCACCCCGGAGGCAGAAGCTGACGACATAGACCACTTGGGTCAGAGACGAGTGCGCTTCGTCGGAGAAATTCTCCAGCAAAAAGTTCGCACCGGTATGATGCAAATCAAGCGTAACATTCAGGACCGTATGTCCATCATCGACGTGGATACAGCGATGCCTATTCAAATAATCAACCAGAGACCACTCCAGGCCCGAATCAAAGAATTTTTCACCACCAACCAGCTTTCTCAATTTATGGCGCAGGAAAACGTGCTCTATGAGATAGAACACTTGCGTACGCTCTCGGCGCTAGGACCCGGGGGTCTTACCCGCGAAAGAGCCGGACTCGAAGTCCGCGACGTGCACCCTTCGCACTACGGGAGAGTTTGTCCTATTCATACACCGGAAGGTCCGAACATCGGACTTATCTTGCACTTGTCTACCTACGCGAAAATTAACGATTTCGGAATTATCGAGACTCCATACGTACGAGTAAAAAACGGTAAAATTACCGGAGAAATCGTTTACTTAAACGCCCTCGAAGAAGAAAAGTACAACATTGCTCACGCCGGTATTCCTTATGACGAGGACGGCAAAATAACTACAGATAGAGTTGAGGCTCGCATAAAGACGGAGCCGGGTATAGTTACCCGCGATGAGGTTGATTTTATCGACGTGGCACCGAACCAAGCTTTTTCCATAGCTACTTCAATGATTCCGTTCTTGGAACACAACAACGCTAACCGAGCGCTCATGGGAAGCAACATGCAGAAGCAAGCAGTGCCTTGTGTCTTGCCCGAGATGCCTCTAGTAGCAACTGGCGTGGAAGAACTAGCCTCCAGAGATTCCGGACGACTTGTTATAGCTCTCGAAGAAGGAGTCGTGTCATATCTAGATGCTAAGAAAATAGTAATAACCGGTAAAAAAGAAACCACTTACAAGCTCGTAAATTTCTTACGTAACAACAACTTCGCAGTATTTCACCAGCGACCACTCGTTAACGTGGGTGACCATGTCAAAAAGGGTACCGTGTTGGCGGATACATCAAGCACCGTAAACGGTCAAATTTCCCTGGGTCAAAATATTTTCGTGGCTTTCTTGTCATGGTCCGGCTCTACTTACGAAGACGCCATCATTGTTTCTGAGCGTCTAGTTAAAAATAGTAAATTTACCTCCGTATATGTGGAAGAATTTACTTGTGTAGTTCGTGACACCAAGCTTGGGCCCGAAATCACAACCCGCGATATTCCGAATGTCGGAGAATTGAAACTGAAAGATTTGGACGAAGACGGAGTGGTGCGTATTGGTGCCGAAGTCCGCGAGAACGATATTTTGGTTGGTAAAATTACACCAAAAGGTGAGACTGAACTCACTCCGGAGGAGAGGCTGCTCCGCTCAATCTTCGCCGAGAAGGCGCGCGATGTGAAAGACACATCTCTTAGAATGGAGCACGGCAAACGTGGACGTATTATCGGAGTTAAAATTTTCTCTCGCGACCTAGGACACACACTGGAAGCCGGTATCATTAAGAAAATCGTCATTGAAGTTGCTCAGATAAGGAATATCTCTGTTGGAGACAAGCTCTCTGGACGACACGGTAACAAAGGAGTTATCTCTACGATTCTTACTGAAGAAGATATGCCTTACACCGAAGACGGTACTCCGATAGACATAATACTTTCACCACTCGGCGTGCCTTCACGTATGAACTTGGGACAAATTTTAGAGATGCACTTGGGTATGGCCGCTAACAGCTTGGGCTATCAAGCGATAGTACCGCCATTCTTAGGAGCCAAACACGAGGAAATCAAAGAAGAATTGAAGAAAGCGGGCCTTCCAGAAAACGGCAAACTTAAACTCTTCGACGGACGCACGGGCGAAGCCTTTCATCAGGACATTGCCGTGGGTTATATGTATATGCTCAAGCTGCACCATATGGTGGAAGACAAAATTCATATGCGATCCATTGGTCCTTACTCTCTCATCACTCAGCAGCCGCTCGGAGGTAAAGCTCAAGGCGGAGGACAGAGATTCGGAGAAATGGAAGTCTGGGCGCTCGAAGGTTACGGTGCCGCTTACACTCTGCGAGAAATGCTCACTATTAAATCCGATGACATACTTGGACGTTCCGCCACCTTCGACTCCATTATTAAGAATGAGCCGATTCGACCGCCAAATTCTCCAGCATCTTTCAACGTGCTCTTAAATTATTTGCGAGGCCTCGCGCTTGATGTGGATTTGAAAAAGTCCAAGGATAACGCGTAAGGAATAAATATAATAAACAACATATGAAAACCTTAAACACAACAGAATTTGATCAAATAGCGATACGCCTCGCTAGCCCGGAGCAAATAAAAGAATGGTCCTTCGGAGAAGTTACCAAGCCTGAGACTATCAACTACCGTACCGGCCGAAGCGAGCGCGGCGGTCTCTTCGACGAAAAAATATTCGGTCCGGAGAAAGACTATGAATGTTATTGCGGAAAATATCGCCGTATCCGCTACAAGGATATAATCTGCGAAAAATGCGGAGTCGAAGTTACTCGCTCCATTGTTCGCCGCGAACGTATGGGCCACATTGAGCTCTCAACGCCCGTGTCACACATCTGGTTCTTGCGTGGCGTGCCGTCTCGAATGAGCATCTTATTGAACATCTCCGTCTCCGACCTCGAAAAAGTGATTTACTTTGCCGGATACATTATCACTAAAGTACACGAAGATGAGAAAGCCGGTATTTTGTCCGGACTTGATAAGGAATACAAGAGCAAGCTCAAAAATTCGGCGGATGATGATACGAAAGAAAAATTGAAAAATCTTCTCTCTGTCACGAAAAAGGAAATCGGAGAGATTTATGAAGGAAAAGTGCTGAACGAAATCGCTTTCCATCATTACTCTCTGAAGTATGGAACTTGCTTCGAGGCTTCTATCGGCGCGGAAGCGATTTATTCTATCTTCAAAAATCTGGATTTAAGCAAACTTAAAAAATTGACCGAGCAGATGCTTGAAAAGGCAAGTGCCGCCGAGAAGGAAAAATTGCAGAAACGCCTCTCGCTCATAAGAGCTATGACATACTCTGGGATTCGTCCGGAATGGATGTTCCTCACAGTTATTCCGGTTATTCCGCCAGTGCTCCGCCCGATGGTGGCGCTCGATGGAGGACGACACGCAACAAGCGACTTGAACGATCTTTATCGCCGCGTAATCAACCGCAACAATCGTTTGAAAAAACTGAAAGAAATTAATGCGCCGGACGTTATCTTAAGAAATGAGAAAAGAATTATTCAGGAAGCAGTGGATGCGCTTATAGACAACTCTATTGCCAAGCAGAATGACAGTGCGGCAATGAGCCAGTCCCAGAAGCGTCCGCTCAAGTCTCTTTCTGACAACTTGAAATCAAAGCAAGGTCTCTTCCGACAGAACCTCCTCGGTAAGCGTGTGGACTACTCAGGCCGTAGCGTAATCGTTGTGGGTCCGGAGCTTAAACTAAATCAGTGCGGATTACCGAAGCATATGGCGCTAGAGCTTTTCCGACCATTCGTTATCTCTAAAATTTTACAAGCGGAACTCGCTTTCAACATTCGCGGAGCTAACAAGCTTATCGAAGAGCGCACGCCGGAAGTCTGGGCAATGCTCGAAGAAGTTATTCAAGGCAAGTACGTGCTTCTAAACCGTGCACCGACTTTACACCGCTTGGGTATTCAAGCTTTCAATCCGGTTCTGATTGAAGGTAACGCTATCCAGATACATCCGTTAGTTTGTCAGGCATTCAACGCCGACTTCGACGGAGACCAGATGGCTGTCTATGTTCCTCTGCTTGAAGAAGCTCAGTGGGAAGCCAAGGAACTTATGGCCGCTAATAAAAACTTGCTTAAGCCTCAGAACGGCGACCCGATCGTGAACCCAAGAATGGACATGGTCCTAGGAGCCTACTGGATGACCAAGAATATGGAAGGCGAGGAAGGGGAAGGGAGATATTTCTCAAGCCCTAACACTGCTATAACCGCCTTTGACTACGGCATTGTAACTCTCCGCGCTAAAATAAAAGTTTTGGCAACTGATAGTCATAAATACCGCAAGTTCGACGGTGGTGTTTTCGAAACGAGCGTTGGCAAACTCTTGTTCAACAGCATCTTGCCTTCGGACTTCTCTTTCGTTAACGATGAAATGAACCAGAAGCGACTCTCTTCGCTCCTAGACGAGCTTATTGTACATTCCGGAGTCGATAGTACGCCGGCAGTGCTCGATAAAATTAAAGCTTTCGGTTTTAAATACTCAACAGTTTCCGGTACGACTTGGGGACTAGACAACGTGCGTGTAGCACCAGAGAAACCAAAGATAATTGAAGCAGGAAAAAAGCAAGAAGAAGAAATATTGTCGCAGTGGAATGAAGGTCTTCTTTCCGAAGAAGAAAAATATCAGAAAATAATTGAAGTCTGGACTCAGGCGAAGAAAGATTTGGAGAAAGTTCTGCCTGCGACTCTCGACAAGAGAAGCTCCACATATGATTTGTTCACCTCCGGAGCTCGAGGTACTATGGCATCGCTCACTCAGATGATCGGAATGATCGGCTTGATTCAAAACAACCAAGGTAAAATTTTAGAGTTCCCGGTTATTCCTTGCTACCAAGAAGGTCTTTCACCTATTGAATACTTCATTATTACCCACGGAGCTCGAAAAGGTGCCTCCGACACCGCGCTTAACACGGCTAAGGCCGGGTACCTAACCCGCAGACTGGTAGACGTGGCGCATGATGTAGTTATCACCGAAGAAGATTGCGGAACCAAAGAAGGCAAAATGGTTAGCCGTGAAAACATTTCCGGAATTGAAATTCCTTTGTCCAAGAATATACGCGGACGTGTTTTGGCCGCGGACTTGAAAGATGCGAATGGCAACGTGGTATACAAAAGAGGATTTCTGGTTACCAAAGAAGAGGCATACAACATCGAAGGCGCAGGATTTGAGGAAGTATTCGTACGTTCTCCACTTACCTGTAAAACAGTCCACGGACTTTGCGTACAGTGTTACGGGCTAGACCTCGGACGCAACACTTTGGTGGAGAAGGGCGAAGCGGTGGGAATAATCGCGGCGCAAGCTATCGGTGAGCCGGGTACTCAGCTTACACTTCGAACGTTCCACGCCGGAGGAGTCGCGGGTACAGACATCACGACCGGTTTACCTCGTGTTGAAGAAATTTTCGAAAGGAGAATTCCGAAAAATCCTGCGATAATTTCTGAGACAGATGGAGAAGTATTCGAAGTGAGAACCAATGACAACAAAGAAAAAGTAATCAAAGTGCTTTCTGACAGCAAGGCTGATGGCAAGAAGAACGAAATGGAATACATTGTTCCTTTCCGCCGAACCCCGACAGTTAAGGCTGGTGACAAGGTCAAGAAAGGGCAACTTCTAACAGACGGTTCCGCCGACATTGCCCAAATGTTCAAACTTGGAGGCAAAGAGAAAGTTGAAGAATACATCATAGAAGAAATCAACAAAGTGTACGAACTTCAAAGCGCTTCGATCTCTAGGAAGCACACGGAAATAATTATTCGTCAGATGTTCTCTCGACGCAAGATTAAAGATGCGGGTGAGACCAACTTCTCTGTAGGCGATATTGTTGAAAATACAGCGTTCATAGAAGAAAACAGGAGATTAGCTGAAGCGGGCGGAGCTGAATCAAAAGCTGAAATAGTTGTTCTCGGTATTACCGAAGTATCGCTCAGGACGAAGAGCTGGCTCTCAGCAGCATCATTCCAAAACACTAACCGAGTCTTGATTGAAAATGCTATTAAAGGTGGTGTTGACGACCTACGCGGACTCAAAGAAAACGTTATCATTGGCCGATTGATTCCTGCAGGTACAGGATTTGCCGATAAATTTACTCCAGTCGCGGAGTAACATACAATAAGCCTATGGACTCTCCCGTTAAACAAATTAAGGAGAGGCTTGGAATAGAAGAGGTAGCCTCGTCTTACATAAAGCTCGAACGTGCCGGCGTGAACCTAAAGGCCAGGTGCCCATTTCATAACGAAAAGACGCCTTCATTTTTCCTTTCTCCGGACCGAGGCACATATTACTGTTTCGGTTGCGGAGCTTCGGGGGATATCTTCTCTTTCGTGGAAGAATTTGAAGGTTTGGATTTTAAAGGGGCACTAAAAATGCTGGCAGAGAGAGCCGGAGTGGAGCTCCCGCGCTACAACAAGGCCGAAGAGAGCGAAAAAGAGAAGCTGTATCGAGTGATGGAAGAAGCAACTAAATACTTTTGTGCTAACGTCACGGGCCATCCGGAAATTGTCGAGTATTTGAAATCTCGAGGATTAACAGACAAGAGCATTCAAGATTTTAGAATTGGATTTGCGAAATTAGAATGGCGCGAACTTCATGCTCACCTTCGAAAATCGGGTTGGAAGGACGCCGAGATGGAAAAAGCTGGGCTAATTAAGAAAGCGGAGAAAGCAGGGCCTGGTGGAGAAGTGAGCTACTACGATCGTTTTCGAGGAAGAGTAATGTTTCCGATTGCTGACTCAAGCGGCCGTGTTGTCGCTTTCTCCGGGAGAATTTTCCAAGATGATGGCAAATCGGCAAAATATTTAAATAGTCCCGAGACGCCTATTTTCAGTAAGAATGCTGTGCTTTACGGCATAGACAAGGCAAAAGAGCATATTCGCAAAAATAATTTCTCGATTCTTGTGGAGGGGCAAATGGACCTCATTATGTCTCATCAAGCAGGGTACAGAAATGCCGTCGCGACGTCAGGGACGGCCTTGTCGGATTCAGAGTTTTCGAAAGAGAACGCCGTATCGAACCTGGGGCTAGTGCGTCGTCTTTCACCCAACATCGTCCTGGCCTTTGATGGAGACCAAGCAGGAGAAAAAGCAGCCGAGCGAGCAGGGAAGATAGCCTTGTCGCTTGGAATGGATGTTAAAGTTGCGGATTTTCCTCCCGATTCCGACCCGGCAGATTTGATAAAAACCGGAGGCGCGGATGCATGGCGTGATGTGATAAAAAACTCCAAACATATAATTGAGTTTGTGGTTGCGAAAATTTTAAAGAAAGACGAGAAAGATATCCGCAAGGCGGGAAGAGAGATCAAAGAGAAGGCGCTAGTCTTAGTGGCGGCACTAGGAAGCTCTATTGAAAAGGCTCACTTCCTGAAAAGAATCAGTGAGATGAGCGGCATAGGAGAGGGGGCACTCGAAGACGATTTTAAGAAAATTGAACAAGAGTCGGTAGGTGAGCGTGCCGAAATAGGTGAGACCAAGGCCGCCCAAGACGCAATGCGCCGTAAGGACTACATCAAGCGCAAACTATTAGGACTCGTGCTGTGGCAGAAGAGTTTGAAAGAAGAGACTCTCGATACGAAGGGTATTGTAGCCGAGCTTGAAACTATTTTCCATACGAAATTAAGCACTCTCTTAGAAGAAGTGAGAAGCGCAGAGGACGATATGATATTTGAGGCGGAGGTTTTCTATGAAGGAGGAGCCGACGTAAAAAAAGACGCCGAAGAAATGGTTTTAAATTTAAAGGAAGAAATTCTCAAAGAAGAACTGGCGGGAAAGATGCGAGAACTTTATCGAGCGGAAGACGAAAAGGACCAAGTGAAGTCGGCCGAGATTTTCAAACTGTGTCAGCTTATAAATAATCAAATTCAAGATATTAAAAACGGTCGCTTAAAAAATTAATTTTAAAAGATGAAAAAAATAAAAAGTAAAAAATCGAATAAGAAAAGTACGGTTAAAACAAAAAAACCTAAAAAAGTCGCCAAGAAGACTGTAAGGAAAGTCAGAAAACTTACAAAGAAGGCACCTAAAACCAAGGAGAAAAAATTATCCGCAGCCGAGCGCAAGGCAGAAGAACTGGCCCGGTTATCCGACATTCTGACTGAAAAGGGAAAAAAGCGCGGGTTTATAACTTACGATGAAATTCTTAAGACTTTTCCTGATATCGAAAACAATATTTTATTCTTAGACGAGCTTTATGATAAATTTTCCGTAGCCGGCGTAGATGTGCTCGAAGGTGGGAATTTACTTAACTTAGACCTCGATATTTCTGAGAAAGAACTCGGACGTGAAGCGATGCATGACTCTATCCAGATGTATCTCAAAGAAATAGGCCAGTATCCACTCATTCATGCGGGCGATGAACGTGAGTTAGCCAAGCGCATCGAGAAGGGGGACCTCGAAGCGAAAAATCTTTTAGCCAGAGCCAACCTTCGATTGGTCGTTTCTATCGCTAAGAAGTATGTGGGAAGATCGGCCAATCTCACTCTGCTCGACCTTATTCAAGAAGGAAATTTGGGACTGTTCAAGGCCGTGGAAAAGTTCGATTGGACCAAGGGATATAAATTCTCAACTTATGCAACTTGGTGGATAAGACAGTCCATCACTCGAGCGCTCGCGGACCAGTCCAGAACAATTCGTATTCCGGTGCATATGGTTGAAACAATTTCCAAGTATAAACAAACACATCGCCGACTGTCGCAGGATTTAGGGCGGGAGCCGCTTGCCGAAGAAATAGCCACGGAGATGGGTATCCCGGTTGAAAAAATTCACGTTATCGAAAATATTTCTCAGGACACAGTATCGCTTGAGCAGCCGGTGGGGGATGACGATGATAAATCCACGCTCGAAAACTTTATTCCCGACGATAAAATATTGCGCCCCGACCAGGAATCTTCGCGCCGAATATTGTCCGACCAAATTCGCGAAGTCCTAGACGAGCTTAACCCAAAAGAGCGAAAGATATTGGAAATGCGCTATGGGCTACTGGACGGAATTCAACATACCTTGGAGCGAGTAGGGGAAGAATTCGGAGTTACTCGAGAACGTATTCGTCAGATTGAAGCTAAGGTCCACGAAAAGCTTCGCCAGCACGAAAAAATCTCAAGACTAAAGAACTATTTCGACTAAGAAATTCTTTATGAAATTATCCCTCTTGGTGCCGTGTTTTAATGAAGAAAAATCGATCCAAGCTTGCATCCAATCCTGTCTTTCGCAGGTGCGCAAATTCGACGAAATTATCTTTATTGATGATTGTTCTACCGACGGGACATCGGCTATCTTGGCATCATATTCTGGCGAAGGGCTCATCATTGCGAAAAGAACTCCACAAAATACAGGGAACAAATCCACTGCGCAGGAGTTTGGCTTGCAATTTGTAACCGGGGATGTGGTTGTGACTACTGACGCCGATACGGTGCTCGATAGTCATTTTACCGAAGAGATAGAAAGAAGCTTCATAAGTGAAGAGGTGGTGGCGGTGGCGGGGCATGTGAAAAGCCTGGACTACAACTGGCTCACTTTATGTAGGGCTTTTGATTATGTAGTTGGGCAACATATCAACAAACTGGCCCAAAGTTATGTAAATTATATTTTCGTAATGCCAGGAGCCGCGAGCGCCTTCCGTACGGAATTATTTCGAAAATATATTGGGTTTGACCACGATACCATTACCGAAGATTTGGACTTTACGTATAAGTTACATTGGGAGAATTTTAAAATTATTTACAACGATAAAGCTATTTCTTACACGGAGGACCCGACTACTTTATCAAATTATGTAAATCAAATACGACGCTGGTTTGGAGGAGGATGGCAAAATCTCATAAAACATTTTGATATTGCCTTCACGAGTCCGATCAGAGCATTTGAGCTTTCGCTTATTTACACCGAAGGCCTTATTTTTTCTTTGCTGGTTTTTATATTGCCGATTATTAATATTCTTTTTACATTGTGGATTTTAATCATATATTTCGCCGTGACTTCAGTTTTTGGAATTTGGGCTGCTTGGAAGGAAAACAGGCCGATGCTCGCCCTGGTTGCATTCCCGTATGTGGCGCTTCTCTATATCAACGCCTATATTTATCTGGAGCAATTTATTAAGATAGTTGTCTTCCGTAATAAAGACTTGATTTGGTTTAAACCCGACCGCATTGGAATTAATCCGCAATAATTTTATGCCTCCTACACCTTTTATCGGAATTTCTTTATTAATACACACACTCATTATTTTACTGCACAAGATTTTTCACTGGGTACCACGCCGGAAAATTCTTCATAAGAAACCAAAGATGAGCACGAGTTTTCTTAGTGTGTTTGTTGTTACTTTAGTTTTTTGGTTTGTGGTTATTAGCGCCGTGGTGCTGGTGTATGTAAGTATTCAAGACCGACACTCCATCTTTCGTTGGCTGGCACAAGAGAAAGTTCAGGAATATTAAAAAAATCCCCCGGGTGGGGGATTTTTTAGTTTAGAAGCCTAGAGTGGATTATTCGCAACCCCTACTTCGAAAGCCCTGTCTGCGTATTTCCAAAAAGCATCATTTCCTTTCTGCGCTACAGCACACTCCGAGGCCATTGCTGCATTGAACGCATTTTGGTGTATCTGTACGAGGGGGAAGTGTCTATATACCCAGGCGATACTGCCATCGCTTTCCGCTACTATTTGTTTCATCACGCCGTGGAATCTCTGGCAGAAGGGACACTCCAGGTCGGAGTACTCTACTATTACTAGCTTCGCATTATTTAGATCACCGACTATGTGGTCGTCGATGGATACCGGTGTAATGGGTGCTTTTTTCAACGGCACATCACTTTCCAATATTCTAGCAATGTTTGCTTTTACTATTTCATAGGGCTGAGCGCCTGGAATAGAATCATATTCTTTGCCGTCTTCGGTTATGAAAGATACCAGCTGTCCATTTTTTAAAATAAAAGAAGCAGGTGTTCCTTCAACTCCGGCTTTTATACCTTCATCGAGACTTGCTTGGACCTTGTCTTTAAATTTCGCACTTTCCATACACGAGTTGAACGTCCTGGTATTAAGGCCAATTTGTTTTGAAATGGGTGCGTTGCCCGCAGGTGCTTCGGCGCCTCGCATAAGTATCGCTCCGGCTATCATTGCCCCGGCTAAAATAATGGCTCCAACTATAGGTTTTTGGTCGTATTGCATATGTTTATAACTTGAATGTTAATAGTTTCCATTATAGCATACTTGACTCGAGGGTGTGATATAATAAGGGTATTAATATATTTAAAGGTCTTTTTATTAATTAACTTTACGCGAAAGCGGAATAGATATATGTGTTGCAAAGGAATAGGAAAGGGCAGATGCACGGTGCATATGCTCGTTAAGATTTTGGTAATTGTCGGTGGACTCAATTGGGGTCTCGTAGGTTTGGGAACGCTCATGGGGGTAGAAGGAGGATGGAATGTAGTCGAGAAGCTTTTAGGTACATGGCCCACAGTAGAGGCAGTTGTGTATGTTCTAGTTGGGTTGGCAGCTCTGGTTAAAATTTTCGGTTGCAAGTGCAAGGTTTGTAAAAATGCTTGCGTTGAAGAAGGTGAACAAAAGCCTATGTAAATTTGAGGTTCTATTACGTTTCGACAAAAGGCCCCAAATTGGGGCCTTTTGTTTGCTTTTAATCCTCAAAGTGTTATATTAGACAATAGCATTATGGCTGGAATAGGGGATATTATATTGTATATATTGGTTTTTTTGTCTGTGTACGTGCAGGTATTTTTCTTAATTACGTTTATTGAGAATCGCAAAAAGATAGTAATCCGCAGCGGTAAAGTGGAGCTTAAAAACTATCCCGCAGTCACTATTACTATACCTTGCTGGAACGAAGAAAAAACCGTCGAGAGAACCATTAAGTCTGCGCTGCGCCTTAATTATCCTAAAGACAAGTTAAAAGTTTTTCTCGTTGACGATGGATCCACCGACGGCACTTTGCGAGTGGTAAATAAATTTTCCAGTCATCCGAGCATCAAGATTTTTCACAAGAAGAATGGAGGAAAGCATACTGCCCTTAACCTGGCCCTGGAAAATATCGAAACGGAATTTTTCGGTTGCTTGGATGCGGATTCCATAGCCGACTCGGAAGCCTTGGTGCGCATAATGAGCTATTTCGAAAAAGACGCAACCGTAATGGCTGTCGCTCCTTCAGTGACTGTTCACGAGCCTAAGAATTTTATTCAATACGCTCAAAAAGCGGAATACTATATGGGTGTTTATTTCAAGAAAATGCTTGGAATTTTAGGAGCAATTAACGTCACCCCAGGGCCCTTAACTGTTTTCCGTAAGGAAGTTTTCGACAAGTTGGGTCCTTATCGACATGGTCATAGTACAGAAGATATGGAGATAGCATATCGGATGCAGAAAAATCTTTATAAAATAGAGCACTGTAACGATGCTTATGTCTATACTAACACCCCGGCTACTATAAGGAAGCTGTATACCCAGAGACTTAGATGGATATACGGCTTTATCAACAATACCATCGACTATCGCGAGGTTTTGTTTAAGAAAAAATATGGGAATTTTGCCCTATTCACATTGCCTATGGGCGTCATCTCTATCTTTTCCGTTAGTTACTTGTTCGGCAGAATTTTATATAACCTGGTTCGTTTTATTAATTCAAAAATTCTCGAATATCGAACGATTGGGTTTGAACTCCGGACGGGAGGATTTAGCTTGGATCCATTTTTCATAAACACTCAATCGTTTGTCTTTTTAATTGTGCTTATATATGCTTTGGTGCTTTTCGCTATTATTTACGGGCAGAAAATTACCCAACAGAAAAAAATATTTTCTCTCGATGTGCTTTATTTTTTCCCCGTATTCGGCTTGATAGGACCTATATGGTTTCTCACAGCAATATATAATACCCTTCTTGCGAGAAAGCCCTCGTGGCGATAAAAAGATATGACTGAGCACAACATTGATTGGAAAAAGTATTTAATTGTATTTCTCATAACTATTGGGCTTTTTTTTACGGCGAGCTATGTTAGCAATTATTTCGGCGATAAAAAAATAAACCAGCTGAAAACCATCCAGGATCAAATAGCTATCGACATTTTGTCTTCGGAGACTCAATTTTCATTACTCTCAGAGCTTTCATGTAAAAATATTTCCGACTCGGTTTTTTCCAAGGAACTAGGCGAGCTGGGGCAGAAGCTCGAATGGAGCCAAGACAACCTCGGTGCCAATGACGAGGTGGCGTATTTGAAAAATTATTATTCCTTGCTTCAAATTAAGGATTACCTACTGGCTAAAAGAATTGCTGAACGATGCGGGGCCAAGTCGGCATTTATTCTTTATTTCTACACCACGGCGGAAAACTGTAGCCTCTGCCAGGAAGAGAGCGTGGTCCTAGCAGCGTTACGTCGAGAATATCCAGAGCTTAGAGTATACTCTTTTGATTATAGTCTGGATTTGTCGGCAGTGAAGGCGATGATCCAAATCTATAAAATTAAAGACACGGAATTACCAGCCTTGGTTATCGACGGAGATCTTTTGACAGGATTGCGTGGCTTTGATGAGTTGTCTGCCATAGTAGAAAAATCCTTTAAAATATCGGGTGTTGCAAACGAAAAGGATAAAACTCCAGCCCTGAAACCTTAATTGCGGAGTGTCTTTTAAAATCAGCTAGAACCTATTTTAGCAAAAATTCCTAATGCGCACGCTCCGCGTGCCTCTTAACCTTAAACTAATTACCACGCTCTACTAATGTGGTAATTCAATGG